>Ga0310345_10004077_pt1 | contig 13462 bp, 10 predicted proteins | sample HC15DNA20500_MG_FD_204667 | JGI IMG/M metagenome (GOLD analysis project Ga0310345, IMG submission 204667) | Marine microbial communities from station ALOHA, North Pacific Subtropical Gyre - HC15-DNA-20-500_MG | ecosystem: Environmental > Aquatic > Marine > Oceanic | place: Pacific Ocean: North... | reverse complement strand
TGCCGCGCCAAACGTGATCCTGCTCTCGTCAAAGCGGCGGGAAGATGCCCCGGCTGTCTCGTCGCGCTGGCTCTGGCGGCTGAACACGCTGGCCCGCGGCGCGCTTGGAGAAAAGGGCGCTGCGGATGCGCTCGCCCCCCGAGAAGAGGATGATCCACGCCTCTGGCTGGCCACCCTGAGCGAACCACCGACGCTCGCCCTCAAGACCGAGCCTCGCCCCGCCCCGGCGTCCGAACACCGCCCGCGCCGCCTGTCTGTCACCCGGATCGAAGCGCTGCAGCGCGACCCTTACGCCATCTATGCGCAATACGTCCTTGGGCTGAACAAGCTTGACGCGCTGGACCTTCCCGTCGATGCGCGCCCGCGCGGCACGGCCATTCACGCAGCGCTCGAAAAGTTCGAGGAGGCAGGCGTCGAAAAGTCTGCAGATGCCCTGGTTACCCTGCTGGAGCAGGAATTGCGCGAAGCGGGCGAAGCCGAAGAAGTGATCCTCGGCGCGGTCGCGGCCCGCCGCAAGGTGGCCGGCGAGTACATTGCCTGGCGCGCTGCCCGCCTGCACCTTATCGCCGGAGCGCCGTACACGGAGATCAAGGGCGAGCACAGCTTTGATGTGCCGGGGATGGGCCGTGCCGCCTTCACGCTGACGGCGACGGCTGACCGGATCGAAAAACATCAGGACGGAACGCTCGCCATCCTCGATTTCAAGTCTGGCGCTCCTCCCGGCGAAGGCGAGGTTCGCACCGGCCTCAACCCGCAAATGCCCCTGCAAGCCATCATCGCTCAGGAAGGCGGGTTTGCCGCGCAGGGTGTCACCGCCAAGCCAGTCAGTGCGCTCACCTATGTGCGCTTCGGCTCAAAATTCGATGTCCGCAATATTGGCGACAAGGCGGGCAGCCAGCACCCGGAAAAACCAATCGAAGAGATCATCGCCGAAACCCGCGAGGGCTTCCTGAAGCTTATCGAGAAATTCGCTGACCCCAACCACCCCTACATTTCCATGCCGCGTCCGAAATGGGCCAAATATGGCTCGGACTATGCCCGCCTCGCGCGGCGCGACGAATGGGCTGCGGAGGATGGAGATGACTGACGCAGCGCACCGCGAAGCCTACAGTCTGGCGCAGGACGCGCAGGCGGATGCCGCCCTGCCGGACCGTTCGGCCTGGGTCGAGGCGCATGCCGGCTCCGGCAAGACGAAAGTCCTGATCGACCGTGTCGCCCGCCTCCTGCTGCGCCGGGAAGACGGCCGCAAGGGCGCAGATCCGGACACAATCCTCTGCGTGACTTACACAAAGGCCGCCGCAAACGAGATGTTGAGCCGGCTTTTCCGCACGCTCGGCGGCTGGTCGGTTGCGCGAGACGATGAACTGCGAGGCGAACTCGCCAAGCTCGAACGCCGACCGCCCGAAAGCTATTCTCATGAAGACCTTCAAGCCGCCCGCGCGCTCTTTGCCCGCGCTCTTGAGACGCCTGGCGGCCTTCGCATCGAGACGATCCACGCCTTCTGCTCGCGCATCCTGCGCCGCTTTCCGCTGGAGGCAGATGTGTCGCCTGGATTTGGCGAGATTGAAGACCGTGACGCCGACCGCATCTGGAAAGACAGCCTGCGGGACCAGATGCTCCATGCCAGCGAGACAGCGCCGGACGCGCTCGTCACCCTGTCCGAGACCGGCGGCGGCCTTGGGGCCGGAGCTGTTCTGTCAAGCCTGCGCTGGGTGCGCACCCGACTTGCGGGCCGCGACCCTGACGATGTTGCAGAAGACATCAAGGCTGTTCTGGACGCGCCCGATGACACCGTTGACGAACTGGTCGCAGACGCGATGGGCGCCGCCCTGCCCCGCGCTGCGATGCAGTCAGCCCTGCTCGGCCTGAACGACTTGCCAAGACGCGGCGCGTCCGACGACAAGCTTTTCGAGACGCTGGATTTCATCCTGCAGCCTCATCCGGCTATTGATCGCTGGGATGCCTTTGCCAGCCTCTTCCTGACCAGCTCAGGTGACCTCCGCAAATCCAATCCGTATACGGCCGGCGCGGCGAAGGCCGTGCCTGAACTTGCTGACCTCTTCCAGATGAAGGATGGCGAAGGCAGCGAAGTTGCCCGATTCCAGAGGGTCCAGACCAGCCTCATCGCCCGCCGCGCCTATGAGCGCTCGCTCGCGCTCATCATGGTCGGCCTGCCCGTCCTTGAGGCGTATGAGCAAGGCAAGAACCGCCGCGCCGCGCTCGATTTCGATGACCTCATCCAGCATACCAAACACCTCCTGACATCGACCGGCGTCGCCGAATGGGTGCTCTTCAAGCTTGATGGCGGCCTCACTCATATCCTCCTGGATGAGGCGCAGGACACCAGCCCGGACCAGTGGGTGCTGATCAAGGCCCTGGTCGAGGAATTCCGCGCCGGCATGGGCGCCGAGCGCTCCACCGAGCCGCGCACCCAGTTCACCGTCGGCGACAAGAAACAGTCGATCTACTCCTTCCAGGGCGCAGACCCGGAACAGTTCCTGAAAGAAAAACGCGACTTCGCCGCCGCAGAAGAGGCGCTGCATGGCAAGGCGAACATGCCGGACATGACCATGTCCTTCCGCTCGACGCAGGACGTGCTCGATTTCGTCGATGGCGTGTTCAACCAGGACAATTTCACCGGTGATCCGTTCACGGAGACACCGCCCGATGAGGCCGACCTCCTCAAGCACACGGCCAGCCGCGCCGGCCAGCAGGGCCGTATCGATCTCTGGCCGGTCGAGCCGCATACGGATGAGGAAGAGGGTGATCCATGGGATGCACCGCTCGACCATATTTCCGAAAGCTCTCCCAAGAACCGGCTCGCCGAACGCGTCGCACGCGCAATCGATGAAATGATCCAGGCAAAGGAGCCTGTCTGGGAAGAAATACCGGATGAGAGCGGCAAGCGTCGCTGGCAGACACGCCCGGTGCGCGCTGACGACATCCTCATCCTCGTGCGCAAGCGCGGGGCCTTGTTCGAGAGCATCATCAAGGCGCTCAAAAGGAAGAAACTGCCTGTCGCAGGCGCCGACCGGCTCGTCCTGCTCGACCATATCGGCGTGCAGGACTGCCTGAATCTCATCCGGTTTGCACTTTTCCCGCCCGATGATCTGACGCTCGCAGAGATCCTGCGCGGCCCATTCTGCGGCCTCGTCGATGACGATAATGAGCTCTTCGTGCTCGCCCATGACCGAAAACGCGGAACAAGCCTCTGGGACCGACTGCAGGCCAGCACCGAACCCCGCTTCGCCCCCGCCCGCGATTTCTGCGCAGACCTTCTCGCCCACGTACACCTGCCAGCCTTCGACTTCCTGATGCGCGCGCTGACAACCCGCCGTGCGGGCAACCTCTCCGGCTGGGACCGCCTCATCCAGCGCCTCGGCGAGCCGGCCCGCGACCCGGTCAGCGCCCTCGTCGACCGCGCCCTCGGCTTTGACATGGGCGAGGCCGCCAGCCTCCAGGCCTTCCTCGCCGAGATCGAGGGCGATGACAGCCAGCTCAAACGCGACCTTGCCGAAGCCGATGGCGAGATCCGCGTCATGACGGTCCACGGCGCCAAGGGCCTGCAGGCTCCCATCGTCATCCTGCCCGACACGACCGCACCGGAAAAAGCCGACACGAACGGGCTGTTCATGGTCGACGGTCGCACGCCCGTCTACAGCCCCAACAAAAAGGAAGACCCGCCCGTCCTTGAGCGCCTCCGCCTTCAGAGAAAGACCGCGCAGGCCCGCGAGTCCCGCCGCCTGCTCTATGTAGCGCTCACCCGCGCGCAGGACCGGCTGATCATTGGCGGCGCGTTCGCCGGCCGCAAGACAGGCGCGGGCTATGAGCCTGACAGCTGGTACGGCCTCTGCCGCTCTGCCATGCTGGCGCTGACCGGCGCGAGCCCTGACACGGACGAAACGCTCACCTTTGGCACCGTCCTGCCGCCGCTCACGGATGTCGAAAGCACAGGCGCCCGGCCCAAAGCCGTCGCGCCCGACTGGGCCTTCCGCGCGCCGGCCACCACCGCCACCGGCCCGGTTGTCCGCGCGCCGAGCCGCCTGCTGACAGACACCGCCCCCGTTTCCAAACCCTTCGGCAAGGCCCGCTCAGCCGCCCTCAAGCGCGGACAGCTCATCCACACCCTGCTGCAATACCTGCCAGAGCAGCCAGAGACCGCCCGCGAGGCGCATGCCCGCGCCTGGCTCACCCGCCACACAGACCTTACCCCCGGCGAACAGGAGGAAATCCTCACCGTCACCCTCGCCACGCTCGCCCATCCGGACTTCGCGGACGTCTTCGCCCCCGGCGGTCGCTCGGAAGCCGCCATTGTCGGCGAAATCGAAACAGCCACCGGCAGGATCATCATTAACGGCCGCGCCGACCGTCTCGTCATCACCAATACCGACGTCCTCCTCATCGACTACAAGACAGACCGCCCGGCCCCCGCCAGCGCCGAGGAGATCGACGCCTCCTATCTCGCCCAGATGGCGGCCTACAAGATGGTGCTTGAAGCCGCCTGGCCCGGTCGCCACATCCGCCCTGCCCTGCTCTACACGGACGGCCCGAAGCTGTTCGAGCTGAACGAGACCCTTTTGCAAAGCTCACGCAATCGTTTAGCTGGTGGCCTTTGAAGAATCCCGACACCTACTTATTTATCTGCCAGAACAAGTTTTTGAGAAGGAGGCATCATGGCCACCGAAAACATTACTGACGACAATTTCGACGAAGCCATCGCTGGCGATCTTCCGGTCGTGGTCGACTTCTGGGCCGAATGGTGTGGCCCGTGTAAGCAGATGGCCCCGCACCTGGAGTCCGTCGCCGAGGAACTCGCCGGCAAGGTGAAGATCACCAAGATCAATGTCGACGAAAACCCCGTCGCCCCGTCCAAGTTCGGCGTGCGCGGCATGCCGACGCTGATGCTGTTCAAGGATGGCAAGGTCGCCGCGACCCATCTCGGCGCCATGTCCAAGCAGCGCCTCACCGAATGGATCAAGGAAAGCGCGTAAACGCCGCTTCGCCTGATATGAGACAAGAGCCCGTCACCCCAAGGTGGCGGGCTTTTTCGTTCTGGCGCGGCCGCAATGGTTCAACCCTCATGGTGAGTCTGACGAACCACGCTCACCATGAAGGCTTGGTGAGTTTCATCTTCATGGTGAGCGAAGTCGAACCACGAAGGTGTGCGGTAACGACCGAAGAAATGCGTCACGCTCGATGAGCCGCAGGATCATCTGAGAGCCCATCTCCCCCCCTGTCCGCATCATCCAGCCTCCCAACCGGAAGCTGGACCCTCAGACCGTCTTGAGCGGTCGAGGGTGACGCAGACTTCATCTTGATGGTGAGCGAAGTCGAACCACGAAGATGAGCGGCAAGCAAAACATCCCCATTTACGCCAGCCTCTCCCTGTCCTAAATGATACTTCACACGTGAAATAAAACGCCGGAGGACCCCATGACCCCTTACCAACCCCTGTCCCGTTCGATCAAAGGCAAGACCGCCCTCGTCACCGGCGCTGCTTCCGGCATGGGCCGCGCAACCGCGCACCTCTTCGCCCATGAAGGCGCGAATGTCGCCGTGACAGACCTCAAGCAGGAGGCCGTCGACAAGGTGGTGCAGGAGATCAGGGATGCCGGCTTCGAGAATGTTCGCGGCTGGGCGCTCGACGTCTCCGACGCCGCCACCATCGAGCGCGTCATCAATGAGGCCGCCGACCATTTCGGAAGCCTCGAAATCCTCGTCAACAATGCAGGCTTTGCCATGATGGCGCCGATCAATGGCGATGGCGACACCTATGAAAAGTCCTGGGACGCGACCCTCAACGTCATGCTGACCAGCCACCAGCGCGCCGCCCGCGCCGCCCTGCCCCATATGCGCAAGGCCGGCTTTGGCCGCATCGTGAACATCGCCTCAACCGAGGGCCTCGGCGCAACGCCCGGCAACTCACCCTATGTCGCCGCCAAGCACGGCGTCATTGGCCTCACACGCGGCATGGCGGTGGACCTTGGACGCGAAGAGTTTGACCTCACCGTCAACGCCGTCTGCCCCGGCCCGATCCATACCGGCATCACAGAAGGCATCTCCGACGAGCACAAGACCATCTACGCCAAACGCCGTGTACCTCTCAGACGCTACGGCATCCCCGAAGAAGTCGCGAATGTGACGCTATCGGTCGTGCTCCCGGCCTCGAGCTTCCTGCACGGCGTCCACATCCCCGTGGATGGGGGACTGACGATCAAGAATGCTTAGGACGGATCAACGCGAGTTTCTCAAGGCATGGTCGCCACTTTCTCTGCGTTCGCCAAACTTTGAATTTCCGTGAACCCCGACATGTACCTGAAATTCGGGACCTGCACATTGCCTTCGCGGATGGCGGTCATGAGGTCTTTGAATTGCTCGACGGATTTTACACCGAGCGCAGCTTTGAAGCCGTCAAAATACCGTTTGGAAACTGAGCGCACAAATTTTTCAGTTGTGCCAGCCCATTCCGCATAAACCATCGTCGCCGGATGCCACATGCGAGTACTCATCCCTTTATTGAACAGACAGTCCGCTGCTTCTCGAAGGTACAGCACTAGATCAGCTTCTATGAGTTCTGCTTTTCGAATTCCGAATTTCGAAGCTCGCTGAACCAATAGGTCCGCTTTGAGGGACATCCGACCTAATTGCATAGCTTGGTTACGAATCTCGAACGATTCTATGCTGCAGCTAAAAACCGTGAACGGTTTAAGTTCGCCGGCTGAACCATGCCGCCCCTCGACAAAGAATTGGGTTTTCGCCAGCTCGTCGATCCGATCAAACCGCTCGTAGCTCAACAGCTTTACAACGAGAAGCAAGAACCACTCGTTTTGCACATACTTAAAGTTGTCAAACAACATGGCCTTGTAACTGCTCAATTCGTCAGGCGGGTACTGCAACCGCGCTAACTTTTCAAAAAAACGAGCAATCGATTTCCACGCTTCGTCCGTTCCGCCAGCTCGTGCGATATTTCCAAAGATCTCAACTAGCCGTCCGGAAACCGCCTCGGTAGCCTCAATCGAGTTCCATATTTCTTCGTGAGTCACTTTGACAGGGTCGCATCGCAATTCCTCAAGATCTGAGATGACTTGCTCAAACACCTCGTCGAGAAGTACATTCACGTTTGAAGTATTGTTCCGAATTCCTTGTATCGCCCGCTCATACTTAATGGAGCTTCCGGCCGCGGCGGTCTTCTTTTGGTCCAAATACTTGGGACGTACGCCGATACTCGGCTTCGGCCTTACTGGCTTGTCGAAAATCCATCGAAGAAGTTGCTCATAATTTTGAACATGTAGCTCTGCATCCGACATGTCGATGTGGATGCGCCCTTGATAAAAAGTTGGGACATAGGGCGTGCCATCAATCGCTTTCTCCGTCACCAAGGCAACGAATTTAGTCTGATTGGATTGGCTATATATCTTCGGTGAAATGATCTGCGCTTCAGTCCCCACCCCACCCTTTCTTCCGTCGGCTCGTTCGCAATATTGTTTGTCGCAAATCATCACGACTTTCCCGACCGAAGAATCCGTAACCATTTGCTCCATGAACGCGTATGCGTCATTGCCCTCGTTAAGGTCCCACTGGTCCAAAATGGCATCCACACCATCGTTTCGAAGATCAGTCGCCAATTGGGCGACCCACGAAGAATGATCGTCGTTGGTCCAACTGTACGAAATAAAAACCTTAGGCGCACTCATCTGCTTAACTCGCTCTCACTAATCTCTACTTTTGATTCAGCAATGGTCGATTCTAGTAACGCGTGCAAACTTGAGATTCATCCAACCGTACACCGCCCTGCCCTATCCTTGTTCGCATGCCCGAACTGTCCGGTTTCCTGCGTGCGAGTTTTGAGCTGATTGCAGACTGGCTGCTGGCCACCGGTGACAGGGGCAGGCTGCATCTGAACCCCAAAGAGATGACGCGCTCGCTCGCCTCGAAACTGTCCTCCACCTTCCGCAAGGCCGAGGTGCTGCTGCGCCGCCTCATCTGGGCGCTGGCGGCCGAGTGGGCGCTGACCGATATGCCAGACCGCGCGCCGGACATGCGCCATCGTGAGCGCGCGCCGAAACCTTATCGCTGGAGCTTCGCCGTCTTCCCGAACCGGCCCTATAATGCGCGCGCCATCGACATGCTGAATGCGCGGGATCGAACGGGGCCAAGACCCCCGGTCAGGATCGGCCTGCTTCTGGACCGCTGGCGGACCCTTTCTGGACTGGCCAAAGACCCCACTGCCGCCGCCCGCCGTCTCGCGCGCCGCTTCCGCCAGATGAAGCGCGCCAATGTGATCATTCCCCTCGCCTGCCCCGTGCCGGGCCTCAACCGCCTGCCCGGCGAGCTCGGCCTGCTCGCGAGCTTTTCCCTGCACGAGACCAATACGGCGCTGCGCAAGCTCATCCTCGATTCGAGCTGAACCCATGGAAAAATTGAGCTCACCGCCGCAAATCCAGCCGGGTTTGCGGGCGCGGGTGCACCGCCCTCTATGGTTCGTCCCTCATGGTGAGCCTGACGAACCCCGCTCACCATGAAGAAATCTTCGTCCCAAGCCTTCATGGTGAGCGAAGTCGAACCACGAAGGCGGGAAACAGAAATCAGCGCGGCAGCTCATTGTTCTGGCCGAGGACATCGCCCGCCAGATAGAGCGATCCGCAGATCAGGATCCGCTCGGCCCCCGCGGCCACAGCGGCCCGCATCGCGGCTTCGAAGCTCTCGCAAGCCGTCGCCTTCAGGCCGGCTGAAACAGCCGCCTCCGCAAGGGTTTCAGGCGCCGCGGTGAAATCATTGTCCACCACTTCGGTGGTGAAGACTTCAAGGCCGGGCCGGGCCAGCTCGGCAAAGAAACCGGCGGCATCCTTGGTCGCGAGCATGGCGGAGACGAGCATGGTGCGCTTCGGACTTTCCTCGCGGTCGAGATCATCCAGCGTTTCTGCAATGGCTCTTGCAGCATGCGGGTTATGCCCGCCATCGAGCCAGACCGGCACATCGCCCGCCATCGCGGTTACGGGGCCTTCGGCAAGACGCTGCATCCGGGCGGGCCAGTAGGCGGTGGCACAGCCGGTGAGGATCGCCTTGTCAGTGATCGCCGGATGGCCCCAGGCGCGCAGGGCCTTGGCGGCGAGTGCCGCATTGGCGAACTGGTGTTTGCCGGCAAGGCCGAGCGGCGGGAAGATGGACGCAATGTCTTCGCTCGTCAGGAAGTCGATATCGGCACCGGCCTTGGCGGCCTCAAGCCGGATCGCCGCTTCGGCTTCGGGGCGCTGGATGGCGGAAACAGCGGGGCAGCCGGGTTTCAGGATGCCGGCCTTGTCGCTCGCAATCTGGGTGATCGTATTGCCGAGAAACTGCATATGGTCGAAATCCACCGGCGTAATCACGCCAACAGCGCATTCGCGAATGACATTCGAGGCATCATAGCGCCCGCCGAGGCCGACCTCAAGAATGAGGAGGTCTGCCGGCACCTCATGGAAGGCGAGGAAGGCCGCAGCCTGGGTGGCTTCGAAATGCGTGATGTCGCGGCCTTGGAGCGCCTCCTCGACGCGGGAGAGATAGCCAATCAGCGCTTCGTCGGAAATGATCTCGCCCGCCAGCCGGATGCGCTCATTGAAGCGGACAAGATGCGGCGAGGTCGAAACATGGACCTTCAGGCCAGCAGCCTCTGCCATCGCGCGGATGAAGGCGGTCGTGGAGCCTTTTCCGTTCGTGCCTGCGACGTGGATGGTCGGTGGAAGATCGAGATGCGGATTGCCGAGGGTCTCCAGAACGACAAGCAGCCGGTCGAGCGTAAGAACCCGTTCGGTGGGGTTGAAGCGCTCAAACCGCTTCAGCGCAGCTTCGACCGCAACCTTGGCGTCGATCAAGCCTTGGAACTCCGCTTCGCCGGAGCGGGCACGTCGGCAAGCGGCGCCTTGACCGGGCCGATGGCGGAGGTTTCCTTGGCCCGCTTCGGCAAGAGGTGGGTCAGAACGCGGCCGAGTGTGGCCTTCAGCTCGCGGCGGTCGCAGACAATGTCGACCTGGCCTTTCTCGCGCAGGAATTCAGAGCGCTGGAAGCCTTCTGGAAGCTTCTCGCGGATCGTCTGCTCAATGACGCGCGGGCCGGAAAACGCAATCATGGCGTCAGGCTCGGCAATATGAACATCGCCCAGCATCGCATAGGACGCAGAGACGCCGCCCGATGTGGGATCTGTCAGGATGACGATGTAAGGCAGGCCGGCATCACGCACTTCGCTGATCGCAAGCGTGGTTCGCGGCATCTGCATCAGGGAAAGCGTCCCCTCCTGCATGCGCGCACCGCCAGAGGCTGTGCAGACAACGAATGCCGCCTTGCGGGCCACGGCGAGTTGCGCTGCTGCAATGAAGGCTTCGCCAGCGGCCATGCCGAGCGATCCGCCCATGAAGGCAAAATCCTGGACGAGAATCACAGTCGGCTTGCCATTGATGCGACCGAAGGCTGCGGCCATGCAGTCATCCTGGGCGACAGGCGGGCTGCCTTCCGGGCTTTCTTCCTTTTCGCGGCCAGCGATCTTGTTCTTCGCGGCCTTGAGGCGGGACGGATAAGCCTTGTCGTCCTTGAATTTCAGCGGGTCCTGTGCGACGGGCGGCAGCGGCAATGGCTCCCAGCGCTCATCGTCAAAGAAGAGGCGAAAACGGCGGCGCGGCGAAATCCTGAGATGCGCGCCAGCAGGCGTGACGTACCAGCTTTCCTCCAGATCGGAGCGATAGACCAGTTCACCGGATTTGGGACATTTGACCCAGAGATTGTCCGGCGTGTCTTTCTTCGAGGACAGAAAAGTCTTCAGCCCCGGCGTGCGGAAATTGGTTAGCCAGTTCATATTCTTCAGGACTCCTGACTTTGGTCAGTCCATTACCCTAAGCGCTTTTCAGCGCAGTTGAGAGTTCCTTCGCCAGCCCCCCCACGCGTGCGGCTATACTGCCGCTTGCGCCCGACTCAAGAGCTAAACGCACATGATCTACGAAAGCAGAGCCGACGACAACCCCATCAGCGATACGCGCCATGGCAGCTGCCTGTTCCCCGGTGCGGACACCGAAACCGACGCAGACCGGCAGGCCCGAAACCCGGCGCGCCCGCTCAACGCCGTCCCGAATGTCTTCCGGATCAGCCGAACCTGCACCGGTTACACCAGCGACGGCGACATAATAGAGAAAGCCGGACGCGCCCTCAGCCACTTTGGCGATGCGCTTTTCGCTCGTGGTGGGGGTCGCGAGACGGATGACTGAAATTCCATATTTTTCATACGCCTGGCGCAGCTCATGGTCTTCCTCAGGCGGCAGGTCGACAATGATTGTACCGTCAATGCCGGACTTTGCTGCTGCTTCTGCGAAAGCGTCATAGCCCATATGGAAGACCGGATTTGCGTATCCCATAAGGATGAGAGGGGTGTCGCGGTCATCTTCGCGAAAGCGCGCAGCCAGCGCCAGAACGTCGGCCAGCGTTGTGCCGGCCTTCAGGCTGCGCTGTCCGGCCATCTGGATGGCCGGTCCATCCGCCATGGGATCTGTGAAGGGCGCGCCAAGCTCGATGATGTCGGCGCCATTGTCGCGAAGGGCGCACAGGGCATCGAAGCTGGCCTCTATGTCCGGGTCGCCGGCCATCATATAGGTCACGAGTGCGGCGCGGCCTTCGGCGCGAACCTTGTCGAACCGGTCGGTAATGCGTTGAGTTGGCATCAGTTTGCAGGTGCTTTCGTATTCTCGTGCAGCCAGTCTGCGAATGGCCCAAGCACCTCGGTGCAGGGCAGGGCGACCATGGCAGGCACGTCATAAGGATGAAGTTCGGTGACCAGCTTTTCCAGTTCGGCCCAGCAGGCTGTGACGGATTTCAGCCAGAGCACGTGCTCGAAGGCCTGCTCGACCACGCCTTTCCAGAGATAGGTCGAAGAGACGGGCCCCTCGATATTGGCGCAGGCGGCAAGCCGCTTTTCCACCGCCGTGTCACCAATCTGATGAGCCACCTGATTGGAAGGGCAAGTAATCCGGATAAGGAGTGCGTCGGTCATGGATTAGCGTTCTACCGCATCGTGGCAGACAATACAGAGTTTGTTTCCATCAAGGTCGCGAAAATACGCGCCGAAATAGTTCGAGTGATACTGCGGGCGCAGGCCCGGTGCTCCTTCGTCTTCGCCACCAGCCTCCAGAGCGGCTGCATGAACACGAGCCACAGTCTCGCGATCGGGTGCCAGAAGGGCGAGCATCTGGCCATTGCCCGGATGATGCGGCTCACCATTCTGCGGCGTCGTCAGGGCGACCATCGGACGGAAACTGTCCGCCCCGGTCCACATCACGAACGATTTTGACCGCTCGGCGGGCACTCGCTGTAGCCCCAGCATCTCCATGATCGGCGAATAGAAAGCTGTCGCGCGCTCCAGATCAACGGTGCCGAGCGTGATGTGAGAGATCATCCCCTAGATATCCATCCCCAGATGCTCGGCGACGGAGAAGATGTCCTTGTCGCCGCGCCCGCAGAGATTCATGATCAGGATCTGGTCCTTGTCCATCGTCTCACACACATCGCCAAGCCGCGCGATGGCATGGGCAGGCTCAAGGGCCGGAATAATGCCCTCCAGGCGCGTGCAGAGCTTGAAGGCTTCGAGCGCTTCCTTGTCCGTGCAGGTGAGGTATTCCGCACGGCCCGTATCGCGCAGGAAGGCGTGTTCCGGGCCGATTCCGGGATAGTCGAGACCTGCAGAGATCGAGTGTGCATCAATGATCTGGCCATCTTCGGTCTGCAGCAAATAGGTCTTGTTGCCATGCAGGATGCCCGGCTTGCCGCCATTTAGCGCTGCCGCATGCTGGCCTGTCTCAATGCCATGACCTGAGGCCTCGACGCCGATCAGCCGCACGCCCTCATCCTCGATAAAGGGGTGGAACAGGCCGATCGCATTCGAACCGCCGCCAATACACGCCATCACCGCGTCGGGCAGGCGACCTTCGCGCTCAAGGATCTGCTCTTTTGCCTCGCGTCCGATGACAGACTGAAAGTCGCGGACCAGCTCTGGGTAAGGGTGAGGACCGGCGGCTGTGCCGATGCAATAGAATGTGTTGTCGATATTGGTAACCCAGTCGCGAAGGGCCTCGTTCATCGCATCTTTCAACGTGCCCGTGCCAGAAGAGACCGGTACGATCTCTGCGCCAAGCAGCTTCATCCGGAAAACGTTCGGTTTCTGCCGCTCGACATCGGTCGCGCCCATGAAGACGACGCATTGCAGGCCAAAGCGCGCGCACACCGTCGCCGTTGCCACGCCGTGCTGGCCCGCACCCGTCTCTGCAATAATCCGTTTCTTGCCCATCCGCATGGCGAGCAGCACCTGGCCGAGACAGTTATTGATCTTGTGCGCGCCAGTATGATTGAGCTCGTCGCGCTTGAAATAGATCTTCGGCCCGCCGAAATGCTCGGAGATCCGCTCTGCATGATAGAGCGGGGATGGACGGCCGACATAGTGGGCCCAGAG
>Ga0310345_10004076_pt1 | contig 13464 bp, 7 predicted proteins | sample HC15DNA20500_MG_FD_204667 | JGI IMG/M metagenome (GOLD analysis project Ga0310345, IMG submission 204667) | Marine microbial communities from station ALOHA, North Pacific Subtropical Gyre - HC15-DNA-20-500_MG | ecosystem: Environmental > Aquatic > Marine > Oceanic | place: Pacific Ocean: North... | reverse complement strand
GTGGCAGGCGCTCGACCTGCCTTCTGGCATCGAGCGGTCGGTGCACCAGAACCGCCTGCTCAAGATCGCCCGTGAGGGTGGCCAGATGACGCCCGCCGACCTGGCCAAGTTCGAGGCGCAGCGACGCTATGCCACCCTGGTGGCGCTTGCCATCGAGGGCATGGCCACCGTCACCGACGAAATCATCGACCTGCACGACCGCATCCTGGGCAAGCTGTTCAACGCCGCCAAGAACAAGCATCAGCAGCAATTCCAGGCGTCCGGCAAGGCGATCAACGCCAAGGTGCGGTTGTTCGGCCGCATCGGCCAGGCGCTGATCGAGGCCAAGCAGGCGGGCCGCGATCCGTTCGCCGCCATCGAGGCCGTCATGTCCTGGGATGCCTTCGCCGAGAGCGTCACCGAAGCGCAGAAGCTTGCGCAGCCCGAGGACTTCGATTTCCTGCACCGCATCGGCGAAAGCTACGCCACGCTGCGCCGCTACGCGCCGGAATTCCTTGCCGTGCTCAAGCTGCGGGCCGCTCCCGCCGCGAAGGACGTGCTCGACGCCATCGAGGTGCTGCGCGGCATGAACAGCGACAACGCCCGCAAGGGGAGTCAGCCAGGATAAGGCCAGAGATAGCACATAAGCGGAAAAGTAATAAAGAATGAGATCGTTATGCGACTTCAGGCCGCCCCAGTTCAACTTGCACTGAACCTGATTGCCGGGCCGTTAGCACCAACAACAAGTGGAAAAGCAGTCGTTGTGAGCGGAATTCAGCTCCAGCTGTTGCATTTCAAGTTGTTATGACGTGTCCGTTTCTCGGGCGAGAAACGCCCCCGCTCGTCGAGCAGCTCAGTCTGCCGTCTTGGGCGTTGTCCATCCAATTTTGTGAGCAGCTTGCGTAGCATCATGCCGCGCATCGTCTTCGCTGTGCACATAGATGCTGGTGGTGCTGATGGTGGCGTGCCCAAAATTGTCGCGCACGGCTTTGACGTCCAGACCCGCATCGGTCATGTGCGTTCCTGCGGTATGCCTCAGCCAGTGCGTTGAAGCGGCCTCGATCTGGGCTGCCGCGGCCTCCCAGTCGCTGCCGCGAGCCCGCAGGCGATCTGCTGTTGCGCGCATGACGCCTTTGACAATCTCGTGGACGGCGCTGCGTGCAAGCGGCTTTTCCTTGCCGATGATGGACAGCACCAGGGGGCGCTCTTCTCCGCTGACCGGCAGTGCCGACAAGCCGTTGACCTTGCGGTAGACCATGAGTTCGGCCATCAACTCGGCCGTCGCTGGAACGATCCGCGTCTTGTCGCCCTTGCCCGTGACCTCCAGCCACCAGCGTTCTACACCAGAGCGGTCGCGCTGGCTGTAGAAGCCACCCATGCTGCCGGAGGTGACCTCTGAGACCCGCAGCCCACCGACATAGAGCAGCGAAAACAGCCACCGGCACCGCACGGCGTGCGCCTGTTCTCGTGCGGTGCCTGTGGGCATGGCCTGGATGGTCGCTTTGACTTCATCCCAGTGCTCTTTGGGAAGGAAACGATTGGTCTGACGTGGGCCGACACGCCGCTTGCGGCGTCCCAGCGAAAGCGGGTTGCCTGCCAGATAGCCTGCCTCCACCAGCCAGGAGAACATGGCATTGATGATGGACAGCGCGTGGCGCTGGCTAGCGCTTGAAAGTGGCCCGGCAAACGGCCGCCAGTGTGGCGAGCCTCGACCTGGCCGCTGGCGCACGGTCATGACCCACCGCTCAGCGGGTTGTGGGTCGGCCAGGAAGCGCTCGTACAGCAGCAGATCCTCGTGCGTCAGCGAGGACATGGCCAGGCCACGCTGGTGCACGCACCACAGCAGCAGCCTTTCCGCCTCTTTGCGGTAGCTGGCCAGCGTGGCGGGCGTGTCAACGTAGCGTGCCAGCCAGGCCAGCACCGCCGAGCGGTCATCGTCTGCCGCCACTTGGCTACGGGCGTGCGAGCGGTTGCGCCCATCTTGCCCGGTGAGATGGGCCGGAATCAAGGTCTGATCAATCGGCGCGACGGCGTTCAAGGTGTCAGTGATTTCAAAATGGCGTCAGCCCACATTCTATGGACATAAGACAGTTTATGTCCATAGATTTGCCTCTTTGGTCAGTAATGCAACATATTACGTTGTAATATTATCCAAAAAATGAAGGAACAGCATGACCGACGACGCACGCTTGCAGGCCGACATAGAGGCGCTGCGCCCCAAATTCCCTGACACGCAGGACCTTTACCGTGAGGTATGCACCATCTTGTTCTTTCGCTACGGCATCACACCCACGGCCAACAAGCTGTATCAACTGGTGCGCAAAGGCAGCATGAGCGCCCCAGCCGAGGCGCTGGCCAGGTTCTGGGAAACGTTGCGCGAGAAGAGCCGGGTGCGCATTGAGCACCCCGACATCCCAGAAGCCTTGCGGGATGCCGCAGGCGAACTCACAGCAAAGCTGTGGGAGCAAGCACGCACACTGGCTGACGAGGCTGGCGCGGCTGTGCGGCTCGAAGCCATGCAACAAATGGAGGCCGCCAATCAGGCTGTTGAGCAGGCACGGCAGCGCGAGGCCCTCTTGAGCAAGGAGGTGTCGGCGGCGCAGGCTCACTCCACCACGCTGACGGATCAGATCCGTGCCTTAGAACAGCGCCTGGCGCACGACGAAGGTCTTCGGCTAGGGCTGGTACAGCAGATGGAGCAACTGGCTTCTCAGCGCCAGGAACTGGCGAACTTCGTGGAGGCCGCTCGTGCCGGTGAGCAGCGAGCGTCGGACGAGCAGCGGCGACTTCTCCTTGAAGTTGACCGCGAACGTGGACTGGCCGCAAGGCTACAGAAAGAAATCGACGCCCTAAAGTCGGCCATGGACAAGGCAGCAAAATCACATGTCGAGACGCAGGCGCAGACCTCGCGGCACGTCGACGAATTGCGCCAGCACTGCACCGAGCTGGAGATTGCCCTGGCCTCTCTGAAAGCCGAGCACGCACAAATGCAAAAGCTCGCTGCGTCAGACAACATAGATCGGCACCAATTGACTCGCTTGCGCAGCGTCGGCGCCAGTAAGGCCTCCAGAAGGCGGCGCCCAGGGTAATCGTCGCCATCACTGGCGAAGACTCAACGTTGGCAGGTGCATGGCGGCGGCCAACAAAGCGTGCCTGAGGGCGCAGACGCCATAAATCTGGAGAGCAAATTGCGTGTTGTTGCCATTCGCTGCAGGCGGTTCATGGGAGTGTCACGTCCCTGAAGTAATTTGCGCGGTTGCAACCTCAGCAAAATCACATGATCAGGGACCACCTCCACAGTCAGCCCACGGGCTCCGGCTCAGTGCCTCGTGCCGCCAACGCCCGATCCAGCAACGTCATGATGTGGCGTGCTGCCATCTTCCTAGCGATTTTTGCAGCGCTACAGGGCTGGTACAGCACCGTTGCGCGTGACACCTGGATTGAGCGCCTAGTGATCGATGAAGTCACGGTTAAGTCGGCTGCAGCCTTGATACAACTCATTGACCCAGCAACGGGTGTGCAGCCTGTAGGCTCTCGCCTGCACGCGCCTGGTGGAGGTATCAACATCATCAACGGTTGCGAAGGTGTGGATGTCCTGTTTTTGATGATGGCCGCCATGCTGGTGGCGCCGATCCCCCTCAACGCCCGGCTCATGGGCATCGCGCTTGGTGTTTGCGTGGTTCTGGCCTTGAATCAGGCAAGGGTCATTGGTTTGTTCTATGCCTACCGTTTGGATCGCAGCCTCTTTGACATGCTGCACGGTGTCGTCGCGCCGTTGATGTTGATTGTGGCAGTGTCGGGGTACTTCTTGCTCTGGCTCAATTGGCATGCCCCAGTCAAACAAGACTCTCCTGCCGAGCAATGAGGGCATGGCTGACCGGAACAATCTACCTGGGGTCGCTGCACAGACGCTCATGCGTCTCATGGTCACCGCAGTGCTGTTGATCCCATCTGCGGTGGTATTCGGGGAGCGCATCGTCACATGGCTGCTGCCATTGCTTGGCGCTGTATTCGAAGTGATTGCTGGAGACTTCAAACTGTTGCGCCTGGCCGTCGATCACGAAGGCGCGGACCGCGTACTGCGAGCCACTGTCATGTGGAAACACATCGTGTTCATCGGCGGACACGTGATTTATCCCGACCCACGCGGTACAGCCAATGCATCGACCTTGCTGGCGCATGCCCTTCAGGGCCCGCTGGTGGCGTTGTTGGTGACATGTGCATGGCCTTTGAGCGATTCGATGCGCCATGCTTCCTGGAAAGAACTGGGCATCCGGATGCTTGCCCTGTGCCCAATGTTGGCGATCTTGATCTGCGCGGACGTACCCGCGGTGCTTGCTGGAGAGCTCTGGCAACTGGCACTGGACGCGCTCGCGCCGGGCTCTGACTCCCTGCTGGTTCAATGGAAGAACTTTCTTCAGGGCGGCGGCAGATACGCACTTGGATTGACCGGCGCCGTGATGGCCATTCAGTTCGCGAAGCGGCTCAGTGGTTGAAAGTTGGGTGGGGAGCCCGACTGGCATTCAAAATGAAGCAACGCACGTCAAACTGTCACAACACGGCTGTAACGTCCTCCCATAAGCAGTAAAGGGTGGAGCCGCGAGATTTATTTCAAGCATTGTCTTGGCAATGTGCCTCCACCAGTCTATGAACGAGTGGAGGACCTATGGGCAATCAGGTTGCGAGGTTGACGGTATGGCTTCGTGCATTGAGCGTGGCCACCCTACTGACAGGGCAAGCGCTGGTTTCTGCGCATGCCGGAATCTATGCTGGTCCGGCACAAAACGCAGCGGCTTGGCTGGAATCTCAACAGGCCAAGAGTGATGGCAGTTGGCGCGACGCCTCTGAGGCTCGCGCGTTCCTGCAAACCGCAGAGGCAGTTCTCGCCCTGCATCAGGCCAACCGACGCAACGCGGCGTACTACGCTGGCCAGGCCTGGATCGAAAATCACGATCCGCAGAACCTTGACGCTCGCGCTCGTCGGCTGCTGGTCCTTCGGGCCACGCAGTCCAGCGCACAACAAGACATCGATGCGCTGCTGGCGGCGGTAAACACGCCTGCTGCCGGGCAGTCCGGATGGGGGCTTTCCAAACGCTATCGGTCGTCGCCTTTGGATACGGCTCTCGCGCTCGATGCTTTGCGAACTGCGGGCGCCACGTTCTCTAGCACCCAGGCCATTGCCTACCTCAAGTCCTCGCAGTTGACCACCAGCGGTGATCAAGGCTGGCCAGCCGCTGCAGGCACCACCACAGATGCGTACACCACGGCTCGAGTCGTTCAAGCACTGGCTGCTTACAAAGCGGCTGACACCACCTTGACGGCGCCGTTGAACAACGCTGTGGCCACACTCAAGACCAAGGTCACGGTCTCATCAGCACCACACGTTCGTGCCGCAGCGGCCCTGGCCTACCTGCGCCTGGACACCGCATCCACCGATGCCAAGACGCTGCTGAATTCGCTGGTCACCATTCAGCGGCCCGACGGAGGGTTTGACGCCGGCGTCTTCGCTACCGGCCTCATCACGCAGGCATTTGTGGCGGCAGAGGGCAAAGACGCCAGCACCAGCCGTGAGCGCGTGGAAGTGACTGATGCCGCGCTCCGCACTGCGATCAACGAAGCCTTGGGGCGCGGCTCCATGGACCAACTCAACAGAGGTGAACTGGCGGAACTCACCACGCTGGACATTTCTAACCGGGGTGTGACCAGCCTCAATGGTTTGCAGTATGCCGTCAACCTGACCAGCTTGTATGCCTCCAACAACGTCATCACAGATACCTCTCCCATCGCCGGGCTGACCAATCTGACCAACACCGACCTGAGCGGCAATCCATGCACGGGACCGGGCTGTGGTACCCAGGTCGCATCAGGTGATGGAGACACGCCATTGCCACTGTGGGCATTGGGAATGCTGGGGGCCGCGTTGATGGGCTTGATTGGTCGAGCTGGACGCAGATCCGATTCGGGCGTATGAGAAGAGGGACTCGATGATGATACATACACACTGCACCGCTGTGCTGCTGGCGCTGTCGATGTTGCTGCCACTTGCGCATGCAGAGACAAGCGCGCCCAAGCCGTCCAATGCCTCGCCCATCTCTCCAACGGCTGCTCGCGGATTGAGCCCGGAGCAGATTTCGGCCATTCGCAAAGTCGGACGAAATGTGCTGGCCGCAAAGAAGAGCGGTCAAGAAGACGGCTCAGATGTCGCTCAGTTGGCAAGTCTTCGCGCCAGCGTCGAGGCCTTGATCGCTGCGGACCTCTCCCTTGAGAGTCGAGCAGCCATCTCCGCCCAGGGGCAAGACGATGGCGAGAACGCCAAACAAGGGCGAATGCGAGCAGACAAGCAGGAATCGGCACGTGCCCAGGCGCGTGCACTGGCATCACAACTGCGCCAACGAAGCGAGCTCAAGGCTGCCCAGTTCCGCAGCAGCCCAGACATCCAATCCCGTTCAGCGGGACTACCGATTGGTGAACAACGTGCTCGCCTCATCGAGAGGTTGGCGCGCAAGCTTGACGTCGCACTGGCTGATGGTGGTGCCGATCGCGTCAGCGACCTGCATGAACTGAGGCAACAACTCCAACCATCGTTGGGTCGCGTCAGCGAAGCTTCGCTCACCCACGGCACGCCAACGCTGCAGGCCATGCCATCAACCTACGTGCCGCCCCAGAAAGATGGGCTGCGTAGCGGCGATGCTGAAACGACCAAAAAATAAGGGAGATTGACCATGTCGATCCACTTCGTAAAAGCACTTCGCGGGCGCATGCGCTACCTCCTCGATACGAGCGCATCTTCTTTTGCATCGATCACCTGCCTTGGACTGCTGACAATGTGCCAGGGCGTTCAGGCACAGGTCATCACCGAATCGCCGGAAGTCATCTACACCGGCGTAGATGCCCAACCGCTGCGCGAAAAAGCCGCGCAACTGGGTACGGCAGCTGCCATTTATGAATACGCGCACAACACCCTTGAATACTCCCCGTACCACGGGTCACGATCGGGATCGATCAACACATTTTTAGGTCAGCGCGGCAGTGACGTAGACATCGCCAGTGCAATGATCGCCATGCTGCGTTCGCAGCGCATACCGGCTCGATATGCCGTGGGCACGGTACGCATTCCTGCATCACAGGTGACCAACTGGCTGGGTGTTCCGCATCTGGACACAGCCATCGAGGTACTGAAGTCACAGGGCATTCAAGGCGTGGTGCTGTCCACCGATCGAAGCACGGTAGACATGGAGCACGTCTGGGCTGAAGCCTTTATCCCTTTTGATCAGTACCGAGGCATCAACACTGTCAGCCCTTCCGTCGATTGCAGCGTGAGTGCCAATGCAGGCCGCTGCACTTGGGTGGCGCTCGATGCGAGCTTCAAGCAAAAGACCTACAACGGCCTGAACCTTGATCCGTACAACGCAGTCACTTTCGATTACACCGCCTACTACAACGCCATCAAGAACAACGACACCACTCGGCGCGACAAGAACCCGTTGGCGATTCTGGAGGATCAGATCGGCGTCTGGCTACGTAGCAACCATCCTGGCAAAACCCTTGAAGACGTAGAGGATACCGGGCAGATCATCCCTTTGCGCGAGGGGCTACTGCCTGCATCGTTGCCGTTTCAGGTTGTCGGCAACGTTCGCCGCTATGACACGGTCGCTGCCCATGACGCGGTGGTGCCAAACCCTGAACCCAAAAAGTGGGACAAGGTGGTGACCGTCAGCATGCAAATCTGCAAACCGGGCAGCGGCGCCTCCGTATCCATGGGTGATGCGACACTGAGTCTGGTTGATGTGGTGACAAAAAAGCTGACTTCCGTCTTGGAATCTACTCAAGGTGGTCAGGTTGCAGAGCAGGTTTTCAGGCGTGGAACTGAAAAAGTCGGCGGGGGATATATCGACGTATCCGGCGGTGGCGGATCAATCACCTTTGGATGCCCGGAGGGCAGCAAAACACCGCAACTGGGCATGCCTTATTGGATCACCGTTGAGATGGATGGAGCTCCGTCGGTGGTCAGCGGAACACCTGACAGAAAAATCTCCGCCACCTACTCGGCAATCATTGGCGGCTACTACTTGGTTGCCACCGGTGGGGAGTCATCCAATTGGTCTCAGGTGCACCGTGCAGCTGATCAGCTGCTGTCAGCCAATGATCAATACAAAATCGTCTACAACCCAAGCGAGTCTGGTTGTTTGACTGATGGCACCAACTGTACCCCCTACGTGGATTCCAATGGTAATGGCTGGGATGCGAGCGACACCAAGCTGCTGGACAACAGCGCTGCCCTTGATGCTTTGACGGGCGGGTTGCTCTACGTGGGCGCCACCCAGTACTACGCCAAACTGCGTGAGCAGTTTGAGCGGGCTGATCGCCTGATGAAGACCAGGACGCCGGTGCTGGGCTTTCTGGGCGTTGTCAGTTCAGTCTACGAGGCTGAATACGTCGATGGCACTGCATTTGCCATCCTGCCTGGTGGCCTGCTCATCGACATGAAGGGCATCACCATCGGAGGAGCCTACCGAACCAATGAAGCGGCAGTGAACTACTCGAACCGCCAGTTCGAATTCATCGGCCACATCGCTTCGTCACTTGAGCACGAGATCTGGCAGGAACTCACCGGCTACGACGCGGTTTCCACCGTGCGCGGTATCCAGATGGCCCTGGCCAACGGCGCAACCCTACTGAACCCCAAGAAGAATGCAACCAGCGACACGCTTCCAGGTTTGTATGCCAGCTTTGGATTCAGCACCAGCGCGCCAAGTGGATTCACGTACGCCCCCTACACGGTTTTCTCGACCGCACCAGCCACGTGGAGCAGCGCCACCTCTGGCTCGAAGTTCGACACATTCCTGAGCACCGTCAGCACATCCACTGATGCAACGCAGCGCTTAGTTGGCACCTACACCTACGCGCCGTTCAACGGTTTGTATGGGTGGACAAAATGTGTTGCCGATCAGGTCGCCGCAGTCAACAGCTATCCGGCCACCAGCACCCTGACTGGAAGTACATGTGATGGGACACCATTTTCCGGAACCAAAGCCACCGTGCTTTCAGTAATCAGCAACAACTGGTCCGGCACCATCATCCCCTCATACATTGGTCAGAACTATTTCAACTACTTCGACAGGAACAAGGGATTCAGCACATCCGGTCGGGTGTTCCGTGCGTTGCCTTCTGCTGCTGATGCACACGATGCTTTGACAGTCGCAGGCATCCGCAATGACATCTACCTGCGCGACACCTCGCAGAACTGGGTTGAGTACCTGATCCCATCCAAGCTCACGGTCGGCGCTACCTACCGGTTCTCCGTTGACGTAAGAAAGAGCTACGACACGACCAACGGACAATTGACAGGGATCAGCATGAGCATCCTCAACCGTAGCTTGTCTGCAGGCGGCGGGTACGTGGACACCAGCAGTCCAGCACCTTCGATCCAAGTGCGTGACGCCGACAAGCCGACAGAGCCGATTGATGACAAGAAGTCGGCATCGAACATCAATCAAGGGAGATGACATCATGCGCCGATCCACACTCACAGCTGGACGTCATGGAGCATCCATGAACTTCTTGGTCCGCAGTCGCCGCTGCATCTCGACGGTGACGGTTGTTTGCTTTGCGCTGAGCAGCGTCAGCCCTGCGCTGGCTGGCGGTTATGTCGATGGCAACGTTGTGCTGACGCCATCAAGGTCGATCAACCTCCAGAACGCCGGCGTTGGCGGCACAACGCCATCCGTTGCGCCCACCTTCAACAACGATCAGTTCAACGATCAGGTGCTGGTGGGCACCGTCAACAACGACCCCATTCGCACGCCGTCCACTGCCGACCCGGTGTCCACCGTCACGGGCAACAACTACCATGACGAAACCGATTTCGTCATCCGAGGCCGCAATGGCCTGAACACGGTATTCACGCGGACGTATAACAGCGCCCCCAGTTCGACCAAGGTGGATCGTGGCCTCGGTTACGGCTGGGTGCACAGCTACATGATGCGCCTGAAGTCCAATGACTTCGGCGACTGCCCCAACTGCACCACCAGCCAAAAGCCCGAGAACGGCAACAGCAAAACAAGCTCCATCACCTACACCGACGAACGTGGTGGAGAGCAAAGCTACCTGGTCAACGAAACCAGCTTTGCCGTCACGTCGCCCAAAGGCGTGTACGACACGCTGACGCTGGACAGCCCCAGCGCCGGTCAACACACGCTGACCTTTCGCAATGGCATCAAGTACATCTTTGAGGTGCCGTCTGGCAACCTCAAAACCACGCCGAGCGTGGTTGCTCGCCTCAAGTACATCGACAACCCTTGGGGCGACCGCCTTACGCTGAGCTACGACGGCAATGGGCGCCTGTCCAACATCACCGACAACCTCGGCATCAGTGGCCGCACAGGCATCACCTTCAGCTATCACCCCGATGGCCGGCTCAAGGATGTGACCGACTGGACCGCGCGCAAGTGGAGCTACGCCTACGACACGTCTGGCAACCTGCAGACGATGACCAACCCCTTGTCGCAGGTGCTGACGTACAGCTACGACACGCCCAAGCACCTGCTGACCAGCATCGCCAAGCCCCTGCAGCGTGACGGCAAGACGGTGGCCACCAAGTTCAAGTACTACGAGAACGGTCGCACCTTCCAGCAGACCAACAGCTTCGATGTGGGCGACACGCTGGACTATGACCTCTACCGAAAGAGCACCCGCGTGACGGACGCCCGAGGCGGCGTGCGCGAGTACCACTACGACGACAACGGCCGCATGACCAAGCTCGTGGAACCCGACGGCGGCGTGCTGCTGTTCGAGAACCAGGGCGACGCCATCCGCAGCAAGAAATACGACGCGCTGGGCTATGCCACCACCTACAGCTACCGCGCTGACAAGGCCTTCACCGGCACCTCCGATGCCTTTGGCAACGTCACCCGCGAGCAAGATGCCCTGAACCGCACGGTGGACATCACCTACGGTTCACTGGACCAGGTGGCCACCACCCGCGACAAACGCGGCACCACCAGCACCACCACTTTTGCCACCTCAACCTCGGGCTGTGATTACAACCAACGTCCCAAGGAAACCCGCATCAGCGCGTTGACATCGGCCGGCACCACCAGCACCAACGTGCTGCTGGCCAGCCTGTGCTGGAACAGCAATGCCACGCTGAATTACAGCCGCCAGTACCTGGATGCCACGCGCTACCGCGAAACCCGCTTGACCTACCAGCCCGGCAGCAACGGCCTGAACGTCAGCCAGGAAGACATCGTGGGCATGCCCTCAGGCACCACCGTCACCAAGACCTACACCTACGACAGCCTGGGCCGCAAGAAGACCGAAACCCTCAAGCGCCGCACCAGCCCCACCAACGCCACGCTGATCGACCTGACCACCAGCTACGACTACGACGCGCTGGACCGCGTGGTCAAGGTCACCGACAGCCTTGGCAACGAGGTCATCAACCGCTTCGATGCCAATGGCATGCCCTGGCAAGTGACGCACCGCTACAAGCGCAGCAACGGCACGTTCGAGGAGCGCAACGTCGTCACCCGCACCTTTGACGCAGCCGACCGCGTCAAGACCGAGGCCGACGCCCAAGGCAACACCACCACCTACGCCTACGATGACGCAGGCAACGTGATCACCGTGACCGACGCCGAAGGCCACACCACGCGCTTCGAGTACGACGCCATGAACCGCCGCACCGCCGTGGTGGACGCCACCGGCTACCGCACCGAGACGATCTACAACCTGCGCGGCGACGTGGTGGGCGTCAAGAACGCCAACGACGAGAAGGCCAGCTTCGAGATCGACGAGCTGGGCCGCAAGAAGGCCGCCATCGACGCCAAGGGCTACCGCAGCGAGTTCCAGTACGACGAGAACGGCAACCTCCGCTGCGTGATCGACGCCAACGCCCAGGCGGGCCTGAAGCCCAAGAACACCCTGGGCTGCACAGAGCACCGCGCCTACGACGAACTCAACCGCGTCACCAAGATCACCGACGCACTCAATGGCGAAACCAGCTTCACCTACGACCTGCTGGGCAACCGCCTGACGGTCAAGGACGCCGAAGCCAAGACCTGGACCTTCGCCTACGACGACCTGGGCCGGCTGACCAGCGAGACCGACCACAGCGCCAAGGCCATCGCCTACAAGCCTGACCAGGCCGGCAACGTCTACGAGAAGACCAACCGGCTGAACGAAGTCACCCGCTACACCTTCGACAACGGCAACCGCCTGACCCGGGTGGACTACCTCAAGGACAACACGGCCGAGACCTTTGGCTACGACCCCGCAGGCAACCGCAACACCGCTGCCAACGGCAACGTGAGCTACACCTTCACCTGGGACAGCCTCAACCGCCTGGAGCGCAAGGACGACAGCCGGGGCCGCTTCATGGCCTTCACCTTTGACAAGGTGGGCAACATCCTGAGCAAGACCACCTACCAGGGCAGCACCACCGCTTATGTGTACAACGCGGCCAACCGCCTGGTGATGCTGCGCAACCCCGACTACACGCAGGTGGACTACCAGTACGACCCGGCAGGCCGCCTGCTCAGCCGCGTGACCGCCAACGGCGCACGCCTGACCCAGCAGTTCGACGCCAACGGCTGGGCCACGCAGCTGAGCCAGTATGACGCGGCCAACAACCTGGTCAGCCAGACCAGCTACACACGCGACCGCGTGGGCAACATCACCAGCCAGAGCGATGCCGGCGGCACCAGCAGCTTCACGCTCGATGCGCTGTACCGCCTGACGCAAGCCGACCTGCCCGGTGCGGCCAACGACGAGCTGTTCAGCTACGACAAAGTGGGCAACCGCAAGACCTACACCAAAGGCAGTTTGAGCCAAGGTGGCAGCACGCGCTTCTACAACTACACAGCCAACACCAACCGGCTGGCAGACATCCGCATCGGCAGCGCCACGGGCACGGTGGAGTCGAGCTTCGTGCACGACTTCGAAGGCCGGCTCACAAGCCAGAGCGGCATCGGCGCCAAGACGCTGACCTGGGACGCCAAGGGCCGAGTCAAGACCGTGGGCGCAGAAAGCTACAGCTACGACCCGATGGACTACCGCATCGGCAGATCAGGTGGCGGCCTGGGCAACCGCAGCTATTTCCTGGAAGGCGAGCACCTGGAGAGCGAGTACTCAGGCGAACAACTGCAAGCCAAGTACTTCCGGGGCAGCGGCGTGGACGAGCTGGTGGCCGCGTGGATGTACGACACGGACAGCAAGCTCAAGCCCTTCTTGTTCCACCACGATCAGGTCACCAGCACCACGGCGGTGACCGGGCACAACGGGGGTACCACGCAGAGCGTCAAGTACAGCGCCTTCGGCCAAACCCAATCGACCACAGGAAGCAGCCCGAATCGGTTGAAGTACACAGGCCGCGAGGACGATGGCTCGGGCCTCTATTACTACCGTGCCCGCTACTACGATCCGGCGCTGGGCAGATTCATCAGTGAAGACCCATTGGGCTTCGACGCTGGCGACATCAACCTGTAC
>Ga0310345_10004074_pt1 | contig 13466 bp, 9 predicted proteins | sample HC15DNA20500_MG_FD_204667 | JGI IMG/M metagenome (GOLD analysis project Ga0310345, IMG submission 204667) | Marine microbial communities from station ALOHA, North Pacific Subtropical Gyre - HC15-DNA-20-500_MG | ecosystem: Environmental > Aquatic > Marine > Oceanic | place: Pacific Ocean: North... | reverse complement strand
GCCTGGCGTCTTTGCGGTGACGCGAGGGCCGATTGGCTCGAGGATCCGCGCCTGATCCGTACCTTCCGCCTCGCGCCCGCCGACGGCGACGCTCTGGTTTTCAATCAGCGGCTCGACCGGGCGCTGGAGGCGCTGCACGGCGGCCGGGCTCCGCTGGAGCAGACGCTGCGCGGCGGCTCGCAATCGGCCGACGATCTGTTCGCTCGCCCGGAGCCCGAAATCGAAGCCGTCCGTCAACTGGTGACCCCCGCACTGACGCAGTATGTGTCCGAACTGCCGGATGATCCCGCCCATCCGTTCCTGAGCCGCAAGAACGGCGGGTTCGCCTTCGCCGGTTCGTGGTCGGTCCGGCTGGAAAGCGGCGGCCATCATACCAATCACATCCACCCTGCCGGCTGGATCAGTGCCGTCTATTACGTCGGTCTCCCGCCCGAACTGCACGGCGAGGAGGGATGGCTGAAGTTCGGCGAATCCGGCCTGCACCTTGGCAGCCGGGAAGGGATCCTGCGCAAGATCCGCCCCGAACCGGGGCTTCTCGTCCTCTTCCCCTCCTATTTCTATCATGGGACCGTCCCCTTCGACACCGCCGGTCACCGATCCACGATCGCGTTCGACGCCGTACCGGCGTCGTGATCATTTTAGTTGCATATGCAAGTTTAAACCTTAGAGTTCACGGATGAGAGGAGTTTGATCGATGACCACCGTACTGGAGCAACTGGCCGCGGGCATCGCGTCGGGAGACATTCGCACGATCGACCTCACCCAGACGCTGTCGCCCGACACGCCCACGCTCGTCCTGCCGCCGGAGTTCAACCAGTGCGCCGGTTTCAGCAAGGAAGAGATCTCCCGCTACGACGAGCGGGGGGTTGCATGGTACTGGAACAACTTCACGGTCAGCGAACATACCGGCACGCATTTCGACGCGCCGATCCACTGGGCTTCGGGCAAGGACCTGCCCAACAACGCCGCCGACACGATCCCGCCGGCCGACTTTCTGGCGCCGGCGGTGGTGATCGACATCTCGCGGCAATCGGCCGCCGATCCCGACTACCTGCTCACCGTCGCCGATATCGAGGCATGGGAGGCTGCACATGGGCGAATACCGCCGCGCAGCTGGGTCCTCCTGCGGACGGACTGGTCCAAGCGGGAGGGCGACGCCTACACCAACCGCGACGACAAGGGCGCACACACGCCCGGGCCCAACACCGAGGCGGTTCGGTTTCTGCTGGATCAGCGGGACATTCACGGACTGGGCGTAGAGACGATCGGCACCGACGCCGGGCAGGCGCATCTGCTGGAGCCGGCCTACCCCGCGCACACCCTGATCCACGGGGCCGGACGCTACGGGCTGCAATGCCTCGAGAACCTCGACCGGTTGCCCGCCACCGGCAGCGTGATCGTGGCGGCACCACTCAAGATCGAAGACGGTTCGGGCAGCCCGCTGCGGGTCCTCGCCCTGGTGACGGACTAGCCCAATGGCCGAACGTTCGTTCAAGGCGGAGGTCGAGCGGCTGAAGCTCGGCGCGGGGGACACCTTTCACGGCGAAGGGATCCTCGCCGTCACGAAGGCCCTCCTCGAAAGCGGGGTCGCCTACGTGGGAGGCTATCAGGGATCGCCGATCAGTCACCTGATGGACGTCTTTTCCGATGCCAGCGAACTCATGGCCGGGCTCGGCGTGCATTTCGAAAGCTCGGCCAGCGAGGCAAGCGCGGCCGCCATGCTGGCCGCTTCGGTCAACTACCCGCTGCGCGGGGCCGTCGCCTGGAAATCGGTCGTCGGCACGAATGTCGCCTCCGATGCCCTGTCCAACGTTGCCTCGGGGGGCGTGAAGGGCGGCGCGCTCATCATTCTCGGCGAAGACTATGGCGAAGGCTCCTCGATCATGCAGGAGCGGACGCATGCCTTCGCGATGAAGTCGCAGATGTGGTTGCTCGACCCCCGGCCCAGCCTTCCCGTGATCGTGGACATGGTTCACAAGGGCTTCGAACTGTCGGAGGCGTCGAACACGCCCGTCATGTTGGAACTGCGTGTGCGCGCCTGCCACGTAACCGGGCGGTTCGCCGCCTGCGACAACCGCCGCCCGCCCCTGACCGTTTCCCAGGCCGCCGCCGATCCGGTTCGCGATACGGACCGGATCGTTCTGCCGCCGGCAAACTTCCTGCACGAAGTCGAGAAGATCGAGAAGCGCTGGCCCGCCGGCATCGATTTCATCCGGCGCAACAAGCTCAACGAACGCTTCGGCACCGGCGAGGACGCAATCGGCATCATCGTCCAGGGCGGCGTGTTCAACTCGCTCAATCGCGCGCTGGAACTGCTCGGGCTGTCGGATGCCTATGGCAACGCTTCGCTGCCGGTCTACGTTCTCAATGTCACCTATCCGCTGATCCCGGACGAGGTCCGCGAATTCTGTGCTGGCAAGCAGGCCGTGCTCGTCGTCGAGGAAGGCCAGCCCGAATTCATCGAGCACGAACTCAACACCCTTATCCGCCGCGCCGGACTGGCGACGACCGTCTGCGGCAAGGACGTTCTGCCGCGCGCGGGAGAATACACTGCCGACACGATCCGTGAAGGTGTCGTGAAATTCCTGCGCGAACACGCGCCGGAGCGTGCGCCGGCCGCGCTGCCGGCCCCGGCCCAGGCGCCGACGCTCCCTGCCGCCAGCGTTCCGCCCCGTCCGGCCGGTTTCTGCACCGGCTGCCCCGAACGGCCGATCTTTTCCGCGATGAAGCTGGTGCAGAAGGAAGTCGGAGAGCTCCACGTGTCGGCCGACATCGGCTGCCACCTGTTCTCCATCCTGCCGCCCTTCCACATCGGAAACACGACAATGGGATATGGCCTGGGCACCGCCGGCGCCGCCGCCTTCAAGCCCGAGGGCAAGCGCGCGGTTGCGATCATGGGCGATGGCGGCTTCTGGCATAACGGCCTGACGTCGGGGATCGGCAATGCCGTGTTCAACCAGGACGACAACCTTACCATCATCGTCGATAATGGCTATTCCGCGGCGACCGGGGGGCAGGACGTACCATCCTCGCGCGCCAAGCCGCCCCACCGCAGCACGAACAACCCGATCGAGCGTGCGGTGCGCGGAGTCGGCATCGCATGGGCGCGAACCCGGACCAGGACATACGACGTGGCTGGAATGCGCGACGCCATTCGTGATGCGCTGACGTCGCCGGACAAGGGCCCCAAGGTCCTGATCGCGCAGTCCGAGTGCCAATTGAACCGGCAGCGCCGGATCAAGCCGCTGATAGCCCGCGCGCTGAAGGACGGCCGCCGGGTCGTGCGCGAGCGCTTCGGGGTCGATCCCGATACCTGCACGGGCGACCACAGCTGCATCCGCCTGTCGGGCTGTCCGTCGCTGTCGATCCGCGCCAATCCCGACCCGTTGCGCCAGGACCCGGTCGCACATGTCGAGAACAGCTGCGTCGGCTGCGGCGTCTGCGGCGAAGTGAGCCATGCCGCGGTGCTGTGCCCATCGTTCTACAAGGCGCGGATCATCACCAACCCCAGCCGCCGCGACCGTGTCGGCCACAGGATCCGCCAATGGATCATCGGGAGGCTTCAACGACGCGACGAGCGCAAGCTGGCGACGAGGGTATCGTGAACGACAAGCGCAAGAGAATCTCGATCGCGATCCTGGGGCTGGGTGGCCAGGGCGGCGGCGTTCTGGCCAACTGGATCGTGCAACTGGGCGAAGCATGCGGCTATGTCGCCCAGGGCACGTCGGTGCCCGGCGTTGCCCAGCGCACCGGCGCCACGGTGTATTACGTGGAAATGATCCCGGACGAAGGTGCAGAGCCGCCCGTCCTCGCGCTCATGCCGGTGCCTGGCGACGTGGATATCGTTGTCGCCTCGGAACTGATGGAGGCCGGGCGCGCGATCCTTCGCGGTTTCGTGACGGGCGACACGCTGCTCATCGGATCGACCCACCGGGTCTACGCCATCAGCGAGAAATCGGCCATGGGCGACGGGCGCGCGAGCAGCGACCGCATTCTCGCCGCGGCGCAGGAACGCGCAGGCCGATTCATCGCGTTCGACATGGAAGCCGCGGCCGAAGCGAACGGCAGCGTCATCAGTTCGATCATGTTCGGAGCTCTTGCCGGCAGCGGCGCCCTGCCCTTCCCGCGCGAGGCGTTCGAAGCCGCGATCCGGGCCGGCGGGAAGGCTGTCGAAGCGAACCTGCGCGGTTTCGGTACGGGCTTCGACGCGGCGAGCGGCAAGTCGCCATCCAGTGGCAAGGCCCAACCGCCAGCCGCCGAGGACGATGCCGACACCGCTCTCGCCGCCCGAATTGTGAAACATCTTCCGCCCGAGGCGCATGCCTTTGCGACCGAAGGGGTCCGGCGCCTGACCGATTTCCAGGACCGGGCCTACGCCGAGCTCTATCTCGATCGTCTGGAAACCCTCACCGGCAGCGGCGAACTCCTGTCCGAAGCGGCCCGCCATCTCGCACTGTGGATGAGCTACGAGGACACGATCCGGGTCGCTGCGCTCAAGATCCGGGCTTCCCGCTTTGCGCGTGTGCGACAGGAAGTGAAAGCGCGGGACGATCAGATCGTCCGGCTCACCGAATACCTTCATCCGCGGCTGGAGGAAATCTGCGAAACCCTGCCCGCCGCGATCGGCCGCAAGATTCTCGCCAGCCCCAGGATCAAGCGTCTCTTGAAACCGATGTTCGCGAAGGGGCGGCATGTCGAAACGACCAGCCTGCGCTGGTTCATCCCCCTCTACGCACTCGCCGGATTGCGCCGCTGGCGACGCCGGACATTGCGCTATGCCGTCGAACAGGCGCGGATCGAGGATTGGCTGGCGCTGGTCCGGGCGGCCGATCCGGCAGCCGCGATGGAACTCGTGCGATGCCAGCGCCTGATAAAAGGGTATGGCGATACGTTCGAGAGGGGTCTGAGCAGTTTCCAGCTGATCCTCGATCGATATCGCCAGGGCGCGATCGATGGGGCGGGGATCGCGCGCCTGCGCGAGGCAGCGCTGGCCGACGACGAAGGGAAGGCGCTGGCGGCCGCGCTGGCCGCCTGACAGCAGATGCGCCGTCTACTCGCCGGCGGCGGCGATCCATGCGTCGACCTGCCGATCCAGCAAGGTCATCGGCAGCTGGCCCTGGGCCAGTATGAAATCGTGGAAGGCGCGAATGTCGAAGCGATCGCCCAGGGCCGCCTCGGCTCGGCGGCGCAGGGCGACGATCTTCAGCTCGCCGACCTTGTACGCCACCGCGCCCGCGGGCGCGCCGATATAGCGCGCAAGCTCGGTGTCGATGTTCACGTCCGCCAGCGCGGTGTTGTTTTCGAAACACTTGCGCGCTCGGCCGTACGTCCAACCCATCACGTGGATGCCGGTGTCGACCACCATCCGGCACGCTCGCCACATTTCCATCGAAAGGCTGCCGAAGGTTTCGTAGGCATCGCGGTAGACGCCCATTTCGTGTCCGAGCCGCTCGGCATACAGCGCCCATCCCTCGCGAAAGGCGAGCAGGTCGCGGGCCCGGCGGAAACCAGGCAGATGCCGGTTCTCCCGGTTGAGCGCGCCGTGGGTGTGATGCCCCGGTGCAGCCTCGTGCAGGCTCAGGCCGGGCACTTCGTAGAGCGGCCGCTGGTCGAGATGCGACGTGTTGACGACGAAGGTACCCGCGAAGCCTTTCTCCATGTCGCCGCCTCCGCCGCCGCGCGCGGTGGTATAGCCTTCCTCCAGCTCGCGCGGGACGGGCACGATGGTAAAGGGCTGACGCGGCAGGTGAGAGAAATATCGCGGCAGCACCCCGTCGATCCGCTTTGCCGCGGCTGCATATTTTTCGATCAGTTCTTCGCGACTGGTCGCGTAAAACCGTGGGTCGGTGCGCAGGAAGTCAAGCCAGTCGGCGAAATCTCCGTCAAATCCGGTGGAAGCGATCACCGCCTCCATCTCTGCCCGGATACGGCGAACTTCGGCCAGCCCCATTGCGTGGATCTCTTCCGCCGACAGCTCGGTCGTCGTGTAGTATCGCAGCAGGAAATCGTAATAGGCCCGCCCGCCCGGCACCGCCGCAATGCCCAGGTCCCGGCGCGCCGCCGCGCGATACTCTCCGTCGATATAATCCAGCATGGCACGTTGCGCCGGCCGGATTTCTCGTTCCAGAAGATCGCGCGCCCGCGCCGCGACGGCCGGAAAGTCCGCCAGCACCTCGACCAGGGGATCCTGTTCCGCGGGGCGCGCGACCTGTTTGCGCAACACGTCCACCGCCATGTCGATCACGATTTCCGGATGGGTCCAGCCGGTGGCGACGCCGCGCTCCAGGTTTCGGCGCTGATCGGCGAAATAGGCCGGTATGCCGCCGATCCTTGCCAGCCACGCGCTCGCCTGCCCGACTTCTCGCAGATCGAGCGCCCGTGCGGCGGAATAGGGAGTGTTGTAAAAGCCTTCATGCGCGACAAAGGCAAAACGGCGCTCGTCGAAATCGATGCCTTCGATCCGCCAGCCGATCAGCGCGCGCAAGTGGTCGCGGTTGATGCGATCTTCGGGCGTCAGCGCATGCACAGGAAGCCGGTCCAGCGCATCCGCAATCCGTTGCAACTGTTCCTTCCGCCACGCCATGTCGGCCGGCGTTTCCTTCGGCCACCCTTCGCGCGACCAGGTCGGATCCGACCGCCCGGCTTCCATCGGGTATTCGCCGGCGAATTCCTCGTAGTCGGCGATCAGCGATGGCAGATCGGGTGGACTCGCTGCGAGCCCGAGCAGTGCGGCCGCGCCGGCCACTGCCACGCGGGACAGGCGGCCAGTCAGTGGAACGTACGATGGCATGATGCGCCCCCTTGCCCTTGGCATGCGCGAACACGGCGCGAGCACCAGGCCGCCGGCGGATTGCGCCGCCGATCGGTTCGGCCTAGGTGCCCTCCATGGACGCATTTCGATCCGGAAATCCGCGCAACCCGGCGTTTCAGGTCGAACGGTACCCCTTCTACCTGCTCACGCGGCTCGTCAGCCGCTACAACACGATCATCGACGCGCGCCTTCGCGCCATCGACCTCGATATCCCGAGCTGGCGAGTGCTGATGATCCTCGGCGAACGCTCGCCGCGGAGCGCGCGCGACATTGCCGATACCGCGGTGATCAACCTGTCGACGATGACGCGGATCATGCAGAGAATGATAGCGGGCGGTCTCATCACCAAGACGCAAAGCGATCGCGATGCCCGGGTTTCGATGGTCGCTCTCGCCCCGGAAGGCGAGCGTCGCCTCGGCGCGGCGCGCGAAACGACGGCCCCGATCTACGAGCACCTCGTCGATGGCCTGAGCGTTGCGGAGTTCGAGCAACTGATCGCCTTGCTTGGCCGGCTGCACGACAACCTGGAGCCGCTCGCTTCCTGACCCCGGCATCGCGATCAGTCCGACAGGTAGGCCAGCGACATGAGCAGCTTCGGCATGAGCGCGGCGAGAGCGTGAAACCGGACCGGCTCGGGGGCCCGCGGGGTCACCGACAGGGCCTGCCTGTCACCGCCGTGCAGCATTTCCGCCACCTCTGCACCGATCACCGTGTTCGTCGCAATACCCCGCCCGTTGCAGGCCTGGATCGCCAGGGCATCATCGCCGAGGTCGTAGAGCTCGGGCAGCAATGAGGTGTTGACCCAAGCAAGCCCGCGCCAGAGATGGGCGATCTCGGGATCGGGCAGCGCAGCGAAGTTCTGGCGTAGGCGCCGCTCGGCCTCGCGACGCCGCGCCCTCTCCCCGCGCACGAAAAGCGTGATGGGATAGCCCGATACCAGGTGGCCGTGCCGGTCGGTTCGCGCGGTGAACAGGTAAGGCCGCTTGTCGGTGAAGGCGCCGCCTTCGGGCAGCGTCGCGACCCTTTGTGCGGGCGACAACGGCGATGTCGCGAACTGGACCACGTGCAGCGGCAGGCTGGTTCGTGCCATCGCGGGATGTAGCGCCGCATTGCCGCCGTTCGCGGCCAGGACCAGCCGCTGCGCGCGAACGGTGCCCTCGCGGGTGCGGCATAGCCAGCCTCCGTCGCGCCGGTTGAGTTCCATGACCCGGCTGTCGGCAAAGACCCTGGCGCCGTTATCCTGGGCCGCGCGCGCCAATCCGCGAACGTAGGCCAGGGGATTGAGGCTGCCGCCGTCGGCGAACCGCAGCGCTCCGGAATAGCGCGGACTGCCGAAGAGGCGCGCGCTCGCGCCGGCCTCCACGAACTCGACCGCGTAACCGCGCGCCTGCCATTGATCGGCAGAGTCGCGCTGCTTTTCGGCCAGCGCCTCGGTATGGGCTGGGGTGAAGAATCCGTCGGGGCGCGGGTCGCAATCGATGGCATGGCGCGCGATCAGGTCGAACACCGCGCGCGCCGATCCGCCGATCATCGCGGTCATGCGATCTCCGGCGGCGTTGCCCAGCGTGTCGCGGATCGTCGCAGGCGAGTGGCGGATATAGTCCGGCGCGACCAGCCCCCCGCTCTGCCCGGTCGCGCCCGCGCCCGGCTGGCCGGCTTCGACCATCACCACGTCGACACCGCGCTCGGCCAGGTGCAAGGCCGTGGACGCCCCCGCAATCCCGCCGCCGATAACCAGGACATCGGCCTCCGCCCGGCCGCGAAGCGGGGCGAGCGCCGGCCCCGGCGCCGCCGTCGCATACCACAGCGGGCGTTCGGACGGCATGCGACGATGCGGCGTGGCAGGGGGCGCGTGCAGCATCCTAGCGCCAGCCCTTGCGCGGAAAACGGGCAGTCCGGGGGAGGACCCGTTCCTCTGTCCTGCCCGATAGCGGGAACAACTTCATCACTTCAACTTTCCTGCTCACCCGGTAATCGGGTTGGTCGTTCTCTTGTTTTCAGGACGCTGCGCGGGCCTGTGCCGAACTGACGCGCCCGATCCGCCTGGCGGTGGCCACGAATACAAGTACGAAACACAGGGCGACTGGCGTATTCATGATCATCGGCAGGGACATTTCGTTGTTCCCGACGATGGATACGGCAATGAATATTGCCGTCCCTTCCTGCCGCATGAGATGTTCGATACCGATCGCGGTGTTCTCCTTGTGGGAGAACCCGGCAAAGCGGACGATCGCCATCACGGCCAGCACGACCGCGAGGTTGATCCCGATCGTCATCCAGAACAGCGCACCCAGGTTTTCTCGCAGGACGGGCACCTGGTCGTAGAGGATCAGGCCGAACGAGCCGAAGAGGACGATCGTCGCGGCATTCTTGATGTAAGGCTTGATCCCGAGCGCGAGCGCCGGCCGCCAGGCGCGCAGCGCAAACCCGCTCGCCACCGGCAGCAAGGTGATCGAGAAGATATCCCAGAAGAACTGCCCCAGCGGGATGTTCACGTCCGCGTCCAGCCCCATGAAATGCAACAGGGCAAAATGGGCATAGAAGGGAATCACCATGATGTAGATCAGGCTGATGATCAGCGTCATCGACATCGACAGGGCAAGATCGCCCTTCGCCATGTCGGTAAACAGGTTCGACAGCATTCCCCCCGGCGTCGTGGCCAGGAGCACGAAGCCCACGGCCAGGGCGGGCGTAGGGGCGAGCGTGAGGGCCATCGCCACCCCGATCAGCGGGGGAACGAGCAGCATCGAGCACACGCCCAGCACCAGCGCGCGCCGGTTGCGAAAAACCTGCCGAAAGTCGTTCGCCGTCAGCGACAGCCCCATCGACACCATGATGGCGACCAGCGAGCCGGGAAGAAGCCAGCCGCCCAGCAGGGCCATTACGTCTTCGTACGCCATGCCCGCCCCTTCAGGCCGTTTCGATCGATAGGGTACAGGCGCCGTTCCGGCGGATGGTCCGGCAATCGGCCTGCGCCTTGGCAAGATCCTCGTCCAGGATGCGGGCGCAGACATTCGCCTGGATCCAGCCGAACGGCATCATCAGGCGTCCGCCGCCGCCATAGAATAAGCCGATGTCGTAGAAATCGCCGGGCGGCAGCCCCTTCGTGCTCCCCTCGGGCAGATAGGCCAGCACGATGTCTCCCGCCTCGGGGTACGACGTGGCATTTTCCGCCGGGATCCCGGGGCGCCCGATGCCTTCGGGCAGGACCCCCGCCGGCATGGGCACGGAGATTTCCGGCCCCGTCCATATCGCATGCATCGCTTCGAAAGCGGCTTTGCGCTGCGCGAGATCCCACAGGAACTGCGCAGAAACGGGCGCTGCATCCTCCAGCAGCCTGCAACGCGCCGAAAGGCCGGACTCCGGCTCCACCAGTCGAATGATCCGCATATCGCCCCTCAGCCCCCGTTCGTCATCGCGAAGTATTCTTCCTTCTGCAGCGCGATCGGCACGTTGCCGTTCAGCCACAGGAAGTCGTGGAAACGCCGAAGGTCGAAGGAATCGCCCTCGCGAACCCGCGCTTCGGCCAGGAATTCAGCCGTCTGCATCTTGCCGATCTGGTAGCTGATGGCCTGTCCCGGGGCAGCCGCGAAAAACACCGCTTCGTGTTCGGCGGTCGGCCGATCCATCGGTACCATCGCCTCCAGATAGTCGGCCGCTTCCGCGATCGTGAACTCGCCCAGGGCCAGCTTCACGTCGACTTCCACCCGCAGGGCCCGCGCCCGCGCGAAGTTGTAGATGATCTCGCGCGATTTCGGCGCATCGGCCCAGAGCCCTGCCTGCAGCATCATCTCTTCGGCATAGAAGCCGGTGCCTTCGTTCGCGCCGCTATCATAGTAGTGGCGGCGCAGCGGATTGGGATGCTTCCATCCCAGAGTCAGCTGGAAGAAGTGTCCGGGCACCCCCTCGTGCACGATGATCGGCTTCGGATCGCGCGTGATCGACAGGTTGAAGTACCCCAGGTCCGGCGACGGATCGGGCAGGTAAACGGTGGCGTCCTGCCCGACCCGCCCCTTGCTGGTCAGGTCGAAGGTTCGGCCCATCCATCCGATCGGTGCAAGATAGGCGGGAAAGGGTTGCGCGTTGTAATGGCCCGCCCAGTCGGGGACCGTCAGGATACCCCGGTCGCGCAGGAAGCGCCGGACATCCAGCTCTTCCGCATCCAGCCGCGCCGTAACCGCCTCGATCGATCGGCCGATCGGCAATTCAGGAATGCCGGCATTGCGATTGCGCTCCAGTTCCTCGAACAGGACCGACCGCGCCCATTCCTGTCGCCCCATGACGAGCAGTTCCTCGGGCGAATAGGGATAGAGCGCGACCTCGTTCAGGAAGAAGCGATAGCTTTCCTCCCCGACGGCGGTGCTGTCCGGCAGGCCTTCGCGGTTCGCCCGCAGGAAAGCCCCGAAACGCGCGGCCGCGGAGATGGCGCGCTCCGACGCAGCAGCAAGCGCCTCTTGCTGGGCAGGCGTGGCGTGCGGCTCCAGCCCGGCGACCATCCCCCGCAGGCTGGCCGGGATCTGGTCCAGCTGCGACAGCGCGGCATCGACGAAGGGCCCGCGCATGTCGTCGAGGTTCGCCTGGCCGGCAGCGAATATCCCGGGCGCATTGTCCAGCAGCCGGACGACCTGGTCGATACGCGCGCGCTCCACCGGGGGCGGCGGGAGCAGCACCTCGAACATCGGGGTGAACGCCTGGGCAATGTAGAAGTGCGGCTGGCGCCGCCAGGCAGCGACGTGGTCAAGTTCCCACCGCACGCGCGCCAGGGCGGAGCCGACAAGCCGGTAATCCACCGATTCGCCCACGCCGCGGGGCCTGTCGGCCAGCGCCTGCCAACGTTCCTCGAACGCGCGCAGCGCAGCCTTCTGCCGCGCCACCGCCTCGGGCGACCAATCCGGCACCCAGTGGTCCGGCCGCTCGATCCGGGGGATGTCGTCGCTGGTGGCGGGCTGGGTCGCGGCCCTCCACGCCCAGAACTCGGCGCCCAGTTCCTGCACCGCAGCTTCGCGCGCAGTCGCGGGGACGGCCAGCGTTGCCGCACAGGCGGCGATCAGCATCATCAGAGCGCGGACCATCCTACTTCCTGTTCTTCACGTTGCGATCGAAGAACTCGATCATCTTGCGGAAAGAGAAACGCGTCTGCGGCAGGTTTTCGAGATCCCAGCCGTGGTGGGCGCCCGGAAGCGTAACGAGTTCGAACATCTGTTCGCGCTCGATCATTCCTTCGACCAGGGCGATCGTATCGGAATAGAGCACCACCGGATCGCGCGAACCGTGGATGATCATCAGCGGATCGTCGATTCCCGCCGCCTGGTAGAGAGCCGACTGGGCTTCGTACCTGGCAGGCATGTCGTCGCCGTCGGGCGGCCCCATGATCCACATCTGCGCCGGATAGGCATGCCATACGTTGGTCGCCGGGGCGCCCGCTATACCGGCTGCGTAAACGCCGGGCTTCTTCGCCAGCGACATGATCGTCATCAGTCCGCCGTAGCTGGAGCCCCAGATTCCGATCCGATCCGGGTCGGCGTGCCCCTGCGCGACAAGATAGCGGACCCCGCTTTCCAGGTCGTTGATGTCGGTTTCGCCATAACTGTGAAGCTGGGTCTGGTTGTGATCGCGCCCCTGCCCCCACGAACCGCGCACGTTGACGCTGAGGACGAGGTACTCCTGCCCCACCAGGTACTGGTCGAGCCCCCAGGTGGGATGAGACCGGCGCCCGCCCCACTGGTTGCGAACGGCGTCGGAATAGACCGACCCCACGATCACCGGATAGCGCCGGTTCGGATCGAAGTTCGCCGGAACACTCAACCGGGCGACCAGGTTCATGCCGTCCACATGGCTGGGAAACTCGATGTAGCGCGTATCGGCCCAGGTCTGTTCGTAGAACTCGGGCTGCGGAGAGCGCGTGACCCGTTCGGCGTGTCCCGGGCGGCCGGTGTCGATCACGAACAGTTCGGGCGGCATGTCGTCGTTGCTGAACCAGTCGGCGATCCGGCTGAAATCGGGTGAGTAGACCGGCTGGTGAGTGCCCGCCGCAGGTCCCGAGACGCGCTCTACCTCGCCGCCGGCTGACGGCACCCGGTAAATCTGCCGATCGGCGAGGTGCGACTTGTTCGCGGTGAAATAGATCGAGCGCGTGTCCCGGTCCACGGCGAAGGATTCGATTTCCCACTCGCCGCGCGTGATCTGGCGCGGCGCGGCGCCCGCATCGCGCTGATGATAGAGATGCAGCCAGCCGTCCCGATCGGTGAGGATGATCAACCCATCATCGCCCGGTGCCCAGTCGACCTGCCAGTCCGGGCGCAGGTGGCGCGGGTCGTGCAGGCGATAGAAGGTTTCGCGCGTGCCGCTCGCGACGTCGTAGAGATAAATCGTGTGTTCCTTGGCCTCCATGTCGGAGCCGCTGACGAAGAGCCGTTGCCCGTCGCTGGACAGGCCATAGTCCCAGACGTGATGCTTGGGATCAGGCCGGTCGAAATAGCGGGTTTCGGCCGACGAGAGAGAGACGAGGCCAACCCGCGCGCGGGTCGTCTCGTCGCCGGGGAAGGCGCGGATCACGCGGTTGTTCTGCAGCTCGCCATCGGCATAAAAGTAGATGTCGCGTTCCGGCATCGCGCGATCGTCCGACTGCTGGAACACGATGGCGCTGCTGTCCTGT
>Ga0310345_10004071_pt1 | contig 13470 bp, 12 predicted proteins | sample HC15DNA20500_MG_FD_204667 | JGI IMG/M metagenome (GOLD analysis project Ga0310345, IMG submission 204667) | Marine microbial communities from station ALOHA, North Pacific Subtropical Gyre - HC15-DNA-20-500_MG | ecosystem: Environmental > Aquatic > Marine > Oceanic | place: Pacific Ocean: North... | reverse complement strand
CGTCAAACGGTGAAGCTGACACCGGTCATCGGGGCGAACCCCTACCGGCGCGACATACAGACGTTGATCCATCGAACTGAACCAAGCCGCCCGCATATCTCTTCAGATATCTGCGATGTCAAAGAGCGAGAAGAAAACCAAACAACCGCGCCCTAACTCTCGGCGCGCCGCCCAGTCCCCTTCGGAATTTCCCACCGACGCTGCATCTCTGCGCCGCCGGTGAGGGGCTATTTAGGCCCGGGGGACGTGAGTCGCAACAGCAAAAACGCCCCTCGACCCAAAAAAGTTCACTCTTGGCGAGGAAACGGTGCCTAGAAGGTGCCTCTGCTGGTCCTAGAGGCTCTCGCGCAGCACCGTCTCCAGCGCCTCCTGCGAGAGGTCGACAGGGTTGCCTCGCATCGAGGAGGAGTCGCGAGAGGCCTTGGCCAGTTGAGGAATCTCCCCCGCTGCGACGCCCATTTCGGACAGGCGCGGCAGGCCCCACTCCGTGATACGGGCCTCCAGCGCGTCGAGCGGATCGGTCGTGACACCCAAGGCCGCAGCGATCCAGCCCGCGACCTCCCGATGGCGGGTGATCTCACCCCCCTGCTTCTCAACCGCATGGACGTTGGCGCGCAGCACGCCCGGCAGCAATCGGCCGCAAAGCGCGCCGTGCGGCGAACCGGTCTGCCCTCCCAGCACGCCCGCAAAGCCATGCACCGCGCCCAAGCCCGCATTGGCGAGCGCCAGCCCGCCGAACAGGCTGGTAAGCGCGAGATCGTCGCGAGCGCCTTCGTCCTCGGCCTGCATAAGCCGTGTTAGTGCGGCAAGGCCGCGCGGGATCGCGTCGCGGCACAGCGCGTCGGTGAAGGGGGTGGCACGGCACGACAGGTAGGGCTCGATCACCTGCGTCACCGCGTCGAGCCCCGAGGCCAGCGTGACGGAGCGCGGCGTATTATCGGTTAGGCTTGGGTCGATGATCGCCAGATCGGCCAGCATCCGGTCGGCACGAAGGGACACCTTGCGACCATGCGAAGGCACGCCGATCACCGCGTTCTTGGTGACCTCGGCCCCGGTACCGGCGGTGGTCGGCAGGGCTACGAACGGCAAGGGCGCTGCATCGAGCGCCCGCCCCTCCCCCACCACTTCGAGATAGCTCATCGCGGTACGGGCGGCGGGGATCAGCGCCGCGACCGCCTTGCCCATGTCGATCACCGATCCGCCGCCCAGCGCCACCACGGCCTCGGCCCGAAGCGCGCGTCCCCGCGCCACCGCCGCATCGAGATCGTCGATTAGAGGCTCGCCTTTCTGGCGGATCTCCTCGACCGTGGCCCCTTCGGCGCGCAGCTCGGCGGCGAGCCGATCGGCGGCCGGGTGAGAGCCGCGCAGCAGGATCACGCGCGCGCCCCATGCGCGAACCGCTGCGCCCGCGGCTTCGGCCCGCCCCCGGCCGTAGACGACGCGGCCCGCGGTCAGGATCTCGAAGCCGTTCATGCCGAGCGCGTCGCGGCGACGGCGCGGCGCCAAGCGGCATAGCCCGCTTCGCGCTTTTCCTCGTCCATCTCAGGGGCGAAGCTGCGCTTCAGCTTCCAGCCCTGCGCGAAGCTTGCCATGTCGGGATAGATGCCGGCGCGCATCCCCGCGAGCCAGGCCGCGCCCAGCGCCGTGGTTTCGGTGATCTCGGGGCGATCCACCGGTGCGCCGGTGATGTCGGCGAGGAACTGCATGGTCCAGTCGCTGGCGCTCATGCCGCCATCCACGCGCAGCGTCGCGCGCTCGGAGGCGTCCTGCCAGTCGGCGCGCATGGCCTCGAGCAGGTCGCGGGTCTGGTAGCCCACGCTTTCCAGCGCGGCGCGGGCCATCTCGCGCGGGCCGGTGTTGCGAGTGAGCCCGAATACCGCGCCGCGGCAGTCGGGGTCCCAATAGGGCGCACCGAGACCGGTGAAGGCGGGGACCATGATCACCCGCTGCTGCGGGTCCGAGGCCTCGGCCATCGCTTGGGTCTGGGAGGCCTTGTCGATCAGGCCCAGCCCGTCGCGCAGCCATTGCACCACCGCGCCTGCGATGAAGATCGAGCCTTCGAGCGCATAGGTCGGCTTGCCGTCGAGCTGGTAGGCCACGGTGGTCAGCAATCGATGGGTCGAGCGCACCGGCGTCTCGCCAGTGTTCAAGAGCGCGAAACAACCGGTGCCATAGGTGGATTTCAGCATGCCGGGGGCGAAGCAGGCCTGGCCCAGCGTCGCCGCCTGCTGGTCGCCCGCAACGCCGAGGATCGGGATTTCGCCGCCCAAGAGATCGGTCGTGCCGAAATCGGCGGCGCAGTCGCGCACCTCGGGCAGCATCTCCATCGGAATGTCGAGCATGCCGCAGATGGTGCTGCTCCAGCATCCCTTGTGGATGTCATAGAGCATGGTGCGACAGGCATTGGTGGCGTCTGTGGCATGCACGCGCCCGCCGGTGAGGTTCCAGATCAGCCAGCTGTCGACCGTGCCGAACAGCAGCTCGCCCGCCCGCGCCCGGTCGCGCGCGCCGTCGACATGGTCGAGAATCCATTTCAGCTTGGTGCCAGAGAAATAGGGGTCGATGATCAGGCCGGTCTTGGCGGTGACGGTTTCCTCCTCGCCCCGCGCGCGCCAGTCGCGGCAGAATTGTGCGGTGCGGCGATCCTGCCAGACGATGGCGTTGTGGATGGGGCGGCCGGTCTCGCGCTCCCAGACCAGCGTCGTCTCGCGCTGATTGGTGATGCCGATGCCGGCGATGTCGGTGGCGGCGATGCCGGTCTTGTCCAGCACGGCGCGGCAGACGCGTAGCGTGCTCTGCCACAGGTCGTCCGGGTCATGTTCGACCCAGCCGCTGTCGGGGTAGTGCTGCGGAAATTCCTCCTGCGCCATCTCCACGATCTTCATCTGCGCGTCGAAGAGGATGGCGCGGCTCGAAGTGGTGCCCTGATCGATGGCGAGGATGTGGGTCATCGGATGCTCTTGTCTGAAGGAACGCGCCGCGGCGGGAGGCTCCGCGGCGCGGGGTGCCGGGGCCCGAAGGCCCCGGCGGTTCGGCATTTACTGCCAGGACTTGATCAGCTCTTCATAGCTGATGGTCTCCGGCTCCTCGTCCTCGTTCTCCAGCTTGGGCTTCGGCGCGCCAGGCTGGTCGAGCCAGTACTGCGGGTCCTGCTCCTCGTTCATGACCGGGCCGAGATCGCCTTGGATGCCCGCGCGCTCGAGCCGCTCGAGCACCTGCTCCTGCTGCTCGCAGAGGCTGTCGAGGGCCTCCTGCGCGGTCTTGGCGCCCGAGGAGGCGTCACCGATGTTCTGCCACCAGAGCTGCGCCAGCTTGGGATAGTCGGGGATATTGGTGCCGGTGGGCGACCAGCGCACACGGTCGGGCGAGCGGTAGAACTCGACGAGACCGCCAAGCTCGGGCGCCCGCTCGGTGAAGCTCGGGTGCTGGATGGTCGACTCGCGGATGAAGGTCAGGCCCGCATGCGACTTCTCGACGTCAACGGTCTGCGAGGTGACGAACTGAGCGTAGAGCCAGGCCGCCTTGGCGCGATCGACCGGGGTCGATTCCATCAGCGTCCAAGAGCCCGCGTCCTGGTAGCCGACCTTCATGCCCTCTTCCCAGTAGACGCCGTGCGGGCTGGGGGCCATGCGCCATTTGGGGCTGCCATCCTCGTTCAGCACGGCGGCCGCGCCGTCGCCGACCATGTCGGCGGTGAAGGCGGTGTACCAGAACATCTGCTGCGCGATCTGGCCCTGCGCCGGAACCGGGCCGGATTCCGAGAAGGTCATGCCGGCAGCCGCGGGCGGGGCGTAGTTCTGCAGCCAGTCGGTGTATTTCTCGATCGCATAGACCGCCGCGGGCGAGTTGGTCGCGCCGCCGCGAGCCACGCAGGAGCCGACCGGCTGGCTGTTCTCGTTGACGCGGATGCCCCATTCGTCGACCGGCAGGCCATTGGGCTCGCCCTTGTCACCCATCCCGGCCATCGACATCCAGGCATCGGTGAAGCGCCAGCCGAGGCTCGGGTCCTTCTTGCCGTAATCCATGTGGCCGAAGACCTCGCCCGACACGCCCATATGGCTCAGGTCGCGGCCGGTGAAGAAGGCAGCGATGTCCTCATAGGCCGACCAGTTGACCGGCACGCCGAGCGGATAGCCGTACTCGGCCTCGAAATCCGCCATGTTCTTCTCGTCGGTGAACCAGTCGTGGCGGAACCAGTAGAGGTTCGCGAATTGCTGGTCGGGCAGCTGGTAGAGCTTGCCATCCGGGCCTGTGGTGAACTGCAGCCCGATGAAATCGTCGAGGTTGAGGTTCGGGTTGGTGACGTCCGCGCCCTCGCCCGCCATCCAGTCGGTGAGGTTGCGCGCCTGCTGGTAGCGCCAATGGGTGCCGATCAGGTCGCTATCGTTGATGTAGGCGTCGTAGATGTTCTCGCCCGACTGCATCTGGGTCTGCAGCTTCTCGACCACGTCGCCCTCGCCGATCAGGTCGTGGGTGACGTTGATGCCGGTGATCGCGGTAAAGGCCGGGGCCAGCACGTTGGCCTCGTATTCATGCGTGGTAATGGTTTCGGAGACCACGTTGATCGACATGCCCGAGAACGGCTCGGCGGCATCGACGAACCACTGCATCTCGGCTTCCTGCTCCTCGCGGGTGAGGGCGGAGCGCTCGATTTCCTCGTCGAGGAAGCTGATCGCGGCCTCCATGTCGGCCATGGCGGGCCCCGCCATGAGACCGAGCGCGAGGCCCAGCGCGGTGGTGGATTTCAAAAGCGGGTTCATATGGTTTCCTCCCATTTGTCGAACCATCACGCCGTCCTCCCCGAACGGCGCTTCGTTGAAACTCGTCAGACCCAGCGGAACACCGCGGCGGCGTAAACGAGGCAGACCAGCATCGCCCAAGGCTGCGGCGCATCGACAAGCCCCAGCCAGGCGAGATTGATGAAGGCGGAGCCCAGGAGTGTGATGAAGAGCCGGTCGCCGCGCGTCGTCTCGATCCCCAGAACGCCGGTGCGCGGCGTCTCGGGATAACGGATCGCCAGCACCGTGAAGATGATCAGCAGCGCCGCGATCGAGCCGAAGAAGATCGCCGTGGGGATCGTCCATGCCATCCATGCCATGTCGTCTCTCCTTTCTCAGACGCGGCCCAGGGCAAAGCCCTTGGCGATGTAGTTGCGCACGAACCAGATCACGAGCGCACCGGGCAGGATCGTCAGCACCCCCGCCGCCGCGAGCACGCCCCAGTCGAGGCCCGAGGCCGAGACGGTGCGAGTCATCGTCGCCGCGATCGGCTTGGCATCGACGCTCGTCAGGGTGCGCGACAGCAGCAGCTCTACCCAGGAGAACATGAAGCAGAAGAAGGCGGCGACGCCGATGCCGCTCGCGATCAGCGGCATGAAGATTTTCACGAAGAACTTCGGAAAGGAATAGCCGTCGATATAGGCGGTCTCGTCGATCTCGCGCGGCACGCCGCGCATGAAGCCTTCGAGAATCCACACCGCAAGCGGCACGTTGAACAGCGTATGCGCCAGCGCCACCGCGATATGGGTGTCGAACAGCCCGACCGAGGAGTAGAGCTGGAAGAAGGGCAGCGCGAAGACCGCCGGCGGCGCCATGCGGTTGGTCAGCAGCCAGAAGAACAGGTGCTTGTCGCCCATGAAGCTGTAGCGCGAGAAGGCATAGGCCGCGGGCAGCGCCACCGAGATCGAAATGACGGTGTTCATCGTCACGTATATGATCGAGTTGACGTAGCCCATGTACCAGGACGGGTCGGACAGGATCTTCTCGTAATTGGCCAATGTCAGGTTACGCGGCCAGAGCGAAAAGCCCGACAGGATCTCGGCATTGGTCTTCAGGCTCATGTTCAAGAGCCAGTAAATCGGCAGCATCAGGAACAGCAGGTAGAGCGCCATCACGATCATCGAGCCGTTCGGCCGGAAGCGGCGGCGGCTGCGGGCGCGCGGTTCGGCGGCGCTGACATCGCCGGGGATCGAGGCCGCGCCGGGGGCGGAGGTCGTCGCGTCGGACATCAGACACCATCCCTTTTGTCGAGGTTGGTCATGACGGTGTAGAACACCCAGGAAATCAGCAGGATGACGAGGAAGTACATCAGGCTGAAGGCCGCCGCAGGGCCGAGGTCGAACTGACCCAGCGCCATCTTCACGAGATCGATCGACAGGAAGGTGGTGGCGTTGCCCGGCCCGCCGCCAGTAACGACGAAGGGCTCGGTATAGATCATGAAACTGTCCATGAACCGCAGCAGGATCGCGATCATCAGCACGCCGGCCATCTTCGGCAGCTCGATGAAGCGGAACACCTTCCAGCGCGAGGCCTGATCGATCTTGGCGGCCTGATAATAGGCGTCGGGGATCGATTGCAGGCCCGCATAGGCCAGAAGCGCCACCAGCGAGGTCCAGTGCCAGACATCCATGATGATGACCGTGGCCCAAGCGTCGATCACGTTCTGAGTGTAGTTGTAGTTCACACCCAGCTTGGCCAGCACGTAGCCCAGCAGCCCGATATCGACCCGGCCGAAGATCTGCCAGATCGTGCCGACCACGTTCCACGGGATCAGCAGCGGCAGCGACATCAGCACGAGGCAGAACGAGGCCCAGAAGCCTTTCTTCGGCATGTTGAGCGCGACGAAGATGCCCAGCGGCACCTCGATCGCGAGGATGATGCTCGAGAAGACCAGCTGGCGGCCCAGCGCGTTCCACATCCGCTCGCTCTCGAGCATGTCGCGGAACCAGTCGAGCCCGGCCCAGAAGAAGACGTTGTTGCCGAAGGTGTCCTGCACGGAATAGTTCACCACGGTCATCAGCGGGATCACCGCCGAGAAGCCAACGAGGATCAGCACCGGCAGAACGAGGAACCAGGCTTTCTGGTTGACGGTCTTGTTCATCACGCGGCCCTCCCCTGCAGGCTCTGCGGCGCGACGCGCCAGTCATCGGCATAGACGTTGATCGCCTCCGCATCGAAGCTCACCCGGTCGGCACCCGCCGGCACGGGCGTACCTTCGTCAAGGATCGCGTTGGCGGCGGTGCCGCCGACATCGAGCCGAACGATCTTGTGACGGCCTACATCTTCGACGCGGGTAATTCGCGCGGGTAGCCCCTCGCCGCCCGCATGCAGCCGGACGAATTCGGGCCGGACGCCTATCTGCACCTGACCCGCGACGGGGGCGTAGCTGTCGCCCAGCGGCACCGCCACGCCCTGCACGGTGGCAGTTGCGCCCGACACCTGAGCGTCGAACAGGTTCATGCCGGGCGAACCGATGAAGAAGCCCACGAAGGTATGCGCGGGCCGCTCGAACAACTCCTGCGGCGTGCCGATCTGCACCACGCGCCCATCATACATCACCACTACCTTGTCGGCGAAGGTCAGCGCTTCGGTCTGGTCGTGGGTGACGTAGATCATCGTGTGGCCGAAATCGTGGTGCAGCTGCTTGAGCTGGGTCCTGAGTTCCCACTTCATATGCGGGTCGATCACGGTGAGCGGCTCGTCGAAGAGAAGCGCGTTCACGTCCTCGCGTACCATGCCGCGACCGAGGCTGATCTTCTGCTTGGCGTCGGCCGTCAGCCCGCGCGCCTTGCGCCTGAGCTGATCCTCCATGCCGATCATCGCGGCAATCGCGTTGACCCGCTCGGCGATGTATTTCGGGTCGGCGCCGCGGTTCTTGAGCGGAAAGGCGAGGTTCTCGCCCACGCTCATCGTGTCGTAGACCACCGGAAACTGGAACACCTGAGCGATGTTGCGCTCGGCCGTCGGCGCGTCGGTCACGTCGCGCCCGTCGAACAGGATGCGCCCGCGCGAAGGCCGCAACAGCCCCGAGATGATGTTGAGCAGCGTGGACTTGCCGCAACCCGACGAGCCCAAGAGCGCGTAGGCCTCGCCATCGGCCCAGTCGTGGTTCAGCTCCTTGAGCGCCCAGTCATCGTCGGATTTCGGCTGCTTGAGGTAGGAATGCGCGAGGTTGTCGAGCGTGATCTTGGCCATGTCAGGCGGCCTCCACGTAGGATGCAGGGGCGACGAGCGGTCCGTCCTCGGCGAAGACGTAGACATGCGCCGGGTCGAGATAGGCGGTGAGCGCCTGCCCGGGGCGCAGGTTGCGTACGCCATGGATCAGCCCGACCCAGCGGGTGCCGTGATGGTCGAGATGCACGAAGGTCTCGGAGCCGGTGATCTCGGTCACCGCGAGCCGGGTCTCGAAGGCGATATCGCCCTCGTGCCGGCGCTCCAGCTCCATGTGGTTGGGGCGGAACCCCCCCTGATAGCGACCGTCGCGCAAACCGCCAAGCGCGCCCGCCGCCGGCACCTCGCGGCCGCCGTCGAGATGCAGGACCGCCCCGCGCTTTTCGAAGGGCAGGAAGTTCATCGGCGGATCGGAGAAAACCCGCGCCGTGATCGCGTCCACCGGGTGGCGGTAGACCTGTGGCGTCGGGCCGAACTGCGTGACCCGCCCCTCCCAGAGCGTCGCGACATGGCCGCCCAGCAGCAGCGCCTCCTCCGGCTCGGTGGTGGCGTAGACGAAGATCGAGCCCGCCTCCTCGAAAATTTTGGGGATTTCGGCGCGCAGTTCCTCGCGCAGCTTGTAGTCGAGATTGGCCAGCGGCTCGTCCAGCAGCACCAGACCCGCATCCTTGACCAATGCGCGGGCCAGCGCGCAACGCTGCTGCTGGCCGCCCGACAGCTCGAGCGGCTTGCGGTCGAGAAGCGGAGTCAGCTTCATCATTTCGGCCGATTTTCGAACGGCGGCGTCGATCTCGTCCTTCGACTTGCCCGAGATCCGCATCGGCGAGGCGATGTTCTCATAGACCGTCATCGACGGGTAGTTGATGAACTGCTGGTAGACCATCGCCACCTTGCGGTCCTGCACGCGCACGCCGGTCACGTCCTCGCCGTTCCACAGGATTCGGCCGGTCGTGGGCGCGTCGAGCCCCGCCATCAGCCGCATCAACGAGGTCTTGCCCGACAGGGTCGGGCCCAGCAGCACGTTCATCGTGCCGTTTTGCAACGTGAGGTCGGTGCGGTGGATATGGGTCTGCCCCTCCACCCGCTTCGACACGCTCTCCAGCGTCAGCGTCATGATCGTCCTCCCCGGTCGCGCGGCCCGTCTCAGCCGTGCCGCGCGGCCCTCTCTCCCTGCATCCAGTCTTCGAGGGCGGCGGCCTGATCTCCCGTCAGGCGCAGCCCCAGCTTCGATCTTCTCCACAGCACGTCATCCGCGCTGCGAGCGTATTCCTTTTCGACGAGCCACGCGACCTCGGCCTCGGTCAGCGTCGCGCCGAAATCGCGGCCTAGATCCTGCGCGCTCGTGGCCTTGCCAAGGATCGACCGCGCCTCGGTGCCATAGGCGCGCACCAGCCGCCGCGCCCAGCGCCGGTCGAGGAACGGGTAATCCGTCTCGAGCCCCGCGATCAGCGCCTCGACGCCGTCGACCGGGAAATCTCCGCCCGGCAGCGCGACGCCAGCGGTCCAACGGCCCTTCGTCGTCTCGAAATAAGGCGCGATCTTCTCCATCGCGCTCTCGGCGAGGCGACGATAGGTGGTGATCTTGCCGCCAAAGACGTTGAGCACCGGCGCGCCGCCTTCGGCATCGACCTTGAGCGTGTAGTCCCGCGTCGCCGCCGTGGCGCTCGAAGCGCCGTCGTCATAGAGCGGACGCACGCCCGAATAGGTCCAGACGATGTCGTCGCGCGTCACCTCGCGCTCGAAATAGCGGCTCGCGAAGCGGCACAGATATTCCTGCTCTTCGGGCGTGCAGACCGCCGGCTCGGAGGGATCGGGGTGGTCGGCATCGGTGGTGCCGATCAGCGTGAAATCGGTCTCGTAGGGGATCGCGAAGATGATCCGCCCGTCGGTGCCTTGGAAGAAATAGCACTTGTCGTGATCGTAGAGCCGCTCGGTGACGATGTGGCTGCCGCGCACGAGGCGCACGCCTTCGCGGGTTTCCACGTCGATCGCACCTTTCAGCAGCTTGCCGACCCAAGGACCGCCCGCATTGACCAGCATCCGGGCCAAGTGCGTGCGCCGCGCGCCGGTGTCGCGGTCCTCGACCTCGATGGCCCAGAGGTCGCCCTCCCGCGTCGCGTGCAGCACCTTGGTCCGGGTCATGATCCGTGCGCCGCGCGCCTCGGCGTCGCGAGCGTTCAGAACGACAAGGCGCGAATCCTCGATCCAGCAGTCGGAATATTCGTAGGCGGTCTCGAATTTGGGATCGAGCGGGCCGCCGGCCGGGTCGCGCCTGAGGTCGAGCGTGCAGGTGCCGGGCAGAATCTTCCGCCCGCCCAGATGATCGTACATGAACAAGCCGAGCCGGATCAGCCAGGCCGGGCGCCGCCCCTTCATCCAAGGCATCACCGTGCCCAGAAGCTTCGAGGTCGGGGTATCGCTCTCGAACCGCATCGACGGATGATAGGGCAGCACGAAGCGCATCGGCCAGGAGATATGCGGCATGGCGCGCAGCAGCGTTTCGCGCTCGATCAGCGCCTCCCGCACCAGCCGGAACTCGAAATATTCGAGGTAGCGCAGCCCGCCATGGAACAGCTTGGTCGAGGAGGAGGAGGTCGCCTGCGCGAGATCGTCCATCTCGGCCAGCGTGACCGACAGCCCGCGCCCGGCAGCGTCGCGGGCAATGCCGCAGCCATTGATGCCGCCACCGATCACGAAGAGATCGCTGACATCTTCGGTTGTCTGGACTGCCGACAAGTGGATGCCCCCCGCCCCATGTTCGGTTCGCCGTGATCCTGACTCCGAGAGGCGCGCCAAGCAAGAGGAATTTTTCGTTTAGGTTCGCTTTGTTTGATCCGCGCCTGTCCCGCTCACGGCTGTAGAAGCTGGAATTTGCAAAGCTTCTCGCACGCTTTGCGCGAAAGACGGGCGTCAGGTCTCCATGTATTGCGGGGAGCAATCCCGCGTTTGCGTTGCATTCCGCCGGATTCCGCGCATTATGGAACATCCATAACGGGATCCGCGCGATGTCACAGAGCTTTCGCCAGCCAGAAATCCTCGAGATCGCCCGCCGCGAAGGGCGAGTCACGGTTGAAGGGCTGGCCGAGCATTTCGGGGTGACCTTGCAGACGATCCGCCGCGACCTGACCGATCTGGCCGAGGCCGGCCGACTCGACCGGGTGCATGGCGGCGCGGTGCTGCCCTCCGGCACCGTCAATATCGGCTACGAGCATCGCCGCGGCCTCAATCCCGGACCCAAATCCGCGATCGCCGCCGCCTGTGCCGCCGATATTTCGGACGACGCCTCGATCTTTCTCAATATCGGCACCTCGACCGAGGCGGTGGCGCGGGCGCTGCTGCGCCATCGCGGGCTGATGGTCGTCACCAACAACATGAACGTCGCCACCATCCTCGCCGAGAACGCCGAGGCGCAGGTCATCGTCACCGGCGGCGCGCTCAGGCGCTCGGATGGCGGGCTCGTGGGCTCGCTCACCACCCAGACGATCCAGCAGTTCAAGTTCGACCTCGCGGTGATCGGCTGTTCGGCGCTCGACGAGACCGGCGACCTGCTCGATTTCGACATCGAGGAGGTCGGGGTGAACCAGAGCCTGCTGCGCCGTTCGCGCCGCACTGTCCTGGTGGCCGACCGCTCCAAGTTTTCGCGCTCCGCGCCCGCGCGCATCGCCTCGCTGCGCGAGATCGATGTCTTCTATACCGATGCACCGCCGCCCGCCGAGCTGGCGCAGCGCTGCGCCGAATGGGGCACCCGCATCGTCGTCGCGCGACCGGACTAGCCCTGCACTGGTGATTCACCCCTTCGAGGCATAAAGGGGGATGCGCCTTTCCTGCCCGCGCGCCCGGAGTGCCGATGCGTACCACCCTGCCCCGACTGGTCCTGCGCCTCGCGCTGGTCGCGATCCTGATCGCGGTCAATCTTTGGCTGGCCTTCTGGCTGCGCGACTTCGCCGCCGAGATGGCCGTGCAGGGTCGGATGGAACTGCTCGGCCTCACGGTCGCGGGTCTGCTCCTGCTCTACGCGGTGGTGCTGGCGATTCCCTTCGTGCCGGGGGCCGAGATCGGGCTGGCGCTGCTGATGGCGCATGGCGCCGCCGCCGCACCCATCGTCTGGGGCGCGACAGCGGTGGGGCTGATGCTGGCCTTCGGGGCCGGTCGGGCGCTCGCCGCGCCGCGGGTCTGTCTGGCGTTGGACCGGCTGGGCTTCGACCGGGCTGCCGCGGCATTGGCGCGGCTGCGCGAAACCGACCCAGAGGCACGGATGCGCAAGCTCGAGGACAGCATACCGCGCTGGGCCCGGCGCTGGGTGCTGCGGCGGCGTTATCTCGTTCTGGCACTTCTGGTGAACCTTCCGGGCAACTCGCTGATCGGCGGCGGCGGTGGCATCCTGCTGGCCGCCGGGCTGAGCCGGTTGTTCCAACCGGTTGCCGTGGCGCTGACCATGCTGCTGGCCACCGCGCCGTTGCCGCTCGCGGTGATGCTGATCGGCCCCGGCATACTGGGCTAGGTCCGGCTGCCACTGGCCGAACCCCGCGAGGCGGCGTAACCAAGCCCCAGCTGACAGCGATGGGAACGCGACTTGGCCTATCTCGACAACATCCGCACCTTCGTCAGGGTCTACGAGCTGGGCTCGATGTCGGCGGCCGGGCGCGATCTGCGGGTATCGGCCGCCGTGGCATCGGCCCGGATCGGCCAGCTCGAGACGCATCTGGGCGTTCGGCTGTTCCAGCGCACCACCCGCAGCCTCGCTCCCACCGAGCAGGGCCGCAGCTTCTACGAAGGCGCGCGCGCGGTGCTGGAAAAGGTCGAAGAGGCGGAAGCGCTGGTCTCGCGGATCACCGAAAACCCGCGCGGCACGATCCACGTCGCGGCCCCTCTGGGCGTCGGGCGGCGCCTGATCGCGCCGGAGCTTCCGGGCTTCGCCGCCACCTATCCGCAGGTCGATCTGCGGTTGCGGCTGTCGGACCGGATGATCGATCTCGCCGCCGAGGCGATCGATCTGCGGTTCTTCCTCGGCCGCCCCGCCGACAGCGATCTGACGATCCGCCAGATCGCCAGCTGCGCAAGGCTGCTCTGCGCCGCGCCCGACTACATCGCCCGGCGCGGCACCCCGCGCGACGGCGCGGCCTTGGTAAGCGGCGCGCATGACTGCCTCAACCTGCGCTTTCCCGGCGCCACGGAGTTCCGCTGGACCCTGATGACCCCCGAAGGTCCGCGCGCCTACCCGGTGAGCGGGCGGCTCGAATGCGATGATGGCGACGTGCTCACCGATTGGGCCCTGGCGGGGGCCGGAATCGCGCTCAAGCCGGTCTTCGAGATCGCCGATCATCTGGCGGCGGGCCGGCTGGTGCCGGTCTGCATCGAAACGCCGCCCCTGCCGGTGCAGATGGCCTGCCTGTTCACGCATCGTCGGCTGCAGGACCCGAAGATGCGACTCTTCATGGACCATATGGCCGAGCGGATCGGCGGTGCGGTTGCGGCCGCCGAGGCCGTCGCCGGGGCCTGCTAGGCCCAAAATCGGCAAATT
>Ga0310345_10004068_pt1 | contig 13471 bp, 22 predicted proteins | sample HC15DNA20500_MG_FD_204667 | JGI IMG/M metagenome (GOLD analysis project Ga0310345, IMG submission 204667) | Marine microbial communities from station ALOHA, North Pacific Subtropical Gyre - HC15-DNA-20-500_MG | ecosystem: Environmental > Aquatic > Marine > Oceanic | place: Pacific Ocean: North... | reverse complement strand
TCTCCTATAACTGATTTAACCGTGTAATACTCTTTTTTTACTTTTTTTACTTTTTTCTTCTTTGAATGGACTCTCTAAAAGCTTTTCAAATCCTTTAAATACTCTTGTCCAAAAAACATCTGCAGCGTTATCTCTACGGTCAACCACCTTACGTCGTTCACCCTTCCTACTTTTACGTTTTTTTCTTGGCATAACTTATCTCCTACTTACTTGCAGCAACAGATTCTTTACGATATTCTGTAACTAGTTTCTTAATCTCACCAATGTGTTTTCTTGCTCTACCACCAGCTGCTTTATTACCTTTTTCCGAATGTTCCTCATGATTCTTATCAAACTCTGCAAAATGTTCCTTGATTTTTGCGTGTAATTCTTTAACTTTTTCCATTTTATTTCTCCTGTAATTGTTTAAATATTTTTTTACCATACTTTGAATCTTTGACATCTTTCATGTCTGTATTTACTTCATCTAATTTACTCTGTAGTAAATCTAACTTACTATTTACATCACCAAACTTTGATATAACATTACTTCTATCATGCTTTCTATTAGTGATTACATCTTCTTTAAGTCCATATACTTTATCATCCATCTTAACAGTTAAACTCAATCGTAATGATTCCATTTCCTCATATAATTCATTTCTAAGTGATGATACATTATCATTTACATCATCAAGCTTACTCCCAAATATATTAAATGATTCATCAGCTAACTGTCCACTACTAACTAAATTGTTTAGAAATGTTATGTCATCTAAAATTCTTTTCAATTCACTTATATATAATCTAACAGTTTTTGGATCTGATACCTCAGCGAAGGTATGAACCTTTTCACTTATATCTTTAAACTCTTTTAGTAACTCTTCAAAAACTGATTCTGTTTTCATCACTCCATAGTATAACCCTCCATAGAATGTAGCTGTACTTACAACTATCGTGATAAAAATAGATATTATAGTTTTCTTTTTCATATTTTTAATTCCTCATCTGATATTTCTTTATCTTCTACCCACCATTTAATGGGATTTTTAGACGATATATGATATCTTACTTCCCATAATTTATCAAATTCATTTTCATCTAATCTTTTAGTTCCTATAAAATATGTTCTCGCCCCAGTTATACCAACTTCACTTGCTAAATCTACTGTATGTACAACTTCTTTAGTGTGTTTACTGACAAGATTATATTTCATATCATACAGGCCTTTCTTTAAATTCTTTAATTAAATTTACAATTTCACCATCGTTAGGAAACCTATCCTCTTGTAATTTAGAAAATATTAAATCACTATTCACAAACACTTCAAATGCCCCACGTTCACCAGGAGAATGTCCCCCTATTACATCTGGAAACGCTTTACCTATTTCTTCTCTCAAACTGAGAGCTCTTGGTTCATAGTTTCATTGTACACAATATTCAATACGAATATTCACTGTATTCTCCTATTTGAATTTATTATCTATCCAACATTTACCATAATACATTATACCTAACCAAATGGATATTTCAATTACTTCAATGTATCCAAGACTATTTAATATTCCTATATCCATTTTTTAATCCACCCCACAAAACCTAGTAGTATCTTTATCTTCCATTCCACAAGAGCCGTTAATATAGATAATAACCTTTTTAGTAACTTAACCATTTTTTCTCCTAATCTAATACAATTGGTATCTCTAATGTATCCCAAGTTAATGTTTCCCAATTAACATCTGTCTTGTAGTAAGCCCATATTCTCATAGTATCTCCAATCATAGTCTGTACTGGTGCAATCATATTATTTACTTCTCCATCATAATTGCTTATACTAACTTGATTAGTAGTCGGAACTTCCATACCATTAAATCCTACTACATATGAAGTGTCCAAATATACATATTGTCCATCTGAATTAATAGTACGTTTAACTACATACCCGAGTGTATCACCAATATACCAATAATGAGATGATTCCCATTTCACTCTTAATCCTTCAATATATGTTGTAGTATCAACATCAATTACAACTCCAGCTATTCTATGTATAGTTTGCCAATTACCTCTACTCATTGGTAAATGATACAAACCGTTTTCATCTTGTTCCAATCTTGGATTCAGAAGTAACTTAACCTCTGGATATATTGTTGGTTCTGGTCCTAGTAGATAATAACTGTCTTCACAACCAAATGTGAATAACAGTATTCCTAAACTAACTAGTTTTTTTAACATTTTTACTCGTTCTCCTTTTTTTATTCCAAGTCTTTTTGTTATTTTTCTTTTCAAGGTTTTTCTTTATACCTTTCCATTCCTTTTTGTTATGTGTTTTTTCTCTATGTTGGATTTTACTCTTTAATTTATCTTTAACGGATTCTTCTTCCAATTCATCCGAAACATCCAACCAATGTCTAGTATCCATTATATATACCTACACCTATCTCAATTTAACAGTATAATATAAGCATAAATTGCTATACAAGTCAAGCATTTTTTTGTATTTTTAGAGTTGAGATAATATCAATAAATTTGTCTAATGATATAACTTCGCCTGTTTCTTTCTTAATAGTTACCATTTCTAGTAATTCAGGCTTTCTATCCTTCATATTCATAAGAGCCCAAAATCCTTTTTCTGGATAAAACTTGTCAAAACTTTCTTCCCCCAAAACATTTGAATCAAAATAAACATCCTTTTCGGAATCACCTTCCAGTAATAAATAGTATGTCATAACTCTAAATTATATAATTTTCTCTAATAAATTCTATTATATCTCTTGTAGGTTTCCAACCTAATTCTTTTCTGGCTTTCTTATCAACACACAAACTTTCTCTTACTTCACCTTCCCATTTAGATATATATTCTTTTGGATATTCCTTTCCAAATCCTTCCACTAACTCATTAATTGAATAATTTTTCCCATTACCAAATTCAAACTCTTCACCTGCGATATGAGCAACACTTAAACGATTACCTACTCTTAGTAATCCATCTACTATATCTTCTACATTAGTAAAATCTCGTCTTTGTTCTCCATCTCCTGTAATAGTTAAAGGTTCTCCATTTTTAAACTGTCTCTCAAAAATTCCCAATACATTACAATACGCCCCATCTGAAGCCTGGTGATGTCCATATACATTATAAAACCTACATATCGTAACAGGTAACTTAAATACTTTAGAATACATCTTACAAACCTCTTCACCTAACCATTTGGTAAAGGTATATGGGTTAGCGTATTTATCTCCATGTATTGAAGATGACCCTGCATATACTACTGGAATATTTCCATTAGTCCTTGCCCACTCACATATATTTTGAGTACTAACCACATTTGAATTAAATGTAGTACTTGGGTCTTCAAATGATGGTTGTATTCTTGGTAATGCCGCAATATGAAATATCACATCAGGTTCTTCTAATTGAAATTTACCTTGTCCCCACGAACCATGTTTTGGTGTGGATACTGCCAAATCCATATCCAAATATTTACAACTATCTTGATGATTTTCCTTTTTACCAGTAGAATAGTTATCTACTGATACTACGTTATGACCTTCTTCTAATAATCTTTTTATCAAATTAGTACCAATAAACCCCGCTCCTCCTGTTACTAATACTTTCATATCAATTCCTTTTCATATGTATCTAATGACTTTATATTGAACTTAAATATCTCATATTCCATTTCACCTACACTTCCACTGTCTTCCAAAATGTCTGATAGTTTAATTATAATTTGAAAATTATTTACATTTAATTTATTTGCATCAAATCTAACCACTATATCATTTTGTGGTTCTATGTGTTGGGAGTGTATTCTTTTCTTTAAATCAATTGTAGTATTTTTTTGTTCTTCCTCAATATATTGATTTACTCCATAACCCTTATGTCCTACCCAATCTCCATATATATCTGAACACCAAGGTTCTAATTCCTTTAACATATTGGTATCACAATTTTCAACTACAAACCCTATATCATATTTAGGTGAGACAATAGGTTTCAAATATTCATCATGTTGTACCATTGTTCCCCATTTACGAATAAAATTTCTCATATTCTTTGTAGTAGTGTGTATCCACTCTGGACTATCTTTACCTGGTGCTCCGCCCGCTGATGGATTGAACCTACTACCACGACTTGTCATATGATATACAAAACCTCTCCAAGTTTGAACAAATTTATAACCTAATAAATGCATTCTATTAAATATATCTGAGTCCTCTTTGGATTGAGGTGCAAACAGTTCATCATGTCCACCAACCTTTTCATAGTCCTCTTTATAAATTGCCCAGGGTGCAAATATACCTTCAGTAGTTTCTTTAGATAATTTAGAATGATGTAACTCTGGAGAACTTATCAACCAACTCAATAAATCATTCTCTTTAAACTCCTCAGGTTCTATACCAAGATCCATCAATATTTTTTCAGGACCATCTGGGTGCAATGATGGTTCTATACGAGTTGCACTCACTACTTTACCTGGTTCCAAATGTTTAAGTATCTCTGTATCTAATTTAGGACACGCATACATATCTGCGTGAAAAAACATAACTATATCATTAGTTGCCTTCTCACATAGAAAATCATACCAATAAACAATTCCTTTTCTTTCAGGACCTTCATTTCTAAATATCTGTACACCAATATCCTTATCTTGTACTTCCTGTAAATATTCCCAAGTACCATCATTTGAAAAATCATCCGCTAATAAAATCTCATGTACATACCCAAGATTCTTTCTTAGACTATTATATGCCCACTCTAAATATTTCTTATTGTCCCTTGATGGAATTACAAAACTAATTTTTTTCATATAATCTAACCTTCCCACCCGTCAGGGTCATCCCAAAACCTATAAACATTTTCCGCTAATTTATCCTCCGCTGACATATTATCATCTCCAGTATAATCCACTCCATATTTAAAATAATCATTTATATATCTGGATATATCAATAGCGTTGACATACAATCCAGTCATCATCTCTTTTGGTTTCATATAATTAAATTCAGGATTGCTATTATCTTTCTGAATCCGTCTAAATATATAACTTCCAAGATTAGTATATTTATTTCGACTAATACTTTTCATCGTATATTTCCTCTCTCATCATGGTGAATGGTTTTAGAATCTGGAAATATAAAGTTATAATATACTGGTTCGTCTCCATATTCTTCTTTTAACTTCAGTACTGAATCTGTATGATATAAATCTTTATCATAATCGAAATTGTATTCACTCAAAGCCGCATACATCATAGGTTCAAAATGACAGTCTGGATGCCCATTCTGTATAGATTTATTTTTATATTCATCTAATCTATCCCACTTAAATATCTCTTTACCCAACTGAGTTTCTATAATGAAAAAAGAAGTGTGGAATGGAACCGATTTACCATCTATGAATTTACCCACATCGTCAAACATCCATTGTCTTGGTTGACTACCTACTTTATACTTTCCCTTTACTTCCATATAGAGAAGGTCTATATAATCTGATGGTGTCTCTACATCTCCGTGAAAATGTAATACATAATCACACTCATCAAATAACCCACCTTCAAATGGTGTAGATAATCCAATATAAACTCCATCCATATGTCCTGGATTCTGGTCTACTTGGTAGATAGGAAAAAATGTTTCTTTATTGACGTGTTTAACCGCCATTTCATCTTGACAAGTAGTAACAAGTGCAACTTTATGTTCTTCATTAATTCCTTCCAACCATTCATTCTGTTTCTGAATGTAATCTATTCTATGTGTTGTTATTAATACGCCTAACATAAAACTAACAATTCAAATGTAAATTAAATGAAATTGAAATTCTAAGTTCATCACTTGTACTTGGGTTTACATAATGTGGCAACCAAGCAGGAAATAATACCAATTCCCCAACTTTACACTGATGTTCATAATATTCATCATTAATTAAAACAGTCCTTTGAAAATCCATCATTCTTGCAGGACGTGGATCCTGAAAAATCAATGGAGAATCATCATTTGGTATTTGAATATAATAAACAGCACTCATCCATGCAGATGGATGAACATGAATAAAATTATATCCACCCTTAGGAGTTACATTACCCCACATTGATTTTACTGTAGTTTGAAAAACTTCTTCGTTATTTCCTGAAAAGTATACATTCTGACCTGTAATATTTTTAATTATAGTTTCAGTGACGTAGCTAGATTTTTCCAACAATGATTCAAATACTTTTTCTTTCCACAGTATTGGATCAGATTGATATCCTTTTTTACTAAGATAAGATCTTCCTTTATCTCTTTTTGAAAGATCTATAAGGAACTTCTTATATTCTTCGTTTTCTTTTGCATCATATATATCAGCAACATATACCGTAGTGGGGTACAAATCCCTCTGTTTAATACTAAACATAATATAAATCCTTTATCTAAATACTTCCTTCATATGTTTTTTAAAGACTTTCTCACTAAAATACTTTTCCCAATTTTCTTTAGATTTTATTGAACATTCTTCATAAAACCCATCATTGTTCTTCAACTTCTTAGCTAGCTTTACAGCTTGTTCTAAATCTCCCTGTTTTACTGATAAATCTGGATGACACTTTCTCTGAGTATCTGCTTCATCATACCCAATACAAGGTATTCCATGAAATGCACAATTCATAGCGAATGTACCTGCGGCAATTGTTGGCATCAAATGAACTCCAACATGATATTGACTCAGTACATCAATCCATTCTCTCCATTGAACATACGGTGTATACGTAATATCTTCTATCTGTTCTTCCATTTGTTGTTTTCTTCCCATACTTACACAACCTAATTTATATTCTGGTTGAAACTCTTTACCAACTACATAAGAATCAAATCCCCCATACCAACGAACAAAGTTACCACCCAGTATTACTACATCACCCCACTCACTTCTTTGAACAAGATCATCTGTAATCATCAAACTTGGTATGTCATGTATTGGTTTATCTTTTCCTACTAAACCTTTATAATAGGGAATATCTGTTTTATTCTCTGTAAGGATTCCATCTGCGTCAGCTAGTACATTGTAATGCCAAAATTGTTGATGTATAGGCATATCTTGAAATATCCAGTTAGGTCCTTCTTGCATAAACCAAATCTTCTTGCCAATTCTCCTAGCTTTCTTAACCACATCTACATCAAACAACCTAGCTCTGTCTTGAGCAGTTTTTGGTATCAACAGTATAACGTGATCATACCTAATTTCTAATCCACTTACTTCAATACTATCAATATCATAAAGTGGGTGGTGTGTAGCTTCTAACGCGCACATCTGAGCAAACTCAGTTCTCATATTAGGATGGTTTCTTGGTATCTTACCAGTAAACCCCATTTGTGATAAAAATGCTATTTTCATACAATTCCCCCTCCACAGGCTTCCGATTTCAAATGATTAAACAATTTCTTATAAGCATATCTGTTTGGGTGATCAGCAGTTGGTATAGATACTCCCCCGCGTGAACTTGGAGCAAAGTATTTACGATAATCACCCATCAACTTATATCTATTTTCACCCATTTGAATTAATTTTAAAAAATATTCTTTATCATCAATACTAATATCTGGTACCATAGATTCAGCTCTAGTTTGCCAGTCTTCGATACCTACAAATACAAAATCAGTTACAGGTTCTTCAATTAGATGATCTCCATTCACACACAAATTTACCAAACTTTGACAGGCACATTTTAATCCACACTCTTCAACAACTTCAGGGGATAATGTATCAGCAGTTCCACCAACTAAATAAATTGGAGTTTTGTAAATATCTTGAGATTTTTTTAAATTACAATAAAATTCTTTTAACTGAGTAGTTTCCACGTCTCTAACACTTATAGGCTCTTGCTTATAATCACCAACCGTGTAACTTACCCACTCATCCCCATCTCTAAATACCTCTGTCTGAAACACTATAGCCATATCCCATTCTATATGTCCATTCTGTCTAAGATGAAAAGAATAATCCCTTATGACTGCACTATTTGTATTTCCTTGCCGTGAAAAATTTATTACAAAATGACCATCATCCATTAGATATTGTGTTAACCCACAGTGAGCTAAATAATTTCCCATATCAGTTTCTCCATTTGCAAAACTATCTCCAAATATTGCTATATTCATTACTCTCCACCCCTAGCTAACTCTGATATGAAATCGCTATTAGCATATTCTTTTGAAATATAAGCTATCCTATCTTCCCCAAATATCTTTGTAAACTTATACCCATTTAAATTAACCATAATATTTCCCCACTGTAAATCAGGATTCTTTCCATCATAAGGATCACTAAACCACTCAAACCCATTTAGTTCTTTCAGTGCTTTTCCAGTAGTACATAAAAAACTACCTCTAATGGTCATACAGTTCATTGGTTTATCAAAAAATTCCTTATTGACAGCAACTTCCTTCCAAGTCTTAATTGCAGCAAATGGTATATACTCATTCTCATTTTCAGGTGTTATAATAGCATCAGGATCTAAATAAAATCCATAATTTTGCCCATTACCTATTACATCAAACTTATCCCCCACTTGCTGAACACAAAGATTTACAAATTCCCAATCTTTTATAATAATATCATCATGGGTGAAAAAAATTATATCTTCTTCTTCAAATTTAAACTTCTCATATATTTGTTGATAACCACCCCACTCTAAACCTTCATTTGGAAACATCTCATAATCAAAATGCTTCTTTATACTCTCTGGTGGTTCTTTTCTACAATTCCAAAAAACTTTCATTTCAGGATTATTATCATCCATCCATTTAAGACCCTTATAATATTCTTCTTGATTATAATGCCAACCTATTATACAAAAATAAATCATAACAACTCCGAAAATGTAACAAACTTCAAATTATTATTATTTTTCAAATAATTTAATATAACTCTAAATGTTTCATAATTTTCTAACGTCCAATTATTCTTATTATAATGTCCAGCAATATGAGATTGAAAATGAATAGCTCCGTCCCATTCTCTCAGACTATCAGTTTCATTTATAGAGTCCTCTCCATAAAAAGTATTAGTATCAAAGTGTATTCCGTTATTAATCCTATCATGTTGCGCCACCCAATCAAAATATTCTGAAACTGCGTCTGCACTCTGTTGTGTACACCCCCAACCTGGCATCCTGAATCCTTTTGGACTTACACCTACTTTAAACCATTGATTTAAAATATCGTTAACTCTTTCTCTAGCTTCTTGATAACTCAATTCTAAAAACTCCTGTTCTCCTATTTCCTCAAAAGTATATTTAAAAACCTTATGGTAATGTCCATGTGAAGCCAACTCCACCCAATCCTTAGATGTCCACCAATCTACCCAATCTATATTTTCAGATAGAGGGTATTTATCATGATAATTTGATGGAATAAATAAAGTAAACTTACACCCATATTCTCTGTTAAGTTCTTCTATATAACCTACGGACTCATCACCTTCACATCCCCAACCTTGTTCTGGATGTAAATCATCTATTGCTATTACTACTTTCATTTATCTACATATCTACCTTGTTTAGAATTATTCCATAACCTTTCATACACGTAATATAAAACTGCTCCAGTGACATTCATTGCTATAGCATTATATAAAGGTGAATCTGTAAAATACATTGCCAAAATAATATAACTATTAATTATTGCTACGATTCTCCAACCAATAGATTTTCTTATTGACCTTTCACGAGTTTCTTTAAACACCTACCAACTCACTTCCCAATCTTCAAAATCTTCAGCCAAACAATCTATCTTATAATCTTTTCGTCCAACTTCTACAAGATTTTCTTCTATCTTATTCTTCGCAGTATTTCTAATACCATTTAATCCGTGAGTCAATTCAAGATTACCATCACCTTTACCAGCCCTAAAATTAGATTCATTATGCCATATATGTAGATTCATCTGAGCCAATACTACAATAGCTCTAATCATTTCACCTGTTGGTTTCTCCCAATAGATCAATTCATCTAAATCTTCTACTATATCTTTAATTTCTTTAGCGTATTCTTCTTTGTGTTCTGGTATAAAAACTTCCTTTAATTGAACGATAGAAAGTCTATCTATCAAATCACTAATTGTTGGTAAATATTTTCTCATAATCTTATATACCTTTCATGATTTTTTCTTATAAAATCTACCAGTTCCTGTTGTTGTTTAACCATTAAATGTAAAGTTTTAAATTCAGGTACTAATTTATTACCAGGTAAATCATAAAATGGGCATATTAATCTTTTTTGACCTGAACGGTATCTCCTGTCTTGTAAAATTTTACCTTCCATATATTCTTTCCAAAATAAATCTATCTGTATCTGATAGTTTTTATTTGTTTGATGCTCATGTGGAATTTCTTTTACTTCCTTCCAGTTTTCATCTTTTTCTTGTAACCACTCTAAAAACTTTGGATTACTCAAATCTTTTAATTCTAAAAAATACATATTATTGTGTGTCATATAATAAAGCAGTCCCATATCAGGATTAAAATTATTCCATTGCCAAAATGTTGCATGTCCTGAAAACATCCAGGTTTTTGGACCGAATCCTAACTCGTCTGATATATCACTCCAAATCTGGTTGTAAGACTCATCACCTGATGTTGGTAAACTGTGATATAAGCCCAATTGATTTAACTGCTGATGAAATTTATACTCATTGAGAAATTCATCGACTCCATTTGGACGACCACCCATTGAAAGCTTTTGCAATTCTTCTAGATATCCACTTTTCCACTTATCTATTACATCTCTTATCAATATAACATAGGCATTGGTTAATGGATCCTTTATCCATTTATGCTCCATTGTAATATTAGGATACAACTTTCTTTTACTCAATTCTTGCAGTGAGCTCGAACCCATCTTCATACAATTCCCAATAGATACCTTAGATGTTCCAATCGAACTAAATTTATTTAGACTATCCATTCCAATCGAACTAAATTCAAAACTCATTTATTTTATCCTTCAACTCTTTCCTTGTAATTAATCTTTTAAAATTATTATTTAAATTATGTAAATTAGTTTCACATATTTTATGGTTAATCATCCAAATATTGTTATTCTCTCTATTGATATGTGCCGCTTCATTCGTCATACCTTTTACATAAGACCTCTTTTTAGGATGGTTTCTATTATGTACTTTCAATATATTTTTCACTACAAACTGTTTATAATCTCCCCCAAGAATTTTACCCGCTACTGTCATAAAAGAAGTGTCCTCTCCACATGCCCAAACTCCCAAAGGTATATTAGCACCTGACATAACTAATTGACTTGATATAACCAATCCACTACCATCAAATTTAGGATAGTTGATAAGTTGTAAATCTATTTCTTCGGATTCCTTATTGACTTCATTCATTTCTTCCAATGACATAGTATATAAAATACTACTTGGGTCATTTTCCCAATCTTCTTCTCTCTCTTTAAACTTATCATCTGTAAACTTAGGATGTTCTAAAACCTTCCAACTATCGTCCCACATTTTTCTAACTGCGAATGTAACTATGTATCTATAAATATTATTCTGATCCGTGTAATCCTTAATTGATTTTAATATTTGTATAGTTTGTTTAGGTAACAAACAATCGCTCTCTCCCCAAATCAAAAAATCTGTTTTTGGTGCAAACTTATTATTAAAATCTCTTCTATAATCGCCTATAAAATACATTTCATCACCTACATTGTAAGTAACTTTTACACCAGTGCTATACAATAGTGTTACAATTCCAATAAATTTATCTTTCACCATCTGTAATACTGAAGTAGATTCCATTTTTTCAAAATGTTGTGATACATTTAAATAAAAATCTATATAAATATTTACACGATGATCTATTGGAATTTGTTCTACTAATTGGCGTAGAGATTCTACATACTCTTCAACCATTTCTACTTCATACCACATAACATGGCAACCAATTGCTATTTTCATCCTACCAACTCTTCAAATGTCATTCTTTTAAATCTTTCATCTGATGGATTTCTATCTGATATAATTACCATCTCAAAATTATGTTCTTCAAACCAATCATACAACTCAGTAGTACTCTCTATTGCTTCTATTAATTCACCATCTTGTGGTTGAGTTCCCTTTTCGTCATCATAAACTTCCTTTGAAGACTCATCTGATACAAAATGTTGGCTACTATCCCATTTCGTATTTGAATCTGGAAGTAATCTTCCTTTTTGTCCACCCAAGTCCCAACCTATGGTAATTATCCGTTTACATCCTAAAAGTAGAGACAGTGGTATTGCTAATTCATATGTCAATCCAGGACCCCATTTTATCTCTACACCATGTCTAAAACTAAATAAATTATCAAACTCCCTAGTAGCCGCTGTAGTTTGATGATGCATTGTAAATGGTGGATTAGAAACTGGTACAAATATATCCATCGGATGCATTGATGCAAACTCTAAATGTTCCTTAAAATATGATTTAGCCAACGCATACATAACTATAGTATTATCAGTAACATACTTGGTCTTTTTATGATTCCAAGTATTCAATAAATGAAAATCTACACATTCTCCAATGTAATCATAACTGTGCTTCACTGAACAAACTAACTTATCAGATAAAAAATCATTTAACCTCTGTTTATTATGTTCACCAAGACTAGGACCTGCCGTAACCCAATACATAGTTTCATCTTTATAGATATCCTTTAAATACAAAAGTCTTTCTTCAATAGAACCTAAAGTATTTATATGTTTTTTTATATCTGGTGTTTCTTTTCTCACTGTCAAACTGTATTTAAAAAATCACAAAATGGTTTATGTTTATCATCTAACTTATCAAAATCATCTTTTATAATACGAGCTCTATTCTCAATTTTAAAATCTTCTACGTGAGCAAGAAAATCCAATGTCAACATAATTCTTTCCTGATTTATCGGTCTTATTCCTCTATGAAACCCATTAGTATCTGCAATCAATAAATCGCCTTTATTAGCTGTTAAAACTTTTATATCCTCTTCATCATACTTATCATTTATAGTTGTGTTAGGTTGTCTGTAAGGCACGGCCCAACCAGGAAATTTCTTTTTATGACTCCCTTCTACATAACAAAGTGGTCCACCTTTTTCATCAACATCTTGAAAATAAATAAAAAATTTCAAAAACTTTGGTGAATTAGGATCAGAATGAAATAATTGAGTTCCATCTTCCGACAGTTCAGTTAAAAAGGATTTTCTAAGATTTACAGTTCCTAATCCTGGATAACATCCTATATAAGCACCAGCAATGTCTATCATAAAATCATTAAAAATTAATCTATGTATTTCTGATACATTTTCTTCTGGATGATTAACCTGGTTCATTAACATGGATTTCCGTGCTTCTTCTTGTGATTTACCTTGACTGTTATAGGGATTATCTGGATCGTCTAATATCAACTCTACAATCTCTGCAACTTTATCTATTTGTTCAATATCCAAACAATTTGGTACTTTATACCAACCCCTTTC
>Ga0310345_10004067_pt1 | contig 13473 bp, 13 predicted proteins | sample HC15DNA20500_MG_FD_204667 | JGI IMG/M metagenome (GOLD analysis project Ga0310345, IMG submission 204667) | Marine microbial communities from station ALOHA, North Pacific Subtropical Gyre - HC15-DNA-20-500_MG | ecosystem: Environmental > Aquatic > Marine > Oceanic | place: Pacific Ocean: North... | reverse complement strand
CGAACAACCGAACCTTCGCGAGCGAGCACCTCGACCGCGCCGCGGATTTCCTCATGCGCGGTCAGCATGGAGTCGGTGCGGCCCAGATGGACACCGAATACATGCAGGATGGAACGCACGATGAATGTCGTGACCGCTGCAAACGGCGCCAGAACGACCACCACGATGCGCACCAACGGCGCAACGGCCAGCGCGAACCGGTCGCCGCTGGAGATCGCCCAGGATTTCGGCATGACTTCCGCGAAGATCACGACGACCACCGTCATCACGACGGTGGCGATCGCCACGCCGCTGTCACCGAAGACCTGTAGAAAGAAACTGGTCGCCAGCGCGGAAGCGCAGATATTGACCAGATTATTGCCGATCAGTAGTGCGCCGATCAGCCGATCGCGCTTGTCGATCAGGTTCGCCACCATGCCGGCGCGGGCGTCACCATTCTTTTCGAGCGAATGCATGCGTGCGCGCGAGGCCGCGGTGAGCGCCGTCTCCGAGCCGGAGAAAAACGCCGAACAAACGATCAGCGCCACAATGACGCCGAGCAAAATCCAGTATTCGGTGGTCATTGGTCCAACCGGTTTTCGAGAAACGCCAGAACTTCGTCCGGCGGTATATCATCGGCAATATAGGCCTGACCGAGGCCGCGCGTAAGCACGAAGGTCAGCTTGCCGCGCTTCACCTTCTTGTCCTGTGCAATGAAATTGCAGAGCGTGTGGGCATCGGGCGGCGCGCCGGGAATGTCGGAGATTGCCGACGGGAGCCCAACCGCCTGCAGGTGCGCGGTTACCGTTGCGGGCGTATCGGCGTCGCACAAATTCATCCGGTTGGAGAATTGATGCGCCAGTGCCAGACCGATTGCCACGGCCTCCCCATGCACCAGCCGTTCGCCGTCATAGCCGGTGAAGCCTTCCAGCGCATGACCGAATGTGTGTCCCAGATTGAGCAACGCACGGCGGCCTTGTTCGGTTTCGTCTGCCGCCACGATCGCCGCCTTTGACCGGCATGAGCGGGCGATGGCCTCGGCCAATTGTGGGCCGTGGCCGAAGATGGCCTCCCTGTTGTCCTCAAGCCAGGCGAAGAAGTCGGGCTGGTCGATCAGACCGTATTTGGCAATCTCCGCATAGCCCGCCCGGAATTCGCGCGGGGGCAATGTCTTCAGCAACTCCGTGTCGGCAATCACCATAACCGGTTGATGGAATGCGCCGATCAGATTCTTGCCCTGAGGGGCGTTGATCCCGGTCTTGCCGCCGACCGAGGAATCGACCTGCGCCAGCAGGCTCGTCGGGATCTGCACGAAATCCATGCCACGGCGCACAATAGCAGCGGCAAACCCCGCAAGGTCGCCGACCACGCCGCCGCCGAAGGCGATGACCAGATCAACACGCTCCAGCCTTGCATCGAGTATGCCGCCGGTAACGTGGGTGAGTACGGCATAGGATTTCGAAGCTTCGCCCGGGTTAACCGTGATGGTGACATGATCGACACCGGCACCGGCGAGCGCAGAGCGCAATGCATCGCCATGCAGGCGGTCGACATTGGCATCGGTAACGATGGCGCAGCGCGCACCGGGGCGGAGCGCGGAGACGAGGCTGCCGGTACGGGAAAGCAGACCTTCCCCAATGTGAATGGGATAGGAACGTTTACCGAGATCAACCTCTACCGTCCGCATCAGCCCGTACTGCCCTGTTTCAGGGCGCCGGCGGATTGCGAGCCGGCTTCGAGCCAACGCGCAAGAGCTTCAAGCACCTTGTCGCGGGTTTGGTGTTTGGAGGTGTTTGATGATTCAACGTGGATGTCGGCCTGGCGGTAAACCGGATCGCGCTCCCGCATCAGATCGGCAAGGGTCGCCATGGGATCGGCAGTCTTCAACAAGGGCCGTGAGTTGGGCCGTCGCTTCAGCCGGGTCATCAGCATCTCTGCGTCGGCGGTCAGCCAAATGGATATTGCGTTGCGCCGGATTGTCTGCCGGGTGGCATCTGGAATAAATGCCCCGCCGCCAAGCGAGATGACGCCGGGACCGTCCTTCAACAGTCGCTGGACGACACGTTGTTCGCCCTTGCGAAAATAGTCCTCGCCGAACTTGTCGAATATCTCGGGAATGGAGAGGTCAGCCGCCGTGGCAATTTCGACGTCAGAATCAGCAAATGGGAGTTTCAGTGCTGAAGCCACCATGCGCCCGATCGCCGATTTGCCGCAGCCCATCATGCCGACGAAGACGAGGTTCCGCTCGCCCAGCGTCTTGCGAATCGCATTGACATCGGTGGTTTCTGGCATGGTCGAACCGGTCGCAGTTTGTCTCCGGTGAATGCCGGAATTGGCGTGTTTGCATACCATCGGCGCCATTTCGTCAAGTGGCGCCCACATCGGCGCCCACCGGGCCGACTCGCTGGTCATTGGGCAGCCCGGCCCGTGATCTTGCCATTTTGAGGCAGTTTTTCCATAAAGCGTTTGGCGAGCCGGGGTCGCCTGCTTCGCCGCTGTGCGGCCAATTCGGAGAAATCATGCCAAGCCTGCTACGCTTTCTGGTCATTTGCGCCGTGCTCGCCGGAATCGTCTATGGAGGCATGTTCGCGCTCGTAACCATGGTCGAGCCGAACCAGCGCGAGATGACGGTACGGATCCCCGCAAACAAGCTGGAGCCGCGCTGACCTGTACAGCAAGTGTTATGGACGATGCGGAGGTCATTTGAACGACCGCTACTGGATTGAATCCTTCCTCGAAATGATGAGTGCCGAGCGCGGAGCGGCCGCAAACACACTGGCAGCCTACGCAAGGGATCTGGAGGGCTACAACCGGCATCTCAACGAAACGGGCAGGACGCTTGCAACTGCACAGCCCGAGGACATCAGGAAATACTTGCAATCGCTGGCAGGCGCCGGGATGGCCGCTTCGACGCAGGCACGGCATCGTTCGGCCATTCGGCAGTTGCATCGGTTCTTGTATTCGGAGGGTCTGCGCGGCGACGACCCGACCGGCACGGTCGCCGCGCCGAAAACCGTCAGGCCGCTGCCGAAGGTATTGTCCGTCGCCGAGGTGGACCAATTGCTGGAACGGGCGAGGCAGGAGGCTGAGAAGGGCAAGGGCAGTCGCGGGCTGCGTGCGGCAAGGATGCTGGCGCTTCTGGAAACACTCTATGCAACCGGCATGCGCGTGAGCGAATTGATGGCGCTGCCCGCCACGGCAGCTCGGGGCGACCAGCGCTTTCTCATCGTCAAGGGCAAGGGCAACAAGGAGCGGCTTGTGCCGCTGTCGCCAGCATGCATCGAGGCCATGCAGCAGTGGAACAGTTTGCGCTTGGCCAATGAAAGGCTGGCAAATTCGCCCTACCTGTTTCCCGCGGATTCGCAGACCGGCCATCAGGCGCGGCAGGCTTTCGGACGTGACCTGAAGGCGCTGGCCGGCAGGGCAGGTATCGACCCGTCGCTGATCTCGCCGCATGTGCTGCGCCATGCCTTTGCCAGCCATCTGCTGCAGAACGGAGCTGATCTGCGATCCGTTCAGCAATTGCTGGGCCATGCCGATATTTCCACAACCCAGATCTACACGCATGTTCTGGACGAGCGGCTGCGCGAACTCGTCGAACGCCACCACCCTCTTGCAGACGGGGCCGGAGGCGGATAAGAGGCGCCGCCACGCGCCGGATGCGCTGGCCGCCAGCCCTTGTGCGGCGCAATTTCTTGACATAGGCATGGCGGGTAGGGCATGGCCTTCGGCCCGAGTGCCACAAGAGTCTTGCCGACAGCGGCAGCCCGGTTTTCCTAATCCGTACCGTCAGGTTCAAATGCGCAGTTATTTGGAGTTCGAAAAGCCCGTCGCCGATCTCGAGGGGCGAATCCATGAATTGCGCAACATGGCCCGCGAGGACGACAATGTCGATCTGACCGAGGAGATAAGGAAGCTCGAGACCAAGGCCGAGGATACGCTGGCCGATCTCTATTCGAAGCTGACGCCCTGGCACAAGACGCAGGTCGCCCGCCATCCGGACCGGCCGCATTTCTCGCATTACCTGTCTTCACTCATCACCGACTTCACGCCGTTGGCGGGTGATCGATACTTTGCCGAGGACCATGCCGTGATCGCAGGTCTTGGCCGCTTTGACGGTCAATCGGTGGCGATCATCGGGCAGGAGAAGGGCTCCGACACGCAGTCGCGGCTGAAGCACAATTTTGGAATGGCGCGGCCGGAAGGCTATCGCAAGGCGGTGCGGGTGATGGAACTCGCGGACCGCTTTTCCATCCCGGTCATCACCATGGTCGATACGGCCGGGGCTTATCCAGGCGTGGGTGCGGAAGAGCGCGGTCAGGCCGAGGCGATTGCCCGGTCGACTGAAACCTGCCTGAAGCTCGGTGTCCCCATCATCTCGGTGATCATCGGGGAAGGCGGTTCGGGCGGTGCGATTGCCATCGCAACCGCCAACCGTGTGTATATGCTGGAGCACTCGATCTACAGCGTAATCTCGCCGGAAGCGGGCGCCTCAATCCTGTGGCGCGATGCGGCGCGCGCCAAGGATGTAGCGCTTGCCATGAAGATCACCGCGCAGGACCTATTGCAGTTCGGCATTGTTGACGGGATCATCGACGAACCTGTCGGCGGTGCGCATCGCGGCATGGGGGAGGTAATCGAGGCGACCGGCAACACGATACGCACCGCGCTCGAGGAACTGACGCCGATGAGTGCGGGCGATCTGCGCTCCAACCGCCGGGCCAAGTTCCTGGCGATAGGGCGCAATCTCGAGTAGCTATATTTCTGCCGCTTTCTTGATGCAAAGGCAGGAAACCAAATGTGAACTGTCGAGACTTGCAATCCGCCCTTGAGCGGATGTAACCGACTGTAAATAACACAAGGATAAGATTGTTCACTTGTTTGGCGGCGCCTCCTCCGGCGAGAAGAGGCACAGGGGACGGTGAGAGGTTCATGGGTTCACTGCGCGCGACAGTAACAGGTCTTGCACTTGCCTCAGTGATGGCTGTTGCAGGCTGTCAGGGCGGTGTGGACGGTGTATTCGGCGCGAAAGCCAATCGCCCCATCCCCGCGCATCTGAAAAAGGAAATGAAGGCGAAGGGCATGACCGAAGCCTCGCCGATCATGGTTCGCCTTTTCAAGGAAGAGAATGTCGCCGAAGTCTGGAAGCAGACCGACAAGGGCGAGTACGCAATGCTCGCCGAATATGAGATCTGCGCCTGGTCGGGCAAGCTTGGACCGAAATACAAGGAAGGCGACAAGCAAGCGCCCGAAGGTTTCTATTCCATCAAGCCGTGGCAGATGAATCCGAACTCGGATTACTACCTTTCCTTCAATCTCGGCTATCCAAACGCCTACGACCAGTCGCACAATCGCACCGGCTCGCACCTGATGGTGCATGGCGCCTGTTCGTCGGCAGGGTGCTACTCTATGACCGATGAGCGCATTGCCGAGATTTATGCGCTGGCGCGCGAGGCGTTCGAAGGCGGCCAGACCGAGTTTCAGGTACAGGCATATCCGTTCCGCATGACTGCCGAGAACATGGCCCGCCACAAGGATGACCCCCATTTCGGTTTCTGGAAGATGATCAAGCAGGGCTATGATCATTTCGAGATCACCAAGCGTCCGCCCAAAGTGGATGTTTGCGAAAAGCGGTATGTCTTCAACCAGGTCGCGGAGGACGAGAAGGCAAAGTTTCGTCCCTCCGGAGCCTGCCCTGATGCAGCCATGCCGGAAAGCCTGGCGATGGCCTATTCGAGAAAGGTCACCGAGGACGAGGAGATCTTCCGTCAGGTCCTGAACAAGCAGGAGGTCAAGGCCAAATGGCGCGGTGATCCCCAGGATCTGGTTGCCGCGAAGGCCAGTCTGGCACCCGAAGAGGGGCCAGCCGAAGAAGCTGCTACCGAATAACCGGCCAATATGGTGCTGTCACCGCCTGAACGGATCATTTCATGACAGTCTATGTGGATGAGGCCATCTGGCAGTGGAAGGGCCGCAAATGGTGCCATCTGATGGCCGATGACGAGGCGCAATTGCACCGCTTCGCCAACCGCCTCGGTATCCATCGCCTGTCCTACCAGGGCCCGCCGAAAACCAGTGCGCCGCATTACGACATCACCAGCTTCGAGCGGGACCGGGCGCTGCGCATGGGCGCCGTCGCCTGCGGGCGCGCCGAAATTGTCGAGGTGTTCCGCCGTGTCAGGACGCCACGCGGGAAGTCGCGAATGCAGGATCAGCGGCAACTTCTGAGCGCATAAGCGGAGCGCATAAGTGTTGGCGCGGGCAGTGTGTCCGCGCGACTGATGAGCACTCAGGCGAGACTGCCGTGGCAGTGCTTGTATTTCTTGCCGGAACCACAGGGGCAGGCCTCGTTGCGGCCGACCTTGCCCCAGGTGGTGGGGTCCTTGGGATCGCGTTCGATCACCGCGGCGCTGCCGTTCATCTTTGCCGCCAGCGGGGCCTGGTCGCCCGGTTCGGGGTGGCTTTCATGCATCTCCAGCGGTTCCTCGGTGCCGTCGGCTGCCTGTTGAACCACCTCGGCGCGCATCATTTGCGCGGTCACGGCCTGTCTCAGATTGCCCAGAAGTGACTGGAAGAGTTCGAAACTCTCCGACTTGTATTCGTTGAGCGGATCGCGCTGGCCATAGCCGCGGAAGCCGACGACGCTGCGCAGATGGTCGAGATTGACCAGATGCTCGCGCCACAGATGATCCAGCGTCTGCAACACGACCGCCTTCTCCACGTAAGCGGCTATTTCGGGACCGAACCGCTCGGCGCGTTCCTTTGCGGCCTTGTTGGCAGCCTCGGTGAGGCGTTCGGTGATCGCTTCCTCGTCGATCCCCTCTTCCTCGACCCATTTCTCGATTGGCAGGTCGAGGTTCAGATAGGCTTGGACGCCTTCCTTCAGACCCTGAGCGTCCCATTGCTCGGCATAGGCCTTCTCAGGGATGTGCTTGGCGACCAGATCCTCGATCACTTCGTGGCGCATGTCGTCGATGGTTTCGCCGACATTCTCGCCCTTCATGAGATCAATGCGCTGCTCGAAGATAACCTTGCGCTGGTCGTTCATCACGTCGTCGAACTTGAGCAGGTTCTTGCGGATATCAAAGTTGCGCGCCTCGACTTTCTTCTGCGCCTTTTCAAGCGCCTTGTTGATCCAGGGGTGGACGATGGCCTCGTCCTCCTTGAGTCCAAGCCGCTGAAGCATGCCGTCCATGCGGTCGGAGCCGAAGATGCGCATCAGATCGTCCTGTAGCGACAGGAAGAATTTTGACGCGCCGGGATCACCCTGTCGGCCGGAGCGGCCGCGAAGCTGGTTGTCGATGCGGCGGCTTTCGTGGCGCTCGGTGGCGATCACATAGAGGCCACCGGCTTCCAAGGCCTTTTTCTTGAGTTCGGCGACTTCCTCGCGGATCGCCTTTTCCTTCTTCTCGCGCTCCTTGCCTTCCGGCATGTCGCCCAGCTCGGTCTCGATGCGCATGTCGGCATTGCCGCCAAGCTGGATATCGGTGCCGCGGCCGGCCATGTTGGTGGCAATGGTGATAGCGCCCGGCACACCGGCCTGCGCGATGATCTGCGCTTCCTGTTCGTGATAGCGGGCGTTGAGCACCTGGAAGCCCTTGATGCCGTCCTGCTTCAGGCGTTCGGCAAGCAGTTCCGACTTCTCGATGGACGTGGTGCCGACCAGCACCGGCTGCCCGCGTTCCTGACAATCCTTGATCAGCGAAACAATGGCCCGGTATTTTTCCTCGACCGTGCGGTAGACCTCGTCGTCCTCGTCCCTGCGGGCGACAGGCACATTGGTCGGGATGTCGACGACATCGAGACCGTAAATATCCATGAATTCCTCGGCCTCGGTCATTGCCGTACCGGTCATGCCGGCAAGCTTGTCGTAGAGGCGGAAATAGTTCTGGAAGGTGATCGAGGCGAGCGTCTGGTTCTCCGGCTGTATGGGTACGCCCTCCTTGGCCTCCAGCGCCTGATGTTGCCCCTCCGAGTAGCGTCTGCCCGGCATCATGCGGCCGGTGAACTCGTCGATCAGCACGATCTCGTTGTTGCGGACGATGTAGTCCTTGTCGCGCTGGAAGAGCTTGTGGGCCTTCAGCGCGCTGTTGATGTGGTGAACAATGGCGACATTCTCCACGTCATAGAGCGACTCACCCTTCAATAAGCCCGCCTCTCGCAGCCGTTCCTCGAGGCGCTCATTGCCCTCGTCGGTAAAGGTGACCGTGCGCTGCTTCTCGTCGAGTTCGTAGTCCTCGTCGGCGATATCGGGAATGAACTTGTCGATGGTGATGTACAGGTCCGACTTGTCGTCGAGCGGTCCTGAAATAATCAGCGGTGTGCGCGCCTCATCGATCAGGATGGAGTCCACCTCGTCGACAATCGCGTAATTGTGGCCGCGCTGGACCATCGATTCCAGTTCGTACTTCATATTGTCGCGCAGATAGTCGAAGCCGAACTCGTTATTGGTCCCATAGGTGATGTCGCAGGCATAGGCCGCGCGCCGCTCGTCATCATCGAGGCCGTGGACGATCACGCCCGTCGTCATGCCGAGGAAGGAGTAGATCGCGCCCATCCATTCGGAGTCGCGTTTGGCCAGATAATCGTTGACGGTGACGACGTGAACGCCATCTCCGGTCAGCGCATTGAGATAGACGGGTAGCGTTGCGACCAGCGTCTTGCCTTCACCGGTGCGCATTTCGGAAATCTTGCCCTGATGCAGGATCATCCCGCCGATAAGCTGCACGTCGAAATGCCGCATGCCCAAGGCGCGCTTGGATGCCTCGCGTACGACGGCGAAAGCGGGAACCAGCAAATCGTCAAGCTTGGCACCGTCTGCGAGCTGCTTGCGGAACTCGGCGGTCTTGTCCTTCAACTGCGCGTCGGAAAGCTTCTCGAACTCGGCTTCAAGCGCATTGATCGCATCGACGTTCGGCTGCAATTGCCTGATCTGGCGGTCATTGGAGGAGCCAAAGACCTTACGTGCGATGCCGGTAATAATTCCCATGAGTGCCTCTTAGAGGGATGCAGCCCGTTCCGGTCAGACGCCGCGTTTGCAACCAGATGTCCGCGAAATCGGAAGAGGCAGATAACACAATTGTTCAGGCGTCCGCCTGGAACAGTTCTGGACGCAGGGTTTCAGGACAGATAAGAGGGGGCCAAACGCTTGTCAACGCCGCCAAAGAGCCACAAGTTTTTGCTTTGGCGCTGAAAGCTACCGCACTCGCGGACATCAGGATTGTCGCAAAAGGCGTGAGGCCGGATATGCCGGCCCATGACCGTTCGGCGGAAGAATCACCCGGAAAGGAGAAACAATGAGCCTAATCAATACAGCAGCGCGCCTTGCGGGCGCCGGGATCATCGCTTCCGCCCTCGTGCTGACCGCAGCGACAACCTCGCTGTCGCAGGAAGATGTGGTCGCGAGAGTCGGCGGCGAGGAGATCACCAAGGCCGATCTGGAATTTGCCCAGGAAGAGCTTGGGTCACGTTTTTCAAGCGTCTCGGAGGAAAACCGCAGCGCGGCAATTCTTGCCGAACTCATCGATATCAAGTTGATGGCCAATGCAGCGGAGGCAAACGGCGTTGCCGATGACGAGACGTTCCAGCGCCGCCTCGAATTCCTGCGCGATCAGGCGTTGCGGATCGTCTATTTCGAACAGGAGATTCTGTCCAAGATCACCGATGAGGAGGTTCAGGCGCGCTATGAAACGGAAGTTGCCGCTACAGAACCCGAGCAGGAAATCCGCGCGCGTCACATTTTGCTGAAGACCGAGGAAGAGGCCAAGGCAGTGATCGAGGAACTCGATGCGGGGGCTGACTTTGCCGAAACCGCAAAGGAAAAATCGACGGGCCCCACAGGTTCCAAGGGTGGCGATCTGGGCTTCTTCGGCAAGGGACAGATGGTTGCCGAGTTCTACGAGGCGTCCGTGGCACTTGCCGACGGCGAATACTCCAAGGAACCGGTAAAGACCCAGTTCGGCTGGCATGTGATCAAGCGTGAGGAGTCGCGCGACCGTGCGCTGCCCGCCTTCGACCAGGTCAAAGACCAGTTCCGGCAGATCGTCCTGCAGGAGAAATATCGAGAACTGATCGACTCGGTGCGCGCGGATGGCGGGATCGAGGTTCTCGACGCGGAGCTGAAGGAGAAGATCGACCGCGCGCGCGCATCGTCGCAGGATTCGACACAAGAGTAGCGCGCCAACACCCTGCGTGAAGCCACACAGTTGAAGCTCAAGGTCTCACCTCTGGCGCCGAAAACACAACCGGAGATGCCCGCCATCTCCGGCGTGCGCATGGCCGCTGTTGAGGCCGGCGTGAAATACGCTGGGCGCAAGGACCTGACCGCAATCGTGTTTGATCGCCCTGCGGCAGTGGCAGGCGTGTTCACGAAGTCGAAGTGCCCGTCCGCGCCCGTCGATTGGTGCAAGGCACAACTGCCCGCCGGGCGCGCCGGTTGCGTCGTCATCAATTCCGGCAATGCAAACGCCTTTACCGGCATGAAGGGGAAACAGGCGGCAGAAACCACGGCGGTCGCAGCAGCCAAGGTGTTTTCCTGCGACCGCAAGACGGTGTTCCTTGCCTCTACCGGGGTGATCGGCGAGCCGCTCGAAGTTTCCGGCTTCGGTCAGCATCTCACCCGGCTGAAGGGCAATCTCGTCGAAGATGGTTGGCCCGACGCGGCGCGCGCCATCATGACCACCGACACATATGCGAAGATGGCAAGTGCGGAGTTCGCAGCTCGCGGGCAGAAATACCGGCTCAACGGCATCGCCAAGGGATCGGGCATGATCGCGCCCGACATGGCGACCATGCTGGCGTTTCTCGTTACCGACCTGCCGGTCGCGCCCGATGTGCTGCAGCGTTGTCTGAGCAGGTCGGTCGGCGGCAGCTTCAACGCGATAACCGTCGACGGCGATACCTCGACCAGCGACACGGTGCTGCTGTTTTCCACCGGCGGCGGTGAGCCGGTCACCAGTACCCGCGACCGTAGGCTGGCCGGTTTCCGCGCGGCGCTGGACAACGTCATGCATGATCTGGCGATGCAGATCGTGCGCGATGGCGAGGGCGCCACCAAGCATGTCGGCATCGAGGTCACGGGCGCGGTGTCGGCAAAGTCCGCCCGGCGCATTGCGACGTCGATCGCCAATTCGCCGCTGGTAAAAACCGCGATTGCAGGCGAGGACGCCAATTGGGGCCGCATTGTCATGGCCGTCGGCAAGGCGGGCGAACCGGCTGACCGCGATCGGCTGTCGATCCATTTCGGCGGTGTCCGCGTCGCGCATCATGGTGAGCGCGATCCCGGGTATTCGGAGGCCGAAACCTCGAAGATCATGCAGCGCGACGAGATCGACATTCTGGTGGATATCGGGCTTGGGCGTGGCACGGCAAAGGTGTGGACTTGCGACCTGACGCGTGAGTATGTGGCGATCAATGGTGATTACAGAAGCTGATTGCCCGGTATCGCGTGATGAAGAAGAGCTCCGGAAAACTGCAGATGAACCTGCCGCGGGTCCGCCGTCTGGAGGCTGCCGGTTTCCGCGCCTTTCCCTCCACGCGTCTGGTCTATGACGGAACATGGGCCGTCCGGCTGACTGCCGGGAACCCGGCCAAGCGGCTCAACTCCGTCACCCCTCTCGATCCGGGCGACACCGCCGACATGCAGCGCCGGGTGGAGCTGGCGCGGGAGAAGTTCCTGGGCTTCGGGCGGAAGCTCATATTCCGGCTCTCGCCGCTGGCGCCGCCGCCGCTGGAGGAGCATCTGGATCAGCGCGGCTGGTCCCGCTTCGATGAAAGCCTCGTGATGACGGCTGATCTGGGCAGGCTGGATTACACAGATACCGTCGATCACGTCCCGCTGCGCAATGCGGGCAAATGGGTGGACGCCTATCTGCAACTCAGTGGCGATCCGGCGGACCGCAAACCGGGCCTTGTCGAGATCATCTCCTCGATCCAGCCGGCGGTGGGAATGTTTCTGGTCCAAAAGGAGGATGGTGAGCCGGTTTCGGTCGTGCGCTGCGTCTGCGAAAACGACCTGGCAGGTATTTTCGAACTGGAGACCGGGGCCAGACATCGCCGCAAGGGCCATGGCCGGGCGATCCTGATGTCAGCGCTCAACTGGGCACGCAAGCAGGGCGCGAGGACGGCATGGCTTCAGGTGGTCGCGGACAATGAAGCCGCCGTGTGGCTTTATGAAAGCTGCGGTTTTGCCGAGGCCTATCGCTATGCCTACCGGGCCGATCCGGACACGCAGGCATGAAGCTGCTGCTGGTAGCCGCCTGCGCTCTGGTCGATGCAGACAACCGGGTGCTCATTGCGCAACGCCCGCAGGGCAAATCCATGGCTGGTCTATGGGAATTTCCCGGCGGGAAGCTGGAAGAGGGCGAAACGCCGGAAGCCTGTCTCATCCGTGAACTGAGGGAAGAACTCGGCATCACCACATGGGAGAGCTGTCTTGCTCCGCTGAGTTTCGCCAGCCACGACTATGACGGCTTCCATCTTCTCATGCCGCTGTTCATCTGCCGCAAATGGGAAGGCGCGCTCACCGCCCGTGAACATGCTGCGGTAAAGTGGGTCAGGCCACTAAAATTGCGCGACTATCCCATGCCGCCAGCCGACGAGCCGCTCGTTACTTCGTTAATCGAACTTTTATGAATTCGGTACAAAATTAACCAAACCGGCAATTGGCTGGAGATTTGTACCGGAGCAAGACGATGGCGAAGGGATCACCCGGAGTTCGCAATGCGCTTATGTTTGCAGGCGCCGGCGTGGCGCTGGCCATTCTGGGCGCGCCGCTGATGCAAGGGGCGAGCGACCGCTATGCCAACAATGGCTATGGCATCGACCGGGTGATGACCGGCTCGATCAACAAACCGGCGCGCTACACGGTGCGCAGGAGCGTTCTGGGCGGGGAAGAATTGCGGCTGTGCGGGCGATCCGGCCGCGAGTGCTGACAGGGCTTTCCTGGCGGAATTTACCGGCTCTCAATCATGTTCCTTAACCTGCAATTCAGCCGGCCCGGCTAGATTTACTGCATCATCGCCACATGAAGGGGCGAGCCAGGAGGCACAAGTGCTGAAACGTTTTCTAGCCGATGAATCAGGATCAACCGCAATCGAGTATGGACTGGTTGCCGCCCTGATCGCCGTAGCGATTATCGGCTCATTGTCAGCCGTCGGCAATTCCTCGACGGTGAAGATGGAAAACGTTGCCGATCATCTTTGAGTGCCGGTCACTCATTTTCGCCACGCCCGATGAAGTCGGCGAGGCGATGGCTGGCGCTGCCCGGACTTAGCGGTTTCTGCTGGCTCTCATGCGGCGCCCAGCCCGACAAATAGACAAGACTTACCGACACTTTCAGCCTGTCATGGTCATCCGAATGGTTCTTCCGATAGTGACCAACGGCGCTTTCAAACACCGAGCGGCGCAGCGGATGGATGGTTTCCGCCGAAGCCGAGGAAGCGCCGTTCGCGCGCAGATCGCGGACAAGATTCATGATGTCGCCATACCGCAGAT
>Ga0310345_10004065_pt1 | contig 13477 bp, 6 predicted proteins | sample HC15DNA20500_MG_FD_204667 | JGI IMG/M metagenome (GOLD analysis project Ga0310345, IMG submission 204667) | Marine microbial communities from station ALOHA, North Pacific Subtropical Gyre - HC15-DNA-20-500_MG | ecosystem: Environmental > Aquatic > Marine > Oceanic | place: Pacific Ocean: North... | reverse complement strand
GGCGCGTCGCTCCTGATGGCGACGCTCCAGGCCGGCTTCCGGCTCGTCGAGCCCGAGATCGCCGAGGCCGCCGACCTCGGGGCGGCACTGGAGGCGGCGACGGCGAAGCTCGACCGACTCGTCCGCGCGAGCACCGAGGCCCACCAGTTCGTGACGCTGGCGTGGGCCGTCGTCGACCCGTCAGGCGACGTGTGGTCGCTGGTGGCGGGACACCCGGCGCCGCGGCTGCTCCGGGCGGGGGGCGGCCTGGAGCCGCTGGCGCCGGGCGGGCCCCTGTTGGGTGTCCTCCCAGGGGCCGCGTTCGCCGCGTCGCACGCCCGTCTCGGTCCCGGCGACGCGCTCGTGTTCTACTCCGACGGCGCTACCGAGGCGCGCAGCGCGGACGACGAGGAGCTCGACTTCGACGGCCTCGACCGCGTCCTCCGCCAGTCCGGCGCCGACACGGCCGACGCGCTGGTCGCCACCGTCGTGGACGCCGTCGACCGTTGGGCCGCCGGGTCCGACGCCGAGGAGGACGACCTCACCGTCGTGGCAGTCCGGCGGGAGGTGTCGGGGGGCTCGGAGGCGCGGTGACCCTCAGAGGGCGTCTCGGCAGTGCGTCCAACGCTGTCCAACAGGTCGGCCTCCAGGACGCGATCGAGATCGCGTCGGTGAGCGATCGAGATCGGCACGAGGGGCGGCGTCGTGCTCGGCTTGGGCCTCGTCGCGCTCTACGGCTGGGCGGCCTCGACAATCACGCGGCCGTCGGTCACGAACGAGATCCCCTGCTGCCCGGCCGTGCTGATCATGACGGCCTGGACGACGGGCGGGACCGGGGCCCCATCGCCCGTCCACTCGACGAGGAAGCTCGCGCCGACGCCGCCCGCCCGGTCGCTCTCGGCCACGACGAACGACGCCGTCGCGAGCGGCTCGAGCGTCTGGGCCGCGTCGACGTACGAGCGGATCGCCTGGCCGGCGGAGCCGACGTAGCGGACGCTCTCCAGCCGGATGGGCCGGGCCGGGTCGGCGTTGCGGACGCTGAGCGTAGCCGTGAGGAGGAGGTCGCGCCCGCCGTCGCCCGAAAACACGTGCGAGTAGGCGGGGACGTAGACGAGCTGGCCCGCCTCGGCGCCGTCGAGCGCCCGGCCGATCGCGCCCAGCGTGTCGGCCGACGTCGCCGCCGAGGCGGGCGGAGCGGGGGCCTCGCCGGCGGGCGACGGGGCGTCGGCGCAGCCGGAGAGGGCGACGAGCAGGAGCGCGATCGGGCGCACGGCCTCAGCCGAGGATGTCGTCGAGGACCGCGACCTCGCCGTCGTCGAGCGGCGGCTGGCCGAGCATCGCGACGGCCTCCTCGATTTGCCCGACGCGGCTGGCGCCGATGAGCGTCGAGGTGACTTCGGGCCGGCGGCGCGTCCACGCGAGCGCGAGCTGGGCCATCGACTGGCCTCGGTCGCGGGCGATCTCCCGCAGGCGGCGGACCGTCTCGACCACGTCGCCGGTGACCTGGTCCTCTTTGAGGAAGCCCGTCGCCTTGGCCGCGCGCGAGTCGTCGGGGATGCCGTCGAGGTACTTGTCGGTGAGGAGGCCCTGCGCGAGCGGCGAGTACACGATGGCCCCGACGCCGGCGTCCGCGAGCACGTCAAAGAGCCCGTCCTCCGGGTCGCGGACGAGCATCGAGTACTTCGGCTGGTGGAGGAGGAGCGGGGCGCCCATCTCGTCGAGCAGCCTGATGGCCTCGCGCGTGGCCTCCGGCGGGTAGTTCGAGACGCCCGCGTAGAGCGCCTTCCCCGTGTGGACGGCGTGCGCCAGCGCCCCCATCGTCTCCTCGAGCGGCGTGTCGGGGTCGTAGCGGTGGCTGTAGAAGACGTCGACGTACTCGAGCCCCATTCGGTCGAGGCTCTGGTCGAGGCTGGCGAGGAGCGACTTCCGCGAGCCCCACTCGCCGTAGGGGCCCGGTCCCATCCGGTAGCCGGCCTTTGTCGAGACGATCAACTCGTCGCGGAAGGGCCTGAGGTCCTCGGCGAGGATCTGGCCGAAGGTGACCTCGGCCGAGCCCGGCTCCGGCCCGTAGTTGTTGGCGAGGTCGAAGTGCGTGATGCCGAGGTCGAACGCCCGGAGCGCCATCGCGCGGGCGTTCTCATAGGCGTCGACGGAGCCGAAGTTGTGCCACAGGCCGAGCGAGATGGCCGGCAGCTTCAGGCCGGACCGCCCGCAGCGGACGTAGTCCATCGTGTCGTAGCGGTCGGCGGCGGGGGCGTAGGAGGGGGCGGTCCGGGGTATCACGGTCGGGCGGGGTGGGGGGGGAGCGTACCCCGCGCCACGCGTGCGGTTGCCTGCCTCGGTCGTCTCACGGACAGGCCCGAGAAGCGACCGAGGCGGGCGGAGGCCGGGCGCGAGGCCCGCCGGCTACGCGAGCCAGACCCAGATGCCGGCGACGCAGGCGAGCAGGACGGCGGTCAGGATCAGATCGACGCGGCGCCGCGCCGGGTTCGAGGCCGTGACCGTGTCGGGGACCGGGACCTGCGCCGGGCCGCCGGCGAGGGGCTGGGCCGCCGTCCCGAACGTGAGCCCGGCCACCTTCTCTTCCGGCGGCGGCGCCGTCATCAGCGACACGGCCACGAGGATCGCCGAGCACACGAGGAACAGCACGATCGCGAAGTGGAGGAAGTTGATCCCGGTGAAGAACCCGGCCTCGACGCCGGCCGCCTCCATCGACAGCCGCGCGACGCCGAGCACGAGGCCCGTCAGCAGCGACGCGACGGCGCCCTGCGCGTTGAGCCGGCTCCAGAACAGGCCGAGCAGGAAGACCGACGCGATCGGGGGCGAGATGTAGCCCTGCACCGACTGGATGTAGACGTAGAGCCCGCCCTCGGCGGCCTCCACGAACGGGATCCACGCCAGCCCCAGGACGGTCAGCGCGATCGTCGAGAGCCGGCCGACCCACACGAGCCGGCGCTCGCTGGCGCCCGGATTGAGCTTTTTGTAGACGTCCCACGTGATGAGCGTCGAGCAGGAGTTGAACACACTCGACAGGCTTGACATCAGCGCCGCCAGCAGCCCGGCCACGACGAGGCCCCGCAGCCCGACCGGCAGGAGGGCGGCGACGAGCGTCGGGAGGGCCTCGTTCGGGTCGCCCAGCTCGAGCCGGCCCTGCGCCACGAGCGCCGCCGCCAGCATGCCCGGGAGGACGAAGATGAACAGGGGCAGCAGCTTCAGGAAGCCGGCCAGGATCGTGCCCCGCCGCGCGTCGTCGACGGTCTTTGCCGAGAGCGTCCGCTGCACGATAAACTGGTCCGTGCACCAGTACCAGATGCCGAGGATCGGCGCCCCGAAGAGGATGCCGGTCCACGGGAAGTCGGGATCCGACATCGGCTTCCACATGTCGAGGAAGCCCGGCTCCAGCGTGTCGACCATCGAGCCCCACCCGCCGACGGCGGAGAGCCCGGCGACCGTGACCGCGATGGCCCCGCCGATGAGGACGAACGTCTGGAGGAGGTCGGTGTAGAGGACGGCCCGGAGCCCGCCGAAGACCGTGTACGCGCCCGTCACGCCGACCACGATCAGCGCGCCCGTCCAGAACGGCACGCCGATGGCCGAGAACACGACGGCCCCGGCGAAGATGGTGACCGAGATCTTGGTCAGGACGTAGGCCAAAATCGAGATCGTGGCGAGGTACCACCGCGCCCCCGCCGAGTACCGCCGTTCCAGGAACTCGGGCATCGTGAACACGCCGCTCTTGAGGTAGAACGGGACGAACACCCAGCCGAGGAGCAGGAGGATGATCGAGGCCAGCACCTCGAACTGGCCCGGCGCCACGCCGCTCGTCGCCCCCGAGCCCGCCAGCCCGACGAGGTGCTCGCTCCCGATGTTCGACGAGAACAGCGACGCGCCGATCACGAACCACCCGACGTTCCGGCCCGCGAGGAAGTAGTCTGCCGAGTCCTCGCCACCCCGCCGCCGCTCGCGCAGCGTGGCGACGATGGCGACGCCGAACACGACGGCGAAGTAGAGGGCGATGACGGTCCAGTCGAGCGAGCCGAGGAGCGAGTCCATGCGGGCGGGGTCAGGGGATCCCGAATGCTACGTCCGGGGGGCGCTCCGCGCACGCCCCGAGGCGGACGCCCTCGGTCCTACCCGCTCGGCCTCGGGCTCGTCGTGCGGACACTTGGTGGGGACACCCGCCGCCCGTCTCGGCGTCCGCCCCCTACAGAAACGGCCCCGGCGGGGTGCCGGGGCCGTTCGGGCGTGGAGCTAAGCGGATTCGAACCGCTGACCTCTGCAGTGCGATTGCAGCGCTCTACCAACTGAGCTATAGCCCCATCGGGCGACCACGAGGTGATCGGTCCCAAGTAGGATACCCGCCGGGGCGTGGGCCGCGCAACCGCGGGACCGGGGACAATTCGTAAAGGACGTCGCCGGCGGGACCCGCCTCAGCGGTGGCCCCCCCCGAGGAGCGAGCGCCGCCGAGCGTCTCGGCCGAGCCGGAGCGACGGACGGCCCGTCGCTCCAGGCGCTATCGGACGACGGCGGCCGGTTGTGTCGCGACGGCCCCACCGGCCTCGAGCCGGACGAGGTAGACCCCCGCCGCGAGCCCGGCCCCGTCAAGGACGGCCTCGTGCCGGCCCGCCTCGGTCACGCCGTCGACGAGGACGGCAACCTCGCGGCCCCGCACGTCGAGGACCGACACGCGGGCCCGGCCCGTTTCGGGCACGGCGAACGCCACGCGCACCGCCGTCGCCGTGGGGTTCGGCGCGACGGCCGTGATTGCGAGGGCCGGGACGTCGACCCCGCCGTCCGCGAGGGCGCTCCCGATGCGGAGCACGAACCGGTCCTCCGCGGCGGCGCCGCTGGCGAATGCGCCGAGGCGGGCGACCTCCGGCTCCGTGCGGGCCGGCTGCGGCGCGGCCTCGAAGGCGTACCACGACCGGGTCCGGACGTCGACCTCGGCGCCAGTCGCGAGGTCAACGAGCGTGACCGGCAGACCGGTCGGGAGCGCACTCGCGTCCCACCGGAGCGTGAGCCCCGCGCGCGCGCCGCGTGCCTCCACGGCGAGCGGGATCGCCGCCGCGGCGAACGGCCGGACGTCGAGGCCCAGGAGGTCGTTGCCAGCGCGGGTGCCGACGAGCACGAACTGGGCGGCCGGGACCTGGAACTTCCGGACGTCCTCCTCGGCGTCGTATGACGCGCGGGCGTCGGCGTCGAACGCGATCCAGAGCGAACGGTCGGCCAGCGGCCGGCCCCGGGTGTCGGCGCCGTCTAGACTGATGGTGAGGCCGGGCGGGGTGGCCTCGGCGCGCCGGGGGGTACCGGCGAGGGGGGCGGCAGCCGAGGCCGGGATCGTCAGCACGCGCGGGAGCCCGCTGGCCTTCGGCGGGCGGGCCTTGACGCGGAACGTCTCCCAGGGCTCGGCCGAGGGTGGGTTGAGGGTCCAGGCCCGCGTCGCCCCGTCATACATCCAGACGGCCCTCGTCACGTTGTGCCCGCCGGGCCATGTGGCGACGTCGGTCAGGTCGAGGGGGGTCCCGAACGGGTTGGCGAGGTAGTTGAAGCGGTCACCGGCCGTGTCGAGCGTGACGTCGACGCCGGCCGTGTTCGGCGGCAGCGTCGTTGAGAGCGTGAACGGGTCGGCGACGTCGCCGCCGGGCATGTCGCCCGGCAGGAACCAACGGAACGCCTTCCCGAGCGCGAGTTCCTCGCCCGCGCCGGCCGAGGGCACCCAGGCGCTCGTCGCCGCGTCGTACGCCGTCCACAGGTTGGTCGCGATGGCGGGGCGGTAGCCGGGCACGCCGCGGACGACCCCCTGCGCGGCGAGGTCATCGACGGTGACGCCCGCGGCGGGCGGCCCGAGCAGCCGGTAGCCGGCCCTCCCGTCGATCAGGATGCTCGTCCCGCCGCCGACCGTGAGCGTGATCGGGATGAGCGTCGAGAGCGCCGCGCCGTCGTTGGTTGTGACCGTGAGGTCGGCCGTGTAGACGCCGTCGGGCAGGCCCGCCGCGTCGACGGAGACCATCAGGCCCTCGGTGGCCCCCTCCGGGACGATCCCCGCGCCGGGCGTCACGCTCACCCACGCCGAGGGCGGGTCGAAGACGAGTGCCTTGTCCGAGGCCGCGTAGGGCGCGTCGAAGGCGACCTCCAGGCCGTCGGTCCCGAGCAGGTTCTCGATCCCGACGGTCGCGCTCGAGAGGTCCGGGGAGGTCATCGTCTCGTACTGGACCTCGATGGTCCCGTCCTTGTGCAGCACGATCTGGAACGTGAGCGACGAGGCCCCCGCCGGGTACTGGTCGACCTCGTCCCACTGGACGATGAAGACCTCGTCGTCATCCTTGTACTCGACCCACACCGAACCCGAAGGGCCAAGCAGAAGGTCGTTCCAGTACGCGGCCACGACGCCGTCGGGGCCCGCCGAGGTCGGCACGCCGGGATTGACGAACGTGTCCTGGAGGTACGGCTCGAAGGCGACGAACCCGTTGGTCGAGACGTGGAGGGTCGGCTGGAGCACGCCGTAGTAGAGGAAGTCGAACCCCGGTGGGAGCGCGACCTCGGCGACGCCCTCGTCGTCAGGCGAGAACCCGCCGGTCGGGACGAAGCCGAGCATCGTGCCCGTGCCCGAGATGTCCTCGAAGGCGGGGACGGGGGCGCTGGGGCCGGACTCGTCCGAGTCGACGAACGTGTAGCCGAACCCGTCGGGGCCGCCGGCGAGCGACGGCGCCATGTCCTGCCGGGTGATGGCCGCTTCGAAGACCACCTCTCCATCGCCCGGGGACCCAGTGTGGAGGAGCGCGACGCCGTCGTCGCCGGTCCCGCCGGCGGGCACCGTGAACGCGAGCTCGAGCGGGTCGATCTCGACGACGCCCAGCGCGACGGGCGCGTCGAAGGCCTCGAGGTTGTCGCCGTTGGTGTCCGTCGAGCCCTGGCGTGCGGAGAGGCCCAGTCCGCGGGCCGCGAAGACGTCCCAGATCAGGTTGTAGTTGGCCCCGAACCCGGGAGTCTCGGGGTCTGGGAACAGCGCGGCGTCGGCGGCGACCACCGCGTCGCGGGCATCGACGAAGCCGGGCGAGCACGGTTGGAGCTTCATCGCCTCGGTCACGATGCTGAGTGCGGCGTTGTTGCCGCCGGCTCCGCCGGGTAGGTCGCCGTCGTACCCGTACGCGTCGATAAAGGCCCAGGTCAGGTCCCATAGCATCGTGGCCCACACGAACCCGCGCCCATGGACCTCGGAGGGGGCGTCGAAGAGGCGGGTGTCGAAGTAGGTGTAGTCGTTGACGGCGGTGTCGGTGGTGTAGGGCGCCGGGCGGATGCCCGGGCCGGTCGGGGGCTCGTCGAGGACGTAGGTCCCGATGCCGCGCGGGACGGCCCCGGCGTCGCCGGCCGTCTGGGTGAACATCAGGGCGTACCAGTCGCTCCACCCCTCGCCCATGTGCTCGCCGTTGTGGAGGCAGTCGACCGCGGCGCCCCCCCCGGTGAGGCGGTTCGACGTGCCGTGCGTGTACTCGTGGACGACGACGCCGGCGTCGAAGCTGCCGTCGAGGTCGGGCATCGGCTCCGTCCACACGTACATCCCCATCCGCGGCGGCAGGCCCTCGGCGGGTGTGAACATGAACGCGTTGTTGGCGCACGCCTCACCGCTCGGGCACGGGCTGACGTCGGCCTTGTCCTGGGCCTCGGCACGGACGTAGTCGCCCCCGAGCCCGACGCCGGAGTAGTTGGTCTCCTGGAAGTTGCCCGCGGCCTCGTCGAACCCGTAGGCTACCATCACGTCGTGGACGACGTTGTTCCAGTAGAACAGGTTGGTCGTCGCCGCGGCCGTGTACGCGGCCGGGTCCAGCGTGAGGTCGAGCGGGAACGTGAACGTGAGGCCGGCCCCGCCGTCGGGCGACTCGCTGGGGTCGCCCACGTCGTCGTCGGCCCGGTCCTCGTAGGCGCGGACGTTGTTGCCCCAGGTCACCGTGTACTCGGGCCCGGCGGCGCCGTCGGTGTCGTGCCACCCGAACGGCGAGGCGACCGGGTCGAACGGGTCGGACATGAGGCTCCGGCCGTCGGCGGGGGGCGGCGTGGGGGAGTGGATCGGGCTCTCGTACGGGAGAGGGTAGACGGTGTAGCCCTCGGCGAGCGGCCCGGCGAGGTGGCCAGCGAGCGGGACGAGCGCGTCCGTCGGGCGGTCACGCTCTCTCAGGGGCCCAGCGTCCAGGCGCGTCGGGGGGGCGAACGGGTCGTCGACGACTTGATCGACGCGGAACCGCTCGGCGCCCGTGGCGGCGTCGAGGCGGAGGAGCCACACGTGGTCAGCGTCGGCCGTCGGGATTTGGAGCTCCCACATCAGCGCGACGCCCTCGCGCTGGAGTGCTTGGTACACGAGCCGCGCGACGACCTCGGTCCCGGCGACGGTCCCGAACGACGTCCGCTGCTCGGGCCCGGGCTCGACGGCCACCGGCGTCGTCGGCGTGCCCGGCGCGCCGACGTTCTGGGACGCCGTCTCCATCGCCTGCTCGGCCGTGAGGACGGCCTGGTGCCGGGAGGTCGGCGACGTCAGGCGGACGACGAGCCGGCCCGCGGCGTGGACCACCTCGCCGCGACCGTCGACGGCGACCGTGGCCCGGCCGTCGGTCACGTCGATCCCGAGGTGCTCTTGGATCACGTAGACGTAGCGGAGCCCGCTCCGGCTGCTCTGGTGCCCGGAGGTCACGGTCAACTCGGAGACGTCGGCCGGGGTGAGGCCGGCTGCGGGGGCCGAGGCCCGGATGTAGTCGAACGCGGCCTGCTCGGCGGCGGGGTCGGGCTGGGCGGCGGCGGCCCCGGCGAGGACGAGCGAGAGGGCGAGGAGGCGGTGCATGGCGGCGGCGTGGGGACCGGAGGGCGCTGCCGGAGCCCGTCGCTGCGCGTCGCCGTGAGATGCGGCCCGAAGGGCCCCGACCGGGGCAACGTAGGAGCTGGGGCGAGCGCGACCAGGGGGTAACGCGTCCAAGCTCAGGCGTTCGGGCGTCGGACGGCGCCCGCGCCGCCGGCCGGGGCGACCTAGCGGCGGGAGGGTTGGCGCGCGGGGTGCGGACGGGCGGGGCGGCCCGCCTCGGGCCGCTCGCGGACGAGTCCGGATGGACGGACAGTGGAGACCGATCGAGATCCGTCCTGCACCGGCCCGGGAGGGCACTTCGGCGCGAGACGGGCGTGTATCCTCTAGACCCCTCTGACGCCCGACCCGCTCTCCGGACCTCCGCACGACATGGCCGACAGCCTCTTCGACGCCCGCGACACGCTCGACACCTCCGCCGGCGCCCACACCGTCTATCGCCTCGACCGCGTCGCCGAGGCGACCGGGGCCGACCTCTCTCGACTCCCGTTCTCGATCAAGGTCCTCCTCGAGAACGCGCTCCGCCAGGCCGACCTCCCCGGCCCCGTCGGCGAGGACGACGTCCGGAGTCTCGCGACCTACGACCCGGCCGCGCCGGCCGAGGTCGAGATCCCGTTCACGCCGGCCCGCGTGCTGCTCCAGGACTTTACGGGCGTCCCGGCCGTCGTCGACCTCGCCGCGCTCCGCAGCGCGATGGCCCGCAACGGCGGCGACCCCGAGGCCATCAACCCGCGCGTGCCCGTCGACCTCGTCATCGACCACTCGGTCCAGGTCGACAGCTTCGCGCTCCCGCAGGCCTTCCAGATCAACGCCGACATCGAGTTCCAGCGGAACGCCGAGCGCTACGAGTTTCTCCGGTGGGGCTCGAAGGCGTTCGACAACTTCTCCGTCGTTCCGCCCGAGCGCGGGATCTGCCATCAGGTCAACCTCGAGTACATCGCCAAGGGTGTCTGGACGAGCCCCGGCGACGACGGCCTCCCGGTCGCCTACCCCGACACGCTCGTCGGGACCGACTCGCACACGACCATGATCAACGGGCTCGGCGTGCTCGGGTGGGGCGTCGGCGGGATTGAGGCCGAGGCGGCCATGCTCGGCCAGCCGATCTACATGCTCATGCCGAAGGTCGTCGGCTTCCGCCTCAGCGGGAAGCTCAAGGAGGGCGTCACGGCGACCGACCTCACGCTGACGGTCACGCAGATGCTCCGGAAGCACGGCGTCGTCGGCAAGTTCGTCGAGTTCTTCGGGACCGGGCTCTCGTCAATGAGCCTCCCCGACCGCGCGACGATCGCCAACATGGCGCCGGAGTACGGGGCCACGATGGGCTTCTTCCCGATCGACGACGAGACGCTCGACTACCTCCGCCGGACGAACCGCGACGCGGCGACCGTCGAGCTGGTCGAGGCCTACTGCAAGGCGCAGGGCCTCTTCCGCACCGACGACACGCCGGACCCCGAGTTCGAGGCCGTCCTCGAGCTCGACCTGTCGGAGGTCGAGCCGTCGATGTCCGGGCCGAAGCGGCCGCAGGACCGGATCGTGCTCGGCGACGTCCAGCGCGAGTTCAAGGAGAGCCTCACGCGGCCCGCCAGCCCCCAAGGCTTCGGCCTCGACGAGAGCGCGCTCGGCAACACGGGCAAGTACAAGGACGACGAGGGCAACGAGCTCGACCTCAAGCACGGCGACGTCGTGATCGCGGCCATCACGAGCTGCACGAACACCTCGAACCCGAGCGTCATGCTCGCGGCCGGGCTCCTCGCCAAGAAGGCCGTCGAGCGCGGGATGACCGTCCCGCCGTACGTCAAGACGTCGCTGGCCCCCGGCTCGCGCGTCGTGACGGCGTACCTCGAGAAGGCGGGCCTCCAGGACTACCTCGACCAGATCGGCTACAACCTCGTCGGGTACGGCTGCACGACGTGCATCGGCAACTCGGGCCCGCTCCCGGAGCCGGTCGCCGAGGCCATCACCGACGGTGACCTCGTGGTGGCCGGCGTGCTGAGCGGCAACCGGAACTTCGAGGGGCGGATCCACGCGCTCGTCAAGGCCAACTACCTCGCCTCCCCGCCGCTCGTCGTGGCTTACGCCCTCGCCGGGACGGTCGACATCGACCTCCAGAACGACGTGATCGGGCAGGACCGGGACGGCAACGACGTCTACCTCAAGGACCTCTGGCCGTCGCAGCAGGAGATCCTCGACGCCATCAACCAAGCCGTCACGCGCGAGCAGTTCGAGGAGCTCTACGAGGGGATCGAGGACTCGAACCCGCGCTGGAACGCCATCGACACCTCCGAGGGCGCCGTCTACGACTGGAGCGACGATTCGACCTACATCCAGGAGCCGCCGTTCTTCCTCGACGTGACGCCCGAGGTCCCGGCGATCGAGCCGATCCGCGGTGCCAAGACGCTCGTCAAGGCCGGCGACTCGACCACGACCGACCACATCTCGCCCGCGGGCGCCATCCCCAAGGGCGAGCCGGCCGGGCAGTACCTCCAGGAGCACGGCGTCGAGCCGAAGGACTTCAACTCGTTCGGCTCCCGCCGCGGCAACGACCGCGTCATGACGCGGGGGACGTTCGGCAACATTCGCCTCCGGAACCAGCTGGCCCCGGGCACCGAGGGCGGCTGGACGGTGAAGGACGGCGAGCAGATGTACATCTACGACGCCGCCCAGGAGTACGCCGCCGAGGACACGCCGCTCGTCGTGTTCGCCGGCGTCGACTACGGGATGGGCTCGTCGCGCGACTGGGCCGCGAAGGGGACGCTCCTCCTCGGCATCGAGGCCGTCGTGGCCAAGAGCTTCGAGCGGATCCACCGGTCGAACCTCGTCGGGATGGGCGTCCTCCCGCTCCTGTTCCAGGACGGCGAGAGCCTCGACACGCACGGGCTCACCGGCTTCGAGACGTTCGACATCCCGGTCACGGACGACGTCCGGCCGGGCCAGACGCTCACGGTCACGGCCACGAAGGACGACGGCTCGACGGTCGAGTTCGACGTGACAGTCGCGCTCAACACGCCGATCGAGGTCGAGTACTACCGCCACGGCGGGATCCTCAACTACGTCCTCCGCGACTACATGGCCGGCGAACTGGAGACCGCCTAGCGCCTCCGCCGGTCCGACGCTGGCCCCGCCCGCCTCGGCGACTCCTTCGGGAGAGCGCCCGAGGCGGGCGGGGTCGTTTCTTGGACGCATGCTGTTCGAGACCGCCCGCCTCACCGTCCGCCGCTTCGCGCTCGACGACGCGCCGTTCGTCCTCGCCCTTGTCAACGAGCCCGGGTGGCGGACGCACATCGGCGACCGCGGCGTGCGGTCGGTCGCGGACGCCGAGGGCTACCTCCGCGACGGGCCGCTCGCCAGCTACGCCGCGAGTGGGTTCGGACTGTACCACGTCGCCCTCCGCGCGACGGGCGAGCCGGTCGGAACGTGCGGGATCCTCCGGCGGGACGGACTCGACGCGCCGGACCTCGGGTACGCGTTCCTCGACGCCCACGCCGGACGGGGCTACGCGACCGAAGCGGCCCGGGCCACGCTCGACCACGCGCGCCGGGACCTCGGGCTGGCCCGCGTCCTCGCCATTACCTCGCCCACGAACGCGGCCTCGCAGCGGGTCCTCGCGAAAGTTGGGATGCGGCGGGCGGGGGCGGTCGACCTCGACGGGCCGAGCGTCCTGTTCGCCCTCCACCTCAGGGGGCCGGACGACGCCCTAGGGCGGAAGTAGGGGGACCTCCGGGCTGAGGTCGGCGTCCTAGGCGTCATGACGCCCGAGCAGCACACGCCCCTCGACACGCCCAAGTCGTTCCGGCAGCGGGCCCGCTATGTCGTCGCGATCGTCACGCTGACCGTCGTCGGGTTGTTCGTCCTGTGGACGACGCGGCAGGCGGTTCTCCTCGTGTTCCTCGGGATCGCCATCGGCGTCCTGTTCTACCGCGCGAGCGCCTGGCTGGCCGAGCGGACGGGCGCTCCCCGTGGCCTGATGCTGACGCTCGTGGTGCTCCTCGTGCTCGGCGGGTTCGGCGCGGCCGGCTACTTTGGTGGGCCGCGGCTGGCGGCGGAGGCGCAGGGCCTCATGGAGCAGGCGCCGGAGCTGCTGGAGACGGCGCGGGAACGGCTCGGCCTGCCCGAGCGGGCGGTCTCGATCCCGTCAGCGCTCCAGAACGTGGGGGGGCGACTGCTCGGGTGGTTCTCGACGGCGGCCGGCGTCCTGTCCGGGCTGCTCGTGGTCCTCATCGTCGCCGTCTACACGGCCGCGAGCCCGGGCCTCTACACCGCGGCCGTCGTCCGGCTGTTCGACGAGGAGCACCAGCCGTTCGTCCGCGACATGCTCCATGACATGGGCCGCGTGCTGATGGCGTGGCTCAAGGGCGTGGCCATCGCCGTCGCGGCGCTCGGGCTGATGGGGATCGTCGGGCTGACGGCCATCGGGGTGCCGGCGGCGTTCGCGCTGGCCGCCTTCGCCGCGGCGCTCACCGTCATCCCGACGTTCGGCCCGTTTATCGGGTGGGCGCCGGCCGTCGTCGTCGGGTTCGCGCAGGGCACGACGACCGGGTTGTGGACGCTCGCGCTGGCCATCGCGGCGCAGCAGGTCGAGGGCAGCCTTATCACGCCGAAGGTCCAGGGCGACCTCATCAAGGTCGGGCCGGCGTTCATCGTGGCCGGGCAGAT
>Ga0310345_10004064_pt1 | contig 13480 bp, 8 predicted proteins | sample HC15DNA20500_MG_FD_204667 | JGI IMG/M metagenome (GOLD analysis project Ga0310345, IMG submission 204667) | Marine microbial communities from station ALOHA, North Pacific Subtropical Gyre - HC15-DNA-20-500_MG | ecosystem: Environmental > Aquatic > Marine > Oceanic | place: Pacific Ocean: North... | reverse complement strand
GCCGGTGCCGTAGAGCACCAGTCGACGCGCGGCCGTGGACATTTGCGAGAATGGAACATCCAGGGGCAGGTCGAATTCCCGGTGTAGCGCGTCGAGAGTCGAGGCGAAGATCGGCACCGTCGACGGATCGGGCCAGGCGGCGATCGCTCCGTCGGCGAGCGATTTCGAGTCGTCGGCGACCAGTGCCGTGAGGTTGGTGCCCTGCTGCGTGCCCAGGCCCTCGCACGCTCGGCACCAGCCCAACGAGCTGTTGAAAGAGAAGTGGTTGGGTGTCAGTTCCTCGAAACTCCGCCCGCATTTCTCGCACGCCGCGTGCAGGCTGAACGGTTCGACTTCCCAGTCGGGCTCGTCGCGTTGGAGGTTTTCGGTGGCGATTCTCATCTCCCCCCGACCCAGCCCCAGGGCCATCTCGACGCTGTCGGCCACGCGGGTTCGTGAGGTGTTTCCCGGTGTGATGCGGTCGATGACCACCTCGACCGTATAACGTCTCCGACGGTCAATCTCGGGGACCTCTTCGATCCGGCAGGTTGTCCCGTTGATTCGGACCCGTCGAAACCCGTCCTCCTGCAGCGACTGCCACAGCCCGGCGTACTCCTGGCCGACGCGGACCTCCTGTGGGGCCAGGACCAGAACCCGTTGTCCGGCCGGCAGATTCCGGACGCGTTCGATCACCTCGTCGGTTGTCTGGCGGCTGATGGGGATCTCGCACGTCGGGCAGACGCGGGTCCCCAGCCGGGTGAACAGCACCCTCAGGTAGTCGTAGATTTCGGTCACAGTCCCGACGGTCGACCGGGGCGTGGTGCCGGTGTTCTTCTGTTCGATGGCGATGGCCGGGGAGAGTCCCTGGACCTGTTCGACCCGGGGCTTGGGCATCTGACCGAGGAACTGGCGGGCGTAGGCCGAGAGGCTCTCGACGTAGCGACGTTGTCCCTCGGCGTACAGCGTGTCCATTGCCAGCGAGGACTTGCCGCTGCCGCTGGGGCCGCAGAAGACGTTGAACCGGTTGCGGGGGATCTTCAGGTTGACGTCCTTCAGGTTGTGTTGTGTCGCCCCCCGAACGACGATTTCGGTCGACTCCTTGGGCCGTTTCCGGAATCTCGCGCTTCGCGGTCCCCTGGCCCCGGTCGTCGTCTTCCTGCGACCGTTGGTGTGCCTGTTGCCGGGGGACAGCAGCGGGGCGAGGGCGCGTCCGGTGTGAGAATCGGGGCAGGCGGCGATCGTCTCGGGCGGTCCAGCCACCACCACCCGCCCCCCGCCGGCACCCCCCTCCGGACCCAGGTCGATGACCCAGTCGGCGGTTTTGACGACATCGAGGTTGTGTTCGACCACCAGGACCGTGTTTCCCTGGTCGACGAATCCGTGCAGCACGTCCAGCAGCTTGCTGATGTCGGCGAAGTGCAGGCCGGTGGTGGGTTCATCGAGCAGGTAGATCGTGCTGCCGGTCGACCGTTTGCCCAGTTCGCGTGCGAGCTTGATCCTCTGGGCTTCGCCCCCCGAGAGTGTCGGGGAGGGTTGACCGAGCTTGAGGTATTCGAGTCCGACGTCACCGAGCGTCTCCAGCAATCGGGCGACCCGGGGATGGTTGCGGAAGTGCTCGAGAGCTTCCTGCACGTCCATCTCGAGGACTTCGGCGATGTTCTTGGTCCGGAATTTCACCTCGAGCGTCTCGTGGTGAAATCTCCGCCCTTCGCAGACCGGGCATGTGATCCAGATGTCGGCCAGGAAGTCCATCTCGAGCCGGCTGGCCCCGTATCCCTCACAGGCCTCGCACCGGCCACCCTGAACGTTGAAGCTGAACCGCCCCGGCTTGTAACCGCGGACTCGTGCCTCGGGCAGTTTGCTGTAGAGTTCGCGGACGGCGTCGAGCAATTTGACGTACGTGGCGGGGTTCGAGCGGGGGGTGCGTCCGATCGGAGCCTGGTTGATGTTGATTGCCCGGTCGAGATGTTCGAGCCCGGTCACTTCGCGGTGTGCTCCCGGTTCGCCCTTGCCCGAGTTGAGTTCGCGGTTGAGGACCTGCCAGAGGATGTCGTCGGCGAGTGAGCTTTTGCCCGATCCGCTGACCCCGGTGATACAGACGAAGGCCTCCAGGGGGATCGGAACGTTGATGCCACGGAGATTGTTGTGGCGGGCGGCCTTGATGGTCAGCCGGTTGCTGCTGATTTCTCGACGCTGCTTCGGCACGGGAATCGTGTCGTCACCGCAGAGGTACCGTCCGGTAACGCTGCGTGGGTTCCGTTCGATTTCCTCGACGGTCCCTTCGGCCACCACCCGTCCGCCGCGAACACCCGGGCCGGGGCCGAAGTCGACGATGTGATCGGCCGCCCGTATCGTCTCCTCGTCGTGTTCGACCACGATCACCGTGTTGCCCTGGTCGCGGAGGTCGCAGAGGCTTTCGAGCAACAACTGGTTGTCGCGGGAGTGGAGTCCGATCGAGGGTTCGTCGAGCACGTAGACGACGCCGACCAGCCCGCTGCCGATCTGCCCAGCCAGGCGAATTCTCTGGGTTTCCCCGCCCGAGAGTGTCGGGGCCGAGCGGTCCAGGGCGAGGTAATCGAGTCCGCAGCGGAGCAGGAATCCGAGCCGGGCGCGAATTTCCTTGAGCACCTCGACGGCGATCAATCGTCCGGTTTCGTCGAGTTCGATGTCCTCGAAAAACGCTGCTGCGTCACCGATCGACAGCGCACAGACTTCCGGCAGGCTCCGGCGGCGACGCGCGGCCTGGCGGCCGAACCGCTGGTTGGCGGTGGTGATGGAGACCGCCTGGGCCTGCTGGTTCAGTCGCGTGCCGCGGCAAGCCGAGCAGTCGGCGAAACGCATCGCTTTCTCCAACTGCCGCCGCCGCATCGGGTTGTTGGTGTTGTGGTAAGACTCGAGTAACTTGGGGATCACTCCGGCAAACGTGCCGCCGTGTTTCCAGACCCCGCCACGGTATCTCCAGGCGAAAGTGATGTGCCGGTCACCGGTCCCGAACAGGATCAGTCGCCTGGCTTCCTCGGGAAGTTCGATCCAGGGGGTATTGAGCACCGAATCGGTTTCGAGACCCAGGTCAGCCTCGATCGCCGCGGCAGCGCCCTGGTAGATGTGCCGTCGCCAGCGGCCAATTCGCCGGACGGCTCCCAACAGGCCGATGGCACCTCGCCACAACGACCTGCCCGGTTCGGTTATCAGTTCCTCGGGCAGGAACTCGTGCCGGCGGCCCAGCCCGTTGCACTCCAGGCACATTCCCAGCGGACTGTTGAAGCTGAACAGTTGTGGCGTGGGGGGTTCGTAGCTGATTCCGCAGCTGGCACAGGCGTAGAGGGAACTGTAGAGCGTGTCACGGTTGTTGGGAGCTTCGGTGGACGGTCGGCCGGGTCGGTCGGCGGTCTCCTCGGTCACGGCCAACAGCAGCGTGCCGTTTCCCAGACGCAGGGCCGTCTCGACCGCCTCGGCCAACCGGCCCCGGACTCCTCGACCAGAGGAAAGCCGGTCGACAATCACCTCGATCGTGTGTCGCATTTGCCGGTCGAGTCCAAGGTTGTCGCTCAGCGAGACAGTCTCGCCGTCGACACGGGCTCGAACGAACCCCTGCTTCAGCAGGTCGTCGAACAGGTCACGGTACTCGCCCTTCTGCTGCTGGATCAACGGGGCCAGCACGTTGTAACGGGTCCCGCTGGGCAACGCTCCGATCGATTCGATGATCTGCTCGGATGTCTGTGCCCGGATCTCACGACCGCACCGCGCACACCCCGGACGGCCGACTCGAGCGAACAGGACACGGAGATAGTCCTGGATCTCGGTGATCGTTCCGACGGTACTCCGAGGGTTCCGGCTGGCGGATTTCTGCTGGATCGAGATCGATGGGGCCAGGCCGCTGACTCGATCGACGTCGGGCTTGGGGAGTTGGCCGAGGAACTGGCGGGCGTAGCTGGAGAGGCTTTCGACGTAACGTCGTTGGCCCTCGGCGTAGAGTGTGTCGAAGGCCAGTGAACTCTTGCCGGAACCGCTGACTCCGGTCATTACGATCAGCCGGTTGCGTGGCAGGCTCAGGCTGATGTCGCGGAGATTGTGTTCGCGGGCACCGCGGATCTCGATATCCGCCGCCTCGATCGCCAACCTGTTTCCCGGCCGCGTCCGGCTCACGTTACGGGCTCGCTGCCATCGGCCACGGGCTCCTGCCCGGACTCCTGCTCGGGCTCCTGTTCGGGCTCCTGCTCGGGCTCCTGCTCGGGCTCCTGCTCGGGCTCCTGCTCGGGCTCCTGCTCGGGCTCCTGCTCGGGCTCCTGTTCGGGCTCCTGTTCGGGCTCCTGTTCGGGCTCCTGTTCGGGCTCCTGTTCGGGCTCCTGTTCGGACTCCTGTTCGGACTCCTGTTCGGGCTCCTGTTCGGGCTCCTGCTCGGGCTCCTGTTCGGGCTCCTGTTCGGGCTCCTGTTCGGACTCCTGTTCGGACTCCTGTTCGGAGACCACCTCACCCGGTTTTCGCCGCCGCCGCCGTTTCTGTTTACGAGACTGTTTTCGGGGTCGATCGTCGTCGTCAAGCGTCGGTTCGGTCGGAGGTCCTTCGGGAATGGCCGTGGCGTCGTCTCCATCCTCGATGGTGATCGGCGGGAAGCTGAACCGCCGTGTGGCTCGTTGGGCGCTGTCGTCGAGCTGCATCCAGGCGCCGTCGATGGGGCAGCGGCGGCACGTGATGTGTCCGGCTGTCCTCAGGACTCTCTGGCAGTCGGGACAGCGCCAGACGCGTCGGACGTCGAGGTCAAGCCTGATTCCGGGACCCTTGATGGCCTGGTCCTCCCCCGCTCCTCTTCGCGCCCCGCGGCGCGAACACTACCATGCACGCCCGCTTCAGCCGTGCTCTTGACGTGGACGGTCACCGGCCATCCATCGTGGATCTATTCTCGGGCGTTGCCCCCGGTCGGGCAAGCCCGTCCAGACTGTCCCGGGAATCGCCGATGAATCAGCGGCCAACAACGCACGGGACGCGGCTGGGTCTGCTGTTCGGTGGTGTGTTGATGGGTGTGGCCGACGCGATCCCGGGAGTTTCCGGCGGCACCGTGGCGATGGTGTTGGGAATCTATGATCGGCTGGTGACGGCCATCAGTCGCTGTGACGCGACACTGGCTGGTTCGGTCGTCCGAGGTCGTTGGCGCGAGGCGGCCGGCCGGATCGACCTCACTTTCTTGTTGACGCTCGGACTGGGGATTGCCGCGGGCATCCTGGCCCTGGCCTCGGTGATGCAGGTGCTGCTGACGAGTCATCCGTCGTTGGTCAATGCGGTGTTCTTCGGCCTGGTGGCCGGTTCCTGCGTGGTCGTCACGCGGTCGATCAGGAACTGGACGTTGCCGCGGTTGGTGTTGATGGTGATCGCGATCAACGTGTCGTTCGTGCTGGTCGGGTTTCCGCAGGACTCCGGCGAAACAGACCAGAGCCGGCTGTACCTGTTCGGCTGTGGAGCGGTCGCCATCTGCGCCATGATCCTGCCGGGTGTCAGCGGCGCCTTCCTGATGAAGGTGCTGGGCCAGTACGACCACGTCATCGGCATGCTCTCGGACGTGGTCCATTTCCGAGCCAGCTCCGAGACACTCCTCACGCTGACGGTCTTTTCGTGCGGCTGTGTGGTGGGCCTGGTCAGCTTCAGCAAGCTGCTCCGTTGGTTGCTGGCGACCACCCGCGAGGCGACTCTGGCGGTGTTGTGCGGTGCAATGTGTGGGTCGCTGCGTGCCCTGTGGCCGTTCGATTCGGGTGAATTCACCACTGGCCGAGTCACCGGAGTGGTGCTGCTGGTGGTCGTCGGTTTTGCCGCCGTGTTGCTGATGGATCGCATGTCCCGGCCCACACAGCAGGACTCGTCAACGCCGTCGTAGCCGATGCGGTCGACTTCGTGTGGTCGTGTTCTCAGAAGACCGAGAACAGCAGCAGGCCGCTGGCACGGACCAGCCACTTGCGGTCATCCGGGGTGATCTTGCCGGCGTCGAGGATCTGGCGGCACTTGTTCCGGGTTGTGCTGATCAGCAGTTTCTGAAGATCGGTCAGCCCCTTCTGACGCTCTTCCTCGAGCAACAGCGAGGTGATTCTGTGCAGGGCCCGGGGTTCGTCGAGCCCGGGCTTGACCGCGTCGGTCCAGGTCGGATCCGCCCGTCCCTCGACGACTTCGATCAGCACGGCCAGCACAAGATTCGAGATGCGTGTCAACTTGGGGAAGTCGACCCGATCGGGCGTATCCCGCGGTGAGTGGTAGTCGGGGTGTTCACCGGTGGAGAAGAACAGGAAGGGCACCTTGCGGTCGCGAAACGGGCCGTAGTCGCTGCGGGTGCCGACCAGGTCGATTCCGAGCCGAGCCACTTCCAATCCCCTGGGAGTCCCCACGCGGTCGAGAACAGTCCGCAGAGCCGGGGCGTGTTCGCTGCCCAGGCAGAAGACCGTCGGCAGGGGCAGGTTGCCCAGTGAACGGCCGACCATGTCGGCCGTGATGAACAGCTTGACACGTTTGAGCGGCCAGGGGGGGTTGGCGGCAAACCACCGAGACCCCCACAGCAGTCGCTCCTCCAGGTCGAAGCCGACGAAGGCGACGGTACGTGCCGGGGGCGTCTTGCGAGTGGCCAGTTGGCGGGCGACCTCGAGCATCAGCGCCACGCCGCTGGCGTTGTCGTCGGCCCCGGGGTAGACCGCGTTCTTGCGGACACCGAGGTGGTCGTAGTGGGCGCTGAGAATCACGATCTCGTCGGACGTTTGTCCCGGCAATACTGCTCCGACGTTCCGCCCGCTCGTCATCGCCTTGCCGGACTTGTCCTTTCGACCGGGGAGCGGCTGGAAATAGCTGTCGCCGAAGAGCGGCCTGAGTTTCAGGCGTTGGAAGTGATCACGGAGGTAGTTTGCCGACTGCCGGGCTGCTTCTCCCGATCGGCCGCGCCGTGCCGGGTCGGCCAGCCATACGACATGACGCTTCACGTCGGTGACCACGATCGGCGAGGGTGGTGACGGTTTCTCGTCAGCCGTTGCCGGACCGGACAACGCGATCAGGAACAGGACCAGGTGTCCGACAACGCGCGGATCTGTCGCGAGAGTCTGCGTCTCGGAGTTCTCACCAATCCGGCTGTACCTCATGTTGCCTCTACGGCGGACTGGCTGGCTCATCGGGGCGTCTCCGTGGACCGCGGCAGAGTAGCTTGCGGCGTTTCAACCAGCAACCCCCGCTGCCGGCGGGGTTCCGGTTTGGCCGATTGTGACGAAGTTTCCTGTTGTAGCGGTCGTCGGGAGGTCGATAGACCGAAGTAACGCCAGCGTGGCGCGCGGACCTACATGACTTGGAGAACGAGACAATGCGTCGAGGATCGATTCTGACCGCCGTGCTGGTAGCCACCGTCGTGGCCTTGGCTACCTCGGTGAGTTCGACGCCGGCGCGGGCCGCCGGACAGGGGCAGCCGACCGACTGGAAACGGTTCTTCTACTACCCCTACGTCTACTACCCCCACAACTTCAAGCGGCCCCAGGGCAGCTTCAACCACCTCTATTACCGGTACTCGCCGACCTGGCGGATCCCCGTGATGCGAGAGGGTTGGCACAACTTCTACCAGAAGAAGCGGCCGTACCACCGAGGGCATCACTTCATCCTGGATGTCTTCTAGACCTTCCCGGGCGGGCTGCGGGAAACAGGTTACTTTCCCACGTGGACTCGATTGAGTTCTCGTGGGGCCGGAGCGTCGCTGGACCCGTCCATTGTTCTGGACGGGTCCGGTGCGTTAAAGAGGTGGCCGTGGATCACTCGCAGGCGAAGACGTCGTCACGAGCGGATTGGTTGAGCCCGTAGATCGACAGCACGCATTCGTCGATTCGGCGTTCGAGAGTCTCGACGGTCGGTCCCGAACCACGCAACTGCAGCAACCGCGCCACGTCTTCGACAATCGACCTGTAGGCGGTCTGTTGGTGGGGGTCTTCCAGATCCGGCCAGATGATCGGAAGATTCCGTAGCGAGCCGACCTTGACCTGGGGGAACGACGCCTGGGCCGATTCCCGCACCTCGGTCGTGTAGAGGAAGCGGATCAGTCGCGAATTGAGCAGCCCCACCAGGTAGCCGACTTCGTATCCGTTGTCCGTATCGAACAGTGCCAGCAGGGAATTGCGGAAGTACTCGGTTCCCCGCTTGGGGCCGACGATCGGGTGGCGGGCTGTCTGCCGGATCACGAAGCGAGCCCGCCGGTAGGTGTCCAGGGGCCGGATCGTGAAGTACTCGCCCTCAACGGCACTGTAATCCAGCCTCAGCCTCTTGGCGGGCGGATCGCACCGCCAACGGTGCACCTGTCGACCCTCCAGCAATCCGACACTTGTCCCGGTTGCCGTCGATGCGGTTGCTTCAAGGCTCACCAGGTGGCCGGCACAGTTCCCGGTGTGGACGCCCGGATCCCCGACCAATCGACCCAGGCTTTCGCTTCGCTCACGGAGTTGAATGACCCAGCCGGGAGTGACCGTGTCGGTCCAGTCGGCTGTACCGACATCGTCGCGGCGGGCGATCAGTGTCACCACCGGCGCCACCGCTTCTCCCTCGAAGACTCCCTCTCCATGGTCCTCGACCTCGTGCACGGACATCTCCTCGGTCACTGCCGATCTCAGGCCTGCGTAGCTTTTGAGGTGAGTGACCTGTGTGGGCAGCACGAGTGCAAGTGAATGACGGGCGAGTTCCAGGCCTCGGCGGACGAACATCCCGTGCAGCGTGTCCCAGGTGTCGCCACCCCAGCGGGCGAGATACCGCTGCTTGAGATCGGGGTTGATCGCCACCGCCTGGCGACCCGAAAACGACCCGAAGGGCGGGTTGCCGATGACCAGGTCGAAACGGTCGACATCGTCGCGGGGAAACGGGCAATCGAGCAGGGCGTCGGCTGTGACCAGATGATTCACCAGCCCTTCCGGTGGTGAGGTCGGCAACTCGGCCGCGTGCCAAACCGCGTGACGGGCCAGGCAGATGGACAGCGGGTCGAGGTCGATCCCGAACAGGCTGTTGTCGATCACCCGTCTGCGGATCGCCGGGTCTGGGACCCCGGATTGCTCGAGCCGACTCCAGATCCAGCGGGCTGCGGCGATCAGGAAGCGACCGTCGCCGCAGGCCAGATCCAGGATCGTGACCCGGCTCAGGCCCCGGGGGTCGTCGTTCCAGGGAGCCAGTGCCCGCTCGACCAGGTTCTCGACCAGCCGCATGGGTGTGAAGTAGACACCGCGGTTGCGACGAGCGGCCGGCGACGGGGCCAGGACCAGCGAGGGACCGGTCGCCTCGAGAGCAATCTCGTGCTCGGCTCCGGTTGCCTCCCGGACCTCCCACTCGAGCAATCTCTGGGCCATGTCGGCCGGATCGGTTTCCGAGAACCACGTGTCGAGACTCCCGGCGAGGTCGGCCGGCAGGCAGGTGGTCGGGTCGAGTCCGGGAGCCATCAGCCCGGAGCATCGAGCATCGAGCATCGAGACGACGATGGCCTGTCGCATGGTCTCGGCCACCTCGTCGACCGCCACACCGCGGGCCAGGACCCACCCGGCGACCCGCGCCAGTGTCTCCTCGAGGTTCGACACCGATTGTGATTCGGCGGAGTCGGGAGTGCCGGCGAGGCTCATCTTGAGGCGTCCGTCAGAGGGCCGCGAGCGGCGGCAGTGTAGCACGGATTCCCGCAGTCGACCGAATGTGCTAGATGAGGGGTCACGGTCGGCAATGCCGGACCCGACACCCGCCGTGGACGGAACTCCGATGGAAAAGACCGAGGCGATGGTGATCCGCGTTGCGGATTTCAGTGAAACCAGCCGAGTGGTGACGCTGTTTTCTCGTGAATTCGGCAAGATCGCGGCTATCGCCAAGGGGGGACGACGGCTGAAGGGTCCCTTCGAGGCTGCTCTTGACCTGCTCGCGACGTGTCAGATAGTGTTCCTCCGCAAGCCGTCCGCCAGCCTCGATCTCCTCACCGAAGCCAAGCTGATTTCCCGATTCCGGCCCCCCGGCCGCGATCTTCACAGCCTCTACGCCGGCTACTACGTCGCCGAATTGCTGTCGGGATTGACTGAAGATTACGACCCTTACCCGGTGCTGTATGACCACGCCACGCTCGCGCTGCAGCAGCTCGCCGAAGACGGCGACGTTCGCCCGGTGCTGCTCCGATTCGAGATGGTGCTGTTGCGTGAAATTGGCCAGATGCCTGTCGTCGATCGCTGCGTGTCGTGCGATGCCCGGGTGAACACCGATCCACAAACCGAATCACAGGCCGATCCACAACCACAGCGGCAGTTCTCCTTTTGGGTCTTGTCAGGAGGCCTGATCTGTTCTCACTGTCAGAAACCGGAGTACGGTTCCCCCATGATCACGGCTGAGACGGCCGCGCTGTTGACGCGGCTGGCTGAACCGGGTGTCGAGACTTCCGAACTGCCGATGGACCGGTATTCGGAGTTGCGGCGAGTGGTGACGCCGGCGATCTGTCATGTCCTGGAGCGTCGTCCCAAGATGCTCCGTTTTTTGCCCCTCTGAGCCCGTTCCAACTTTACGGGTCGCTCCGCAACGGCCTTCCAGTTCGTCAGGGATGACCATGAAACCCAACGTCGGCCATGTTGCGGCCCTGCTCACGGTCTGTCTGCTGGGCGCCTCTGCGGGGTGCCAATCAATCCAAGTCGGCGGCCTCGACATGCTCACGTCTCCGTTGAGCAGGTCCTTTTCGGCGATCAAGGATGCCGCCACGGTCGACACCAACCAGCACCCCGACCTGGGCCAGGGCCCCACTTCCGGAGAACGCCTGCGGCTGGAACGGGCCAGGAACCTGGCCGAGACGGGCCGACACGCCGAGGCCGAGTCGTTGCTGGTTGACTTGAAGGGCCAGGGCCCTGCACGGTTCTTTGATTTCTCCAAACGGAGTCGCAAGACGTTCCTCAAGAAGCTCGACAAGGACCGCCGAATCGGTGACGACCTCAACCCCAACCTCGTCGATCCCCGGGCATCGTTCCGCGAGGACACCCTGTTCCTGCTGGCGGAGAGCCAGTTTCATCTCAAGAAGTTCACCTCGGCCGACGACTCCTACACCGAACTGCTCACCGACTTCCCCTCGACTCGGCACATCGACCGCGCCAGCCAACGGCTTTTCGAGATCGGTCGCTATTGGCTCGACTCCCAGAACTTCAAGGCCGCTGCCGAGATCCGTCCGGCCAGTGCCACCGCTCCGGCCAGCCGATCCGAACCCGGCATGACCGGTCACTGGTTCACCAGCCTGCCGATCGTCCCGAACATGACCGATGGCACGAGACCCGTCTTCGACACCGGTGGCCGTGCCCTACGGACCCTGAAGACCATCTGGCTCAACGATCCCACCGGCCACCTGGCCGATGACGCGCTGATGCTGGCCGCCGCCACCTACCTGGAACAGGGTGACACTCGCGAGGCCGACCGGATTCTGAGCAACCTTCGCAAGCTCTACCCCGACAGCCCCTACCTGGAATCGGCCTTCCTGCTCGGATCCCATGTCCGGCTGATGGGCTACCAGGGATCCGCCTACGACGAGACACCACTGGATGAGGCCGCCCAGTTGAAGCGGAGTACGCTGGGGTTGTTCCCTGATATCAAGGAGAAGCAGCGGCTGCAGGGCGAGATTGACTCGATCGAGACGGCCCGGGCCGAACGGGAGTGGCAGCGGGTTGAGTTCTACAGGAAGAAAAACCTGCCCAAGGCCATGGCCGTTCACCTGAACCGCATCCTCGCCCGTTTTGACGGCACGGTTCATGCGGAACGGGCGCGCCGGATGCTCTTGGAACTGGGACCCGATTACGCCAACGGCCGTTGGATGATCAGCGAAGTGCAGGCCGCCGGCAATCCGCCGCCCGTCATCCCCGATGCCGCGACTGATCCACCACCACGTGATGTGATCGATGAACTGCCCCGAAACACGACTGCCGGCACGCCCGATTCGGACGAGCCGCCCGCGTTTCCCGATTCCCCGGTCTCGGAGCCAACATGGCAGCCGACACCACAGTCGACACCGCAGTCGACACCACCGCAGCCGATACCACAGTCAATTCCGCAGTCGACAACCCGTCAAATCCCCTAGTGGGTCTGGACCGCAGGCAGGCCAGGGGCACGTCCCGGTGTCACACCGGGAAGCGACAGGCCCTCATGTTTTCTTCCTCACCTCATCGGTTTCGAATCCGCGGGACACCGTCTCATTCGATCGCCCGGTCCATCCTGGGGCTGACGGTTCTGGCCACAGGAGCGATCGCCGCCGGCAGCGGGTGCGGCTACCTGGTCGGACCTCAGCATCGTGAGCAGGTCCGGTCAATTGCGGTGCCGGTGTTTGCCTGCAATGACGATCGGCCGGGCCTGGGCCTGAGATTGACCGAAGCGGTGCACAAGGAGATCCAGCGCCGCCTGCCCTATCGGGTCGTTCCCGGCGGGTCGGCCGATTCGAGGCTGATCGGTCGCGTGCTGGGTGCTTACAAGGATGTGTTGGGCGAGACCCGCAATGATGATCCTCGGACGTTGCAGTTGCAGTTGGCCGTCGAGGTGACCTGGACCGACACGAGGACCCAGAAGGTGCTGGCCCAGCGGGTGGTGGCCGACGACAGCCCGACGGTGACGTTGATGACCGACGCGAGTTTTTCTCCCGAGACGGGGCAATCGATGGCGACGGCATCACAGCAGGTCATCGACCGGATGGCCCGCCAGATCGTCGATTTGCTCGAAGCCCCCTGGTAGAGACCTGCGGATCCGCCCGGTGACCTCGCCCCCCAACATTCTCTGGTATTGCACCGACCAGCAGCGGTTCGACACCATCGCCGCACTGGGCAACCCCCACGTCCACACTCCGGCCATCGATTCGCTGGTTGCCGACGGCACGGCGATGACATGTTGCTACTGCCAGAGTCCGATCTGCACGCCGAGCCGAGCCAGTTTCCTGACCGGGCTCTACCCCAGCCGCGCCCACAACTGTCGGAACGGGAACGAGAATTTCGTGGGGCATCCCAAGCTGGTCTCCAGGCGGTTGGCCGAGGCGGGATACGACTGCGGGTTGATCGGCAAGTTCCACCTGCAGAGTGCCGGTCGACGGACCGAGCCGCGTCTTGATGAGGACGGCTACCGTTACTGGAAGTTCAGCCATGCTCCGCGTGATGACTGGCCCGAGGGTCACGACTACGCCGAGTGGGTTCGCGGACAGGGTGGAGACCTCGATGAACTCCGCGGCCGCGATGACCGGGTGCCTCCCGAACTGCACCAGACAACCTGGGCAACCGAGCGGGCGATCGAGTTCATCACCCAGGATCGATCCGAACCGTGGATGCTCAGCGTGAACGTCTACGACCCTCACCCCCCCTTCATTCCACCTCGGGTCTACGCCGACCGTTTCAAGCCCGAGCAGATGCCGGGGCCGTATTTTCGCCACAGCGACCTCGCGGCCCAGGCGGCTTTGGCCGAGGTTGACTTCCAGACACTGGCGGCCGACCCCGAGACCTTCGATGGACGTCGAATCCAGGCGCTGTACTACGCCATGATC
>Ga0310345_10004063_pt1 | contig 13481 bp, 11 predicted proteins | sample HC15DNA20500_MG_FD_204667 | JGI IMG/M metagenome (GOLD analysis project Ga0310345, IMG submission 204667) | Marine microbial communities from station ALOHA, North Pacific Subtropical Gyre - HC15-DNA-20-500_MG | ecosystem: Environmental > Aquatic > Marine > Oceanic | place: Pacific Ocean: North... | reverse complement strand
CGGTTTTGGCATTACCGAATCTTTATCGAACTTAAAACACCGAGTTGAGCCATTCAAACCTGATGTCGTGGTGATCTACCACGCGACAAACGACCTCGCGCGAAGAACGCATACGCAAGCGATCACATCTGGCTTGATAAGAGAAAACGAAAATTCTGTGGGTCCGTACTGGATCTCCCGCTATTCCATGCTCGCTTATCTTGCAGAGAAAAACCTAAGACTTCTGTTTACTCGGCGCCGAGCCGAACAGATTGTAAACAAGCTCCAGCCAGATCTTAAAAGGGCAAGCCTGGAATTTCGCGCAGATCTAGAGCAGCTTGTACGCGCTGCGGCTGCTCATAGCCGGTTAGTCGTTTTAATAACGTTTTCCACGAAAATTCGACCTGGGCAATCTCCTGAAAAAAGCAAACATGCAGCTACTACGAGCCTGTATTACATGCCTTATATGACGGTACCAGCACTGTTGGATGGGTATAACGCTTTCAACGAAATTATACGGGAGGTAGCTCGCGCTAATGGGACTATCTTGGTGGAGGCTGCTCATGGCATACCAGCGGATGCAGAACACTTCGCTGATTCTTTTCACTTTACCGACGCGGGCAGCGAAGTAATGGCACAGCTCGTAAGCCGATCGATCTCCACGTCCGCGCAATTTCGTAAAATAGTGTCTGCGCCAATTACTAAGCCGAAATCCACAACAACGCCGGTTGGCACAGGCGCGGACGTGAACACGCTTTAGACCGCTTTACGTGATGGAACCTAACGGCAAATCCAGGAGTAGATGTTGAGCCAGACCGGTTAGACAGACTCTTCCGCTACTCAGCTTCACCCGCCCAAGCAAAAGATGCGAAGTGCCCGTTGGTGTCACCAGAATTATCTTTCCAGTCGATTCCGAACGCATTGATCATGTTTCGGGCTGCACTGGCAAGATTCAGTCGTTTGTTGACCGGATGAGCCGTATTATCAATAACAATGCATTCCCCCTCACTAGACAGGCTGTCGATACCTACGACTTCCTGATCTAAAATCCCGTCAATTTTTACACTGACGGTCTTGCCATCCTTTATAAACTCGATTGGGTGTCGCTCAACTCCTCTAAAATCTGAAACCAATGGCCCAAACATGGCCAGTGGCCCGCCACCATCGGCACCCGCGATAGCCCCTATTGCTGCAACTTGATCATCAGTAGCGGACGAATCAATCACCAGACCACCTATCCAATCGCCGGTCCCCATGATGGCTTTTGATTCCGCAAACATAACAAACCGGGCCCCATTAAGCACTGTATCTCCGAACTTCCCAGTCTCGATTTCGAATGCAAGTGCAACTTTACAAAAATCATGTGTGGCTGCCGTGGTCATGTTTTGTGGGATGCAGGGACACAGAAGATTACAGCTGCATGCTTCCATATACTCACCCGCTACCGACCATTTTGTTGACATCGCAGAACTCCATTACCCAAAGGCCCTACCAATCTCGATAGTGTCGTAGAAAGCTAAAAAGATCAAACTCTGCCTCGTAAACGCCAGTGGAAGAAACTTCGAAAGTTCGACAGTCGTAACTCTAATCGATGACTATCGCATACCGCTCCTCGATGCCCCCCGTCGGGTTGACTACCCTGACTAGTCCCGATTTAATATCGGGCATCGCACTGCTGCGACAGAGACGAATCTCAGGGCTATATTCTATATTTCGCCTAATACATGCGCTTGTGAATGGCCAGGTAGCTCAGTCGGTAGAGCAGGGGACTGAAAATCCCTGTGTCGGTGGTTCGATTCCACCCCTGGCCACCTCACTCTATTTGAGATCAAGTATTTAGCGCTCTACCCGACTGGGTTTCGTCTACTACGTTGGGCCGAAATGAGCTACCTAACCATTTCTGTCATCGTGACGAAAATATTTGTCATCGCTGTATTGCATCTCTTCTAACCCCGTCTACGACACCACACTTATGGGCTATGATTGACTCAACTTTGGGGGACGCTATGGATTATCCATTCTTATGGTGGGCTATTGGGCTTGGCGGAATTTCCGCAGCCTCCCTTCCGCTTGGATCAGCATTAGGTTTGTGCTGGCATCCGAACAACCGCGTTTTAGGTGCACTTACTGCTTATGGAGGCGGAGCGCTAATCGCGGCACTAACAGTAGAATTGATTGCCCCGACAGCTATGCATCTCGTTCACACCACAAGTGCCGAAGGCCACACCCAGGCCGTTCAGTACCTAATTAATCTGATCGTCGGGGCCCTAGTTGGCGGCATTCTTTTCGTCAGTTTAGACCAAATAGTTAACTCGAAAGGCGGTTTTCTACGAAAAACCTCAGCCACAATTTCTTATTTTTCTAGCCGCAAGGCTAAACGGCGCAAACAAATAATTAAACATCTAGGGGCTAGTGAATTAATACGCCATCTCCCGATTGACATGGCCGAAGAGATTGTAAATAAAGTTACCGAAGTTAATTTCGTTGCCGGTGAGCAAATATTTTCAGAGGGAGAACCTGGGGATTTTGTCTATTTTATTGAGGCCGGGGAAATCTCTATATCCCGTGGAAATAAAAACATTGCGCATCTTCAATCTGGCGATGTATTGGGAGAAATTGCAGTGGTAACTGGCGAACCGCGAACTGCTAAAGCGGTAGTCAAAGAGGATGCATTGTTACTTGTTCTCGGTAAAAATGATTTTGACGCTTTACGAAAAAAGTCGCCGGAATTCAATCAAGTCGCCCAAAGCCTGGCAGCTGGCCGGCTGAAAGAATTGGTAGAACTGGAAGATATGGATGACAACGCTAAGCAATGGGCTCAACAAACTATAATTGCCTTGACCGATACCGTTGTGGTTCCGACCAATGCACAGTTAAAGGAAGCGAGCGCAGAGTACAGTGGCGCTCCGATGGCTATTTGGCTAGGAATCCTCCTGGATGGAATTCCAGAAAGCTTTGTGATCGGTTCTACGTTACTTGCCTCTATTACAGTTGCCGTTGCACAAAACGGAGCGGAATCCGTGTCTTTTTCAGCATTGATACCCTATACCTTAGTAGCGGGTCTTTTCCTCGCTAATTTCCCAGAAGCTATGAGTAGCTCTATAGGCATGCAAAAACTGGATTGGAGCAACCTAAAAATCTTCCTTATGTGGTCTAGCTTATTGATTCTGACGGCTATCGGTGCCGGATTTGGTTATTGGTTAGGGGGTAGTGTGGATCACGGTGTTGTAGTCTTTATGGAGGGGTTAGCCGCTGGCGCCATGCTCACTATGATCGCGTCCGCTATGATCCCGGAGGCGGTGCATTTAGGCGGAAACAACGTGGTCGGGCTTTCCACCTTAGGGGGTTTTCTCTCTGCAGTCGCTTTTAAACTTCTGGAATGAACAAAAAATGTTCCAAGTGTGGGAAACAATTCCATTGTGGTCAAAATGAGCAGAAGTGTTGGTGTTCCGATATGGACTACATCACTCCCATAGGCTCTATGGATTGCTTTTGTAAAGAGTGTCTCGCGAACATACCAAAGCAAGTCGGAAAAACAACTAACGAACCCTAAGCTTAGTTTCGATCGGTCGATCAAAATACATTAACAAAGCTGAATACCGCTGTGGAGACCGTTTGAACACGATTCTGCCCTCAAATGTGAGAACGATATATCTATATAGCATCTTCGATCCTGAGCCCCCGGGATCCTTCCGAAAGGTCGGAACAACCTAACCGTTATTTGTGCCAAAACGTGTTAATTACGACTTTAGAGTGATACCAAAGATTGCTATGTAGCCGCAAGGTTTTGTGCTTTCTATTTGGGGCAATTAAGGCCTTTAGTCGCTATATCTACCGTGTCCTTAAAAAGTGTGCCGATAACTCATCTGCGATGATCCTGTGCACCTCGCCGTTGGGATGGGCATCGTCTTTGGCCACCCACGCATCCTCAGGGCGCTTCCAGTACTTGGCAGCAATGGGGCCATATGTGTTTACGACCGGTATATTCATCGTATCAAAGGCGGATTCGACCCGAAGGTACATATCACTGAACAGACCCGTTTTAGACAGATCATGGAGATCCGGTATCATCAGTATGACGAGATCGAAGTTTTCCTTCGTCCCGAGTTCTTTCAGTTCTCGAACATAGTCTTGCACCGAAGTCCATCCTGGTGCGCCTTGTTCATATAGAGCGCCGTAGTAATCGGACAAAGACCCCGATCCGCTCGCTTGCTGAATGGCGACATCAAGTAGCTGTTTTAGGAAAGCGAAGGAAATCAGATAGCGAAAGATCGGGTTATTCGCCTTGGGAGATATGACTTCAGCGTCGTTGACAAAATACTGCATTATTACAATGTCAGGCCTAGTATCCTTATATTGCAACTTGAACTGTTCAACATACAACTCTGTGTTTGTGTTCCCGATCCCTCCATTTACCAGGAGGACCTTTCGTTGAGGATAGAGGGTACTAAGTGATTCCTTTAGTCGTGATGGATACGTCTCGGATTCAACCACACCCCAACCAAAAGTCATCGAGCTACCTATAACGTGAACCCTCAATTGCTCAGCGGTTTTCTCAGGCGGTAGCTCTGCACTTCTGTGGCCTAACGAGTTGAGTTGTACATCTACGCCCATTAGCTTTGCCGCGCTGTCAGGAATATGCTCGTGTAGTAATTCCGGATGAACACTCCGACGTTTAAGCTCGACCGCGTATCGAATCATTTCAACGTCGTAAATGCTGACGAAGTTCGCAGCTACTCGTACGAAGAGCTCCAAACAAAATATCACGTAGATTACTAGGAACAACGAATTGAGAGCTATACGAAAGGGAGTCCTTTTTAGTGGCTTGGATGCGTTCATAACGCCTAAAACTGAAAGTAAATGAACTTCTTCTCGCCGAACTGACCAAAAACAATCATTGAACCAACTATCATTGAATATAGAGCAATTTGAATAGAGGCCGGCGCGAGCATAATCACGTATTTTCTATCTTTCTTTTCCGCCCATAGTTCGTGAACCAAGAGAGGCAGGGTGAGGAAAACCAATGACCGTAATGCATGTACAAACGTTTCATCCTCTACGTTCCAGCCAGAAAAAAGCCCTAAGAATAAATCCCACGACTGCTCCAGAGAACTAGAACGAAATATGAGCCATCCAACACATACAAGTTGAAATGACAGAAGCGTCTGAAGGAGACCGTTCATTTTGTCCCAAGGCTTTCGGGTGTAGTAGTAGGCCCAGATCAACAGAGCGTGAAAGACACCGAAGAACGCATAATTCCAGCCCGCGCCGTGCCATAAACCGAGCAAAAATTCGGTGATAAAAAGAGTGGCAAAGAAGGCAATGGCATGCTTTTGCCCCATAGAAAAACGTTTTAAGTACGCGCGTTTCTGTAGATATATGTAGTAGGGCGAAAAAACATAGTCCCTGAACCAGCTAGAAAGCGAGATGTGCCATTTTCTCCAGAAGTCCGAAATATTTTTTGTGAAATAGGGCCGCTGGAAATTATCCATCAGCGTGATTCCCATCATTTTCGCGAGACCGATGGCCATCAGAGAGTACCCGCTAAAATCGCAAAAAACTTGTATGGCAAAGGAGTAGATAGCAACAAGAATAAGACCACCGTGACTCACATCCGTGCCATCGAACACGGGGATGACTATATCGGCAAGGTTGTCTGCAATAACCACCTTCATGAACAAGCCCCACATGATCGCGTATAGCCCTTCCATCAAATCGTTTGTGGTCACGTTGCGGGGGTTGATAATTTGAGGCAGCAATCGGACCCCACGCTCGATGGGCCCAGCCACAAGTTGTGGGAAAAATGAAACGTAGAGCGCGAAATCGAAATAATTTCTACATGCCTTTAACTTTCCTCTGTACACATCAACCGAGTAGCTAATGGTTTGAAAAGTGTAGAACGAGATGCCAATGGGTAAAGCAACGTTGAGGAAATATGGATGGACTTCAAGGCCAAACTGCCCCATTAAGGTCTGAAAGTTTGCGGCAAAGAAATCGTAGTACTTGAATACACACAGAAGAGAAAGGTTTACAAACAGGCTCAGGTAAACAAATTTCTTTGCTTTCGCTTTCGACTCCGAACCTTCAATAAGGTGACCGACAAAATAATCAACTGTCGTCGAGAATAAGATCAACGATAAGTAACGCCATTCCCAAGCACCGTAAAAAATATAGCTGCCCACCAGCAAAAGCAGATTCTGCCCCCTGTGGGGGAGAACCCTGTACAGGCTGTACACTATGACGAAGAAGATAAGAAATTGTGTCGTGTGGAAAAGCATTCGGCGTCGCTAAAGAGTAGGGTGGCAGCGCACCACCTAGTGGTTAGTTCTTCGGGTTGACTATCCTACGTTACTGTATCGCCACTTGGCTTTGCATAAGCCTGTTCGCGTTCTGGGTGCTTACTTTCTTCAGTACGGGAAAGAGCCGCTAGTAAGCTCAGACAGTGTTAGTAAGAATAAGATCCGCCAATGAGTTCAGCGTCTTGACCTCGTCAAAGTCCAATGACTCCATATCCAGGTCGACTCCAAGTTCGTCGCTTGAAAACGTCACCACAAGCATCATGGTGAACGAGTCGATATCGATGGGCGCATCCGGTCCATCGATGGTTATTTCCATCTGTTCTTCGATCAATTTTTGAATTTCTACGATGGTTGCAGCGCGGTCCATTATTGGTCTCCTCTCATTTTCAGGGTTAAGACGCTTAGGTCAAAAGGGATACCCTCGCCTCTGTCTATACCATTAAGCTCGGTTCGTAGGTCTTCCATGAAGGCTTCTTTGTCGCGCACATCTGAGATGATCTGCTCTGACCGAGCCTTCCACCATTTCATGTGCTCATCGAAACTCCCCAAGATGACTTCTCTACGATTGCGAATCGTTAGGGAGTAATCCTCATCAAAGTAAGAACGGAACTTTTTTTCGAGTTGGCGAGCGGAGACTCTTTGGGCGAGGCCGGCGGCCTTCATTATCTGTGGAAATGTAAGATGCTTTTTCATAGCGCTGACAACAGGCTTTTTAAAACTGGCACCGTCGTCACGGTCTATCATCAATACGTCTATACTTCCTCCAGGCTTCAATACCCGCGCCATTTCCTTCACAGATGCGTCAAGATCGGGGACCCAATGTAGTGCGAGACTCGAAGTAAGCTTGTCTACGGATGAATCAGCGAGCGGCATAGACTCGAATGTACCTAGGTGCCACGAAAATTGGGAAAGGCCTTGGTACTTGCCGATGGCAGTATCCAGCATACCTTGTGCGGGCTCAATTCCGATATATTGTGCGTCTTTTTCGAGTAACTCCTCTTTTCGTATATCGAAAACAAAACCAGTCCCACATCCGATATCGGCAATGACCTTGTCGCTGGATGTGAACTCTATCGAGTTTACGAAATCTATCGTGATTTCACCGTACACGAAATTCTTATTCATGGGGTCGTCATAGACGGAGTAATTGCTTTTAGAATATGACGAAACGGTCGTGTCGCTCTGGGTCATTACTGAGACGTCCCCTTGCCCGGTGAAATCGGGGGCGAGTATACACGATGGTCCCTTAATCTGCATCCGCGTAACCCGCCGTGAACCGCATGCGATCCGGTCCTTTCGGGGGCACGTGTTTAATCAGGAATAGACCGAATAACCGGAACAGTGAATCGAAGAACTGATTCCTTTTGTCGGGATGGGATCAAGGATATGCCGCGCCCTTGCATCATTTGAACGATGACCATGCCTGTTCCGGAATCAAGCTCAGCGAAAAGGTCGGCGTTGATCCATTCGTCCGGTGCTCTTTGGATTCGAGCGAAAACAGGAGCTGCATTTCCCAGGTTTTGAATTTGAAAAGAATCAGTATCGGTCATTAGGTCGATCAAAAGGTGTGTCCCAACGCCACTCGGTTTGTGTCCTATAAACTGTAGTCGTAAGACTTGTTCAGATGTTGGTCTTAGTCGCAAGCTCAGAACATGCCACCCGGCTTCTACTTGACCAGAGTAGGCAACATAACGTTCTTGAGGATCGTCATCCGAAGGGACGGCCGAGACGATTGATGAGCCCCCTGTCGTTCCGTCACGGATTAGCGTAAGCCCTGCCAGTCCTGGGGCCGAAAGAGGCAGTGATTCATTGCGGGTCAAGACTTCGGCGTAGCGGTGAAAAATATCGTTGGCAAGAACGGGAGGTGACGGCTGAAAACTACTGGGGCCTCCCTCGACGAACGCCATGTTGTGGAAATGCAATGGCGCATAGGGCCCGGTCGTCCGCCTTTGGGCATCTGGACCACTGAGCGCCAAGGTGATAGAGGTCCTCCCCCCGGGATAATTGGCTGTGATAGAGAGATTTATATCGCCGTCGTCTCCCGTATGAAGTCGTGTTTTTACATCCGCCAACTTACCAACTTTACGGGCGGTGATCTCTTTGGCCAGTGGGTCTAGGTCAGCGCTCAGGCGTGCGGTTGGTTGGCTGATTTCAATACGGAACGGTGGGAAGCCGGAGCTGCCTAAGTTAAGTGAGAATGTCGCGGTCCCCGATGGCCCCGAGAAGAATTTTGAAATTATTGAGGGGGGTTCTCCAGGGGATGCCATTTCCTCTGCTGGTAACAGCTTGAAGACTACGGGCATTATTTGGGGGCCCATTGCCACATCTAAGTTAGCGCCTCGCAGTGCGAACATGCCCAATAAGGCGTCGGTATGCGAAATGTAGTGACGACGTTCGTCGGCGGGCAACCGATGTCGAGGAATGTCGCTGGTTAGTTCTTCGTCCACTGCGCGGGTTATTGGAAATGAAGGCGGAGGCAATTTCAGTTCCGCCGCGACTAATTCAGCCACCAGGTCGTGTCCAGCAACAGACCAATGGCCAAACGAGTTTTTATGTAGACCGTAATACCGGGTGATGTCAGCGGTAAGGGCGATATCCCTGAGTACCGGGTATGTCTTCACGACTTGTATACCGGCTGCTTCGGCGCAGCCTTCAAATAACATTGCTTCTGGGTCTTGCTCGCCCTCCTTTGCAACTTCCGTACCTGATGCCCCCGAAACCAACATTAGGCGACGACCTTCCCTGTCTGTGCGTTCCTTCAGTGATTCCAATAGCCGGCAGCTGACCTCAGTTCCATTGTTGATTGCCCGATGTGTCGTTTTATCTCGGACCAAACCTTTCGAGCTTTGCCACAGGTCGGGGATCAGGGGTCCGATAAGATGCTCCCCAATAGCGAGGTAGCCCGCGATTGAAATCAATGTCTGTATAACTGGGTTCAGAGTCTGCGTCTTTGGCGCGCCCCTAGGGACTGGATTGTTGTGTGCCACCAGTCCGTCTTTCCCAATAGTGAAATATGGCTTGAAGGAGCCAAGAATAGAGTAATTGACCCAACTCAAGCTTGTTCGAAACGATTGCAGAATAACCACTTCAGGATCGAGGGTACCGAGTAGGCTTTGTGCTCTTAGGACGACTTGATCCATAGCCCAACCGCCAGTGGATGCATTGTAGGTCCGTGTCCCTGTTAGCTTTTCTAGTACCGCTGGCCAGTGTTCCGTATTTCGAACTCCCGAGCCCGCTGCAAATGACGAACCGACCACCAAAATTCCACCGGTTGAAACCGGTTCGTCGGAGCCATTAGAGCGGATCCCATGGTCTAGTGTTGTAATCACACCGTGCACTAATGACTTTGCGCGCTCCGCCTGATCCGACGGGTAATTGGGACGATGGACCCAACCTAGAAGCGCGTCGTATCGAACGAAACTTCTCAAGTCTTCGTGAATCGCGTTTTCGACCCGATAATTCGTCAGCGTGAACAAAGGCTCGCCAAAGTAAATGCGGGATGCTACTTCAAAGCATAAGACTCCAAAGATTGATATCAGCAGCGATAGCAAGATATTGGCGGTAATGCCTGATAGCTGTTTCAAGGATTAGGTCTTATTAGGTTAGTTCGTTCTCAGGCAAACCACACAAGTCAACCAGCGCTTCAGGCGATGGTTTCTGAGGAATTGCGCCCAACGTGTACATCGTCTCTACCGCAACCTCTAACCCGGTCATGTCAATCAACCCTGCCGTGTTCCAAATAGGTAAAGTCCGGCTCACCGCCTGCGCTAAAGCGTCTCCGCCAGGCACGATTTGAATTTGGAGATTGATTCCTTCGTTTAAAAAAAAACCCTTTTGCAGTGCCATAGCAAAAGGCCAATCGTGCTGGCCACCGTGATTGGCATGTACCCACGTAAAGTCTATGTAGTCTTGCTCTGCCATTCGTTCATATCTGGTCGGGTCAGTACCGTGCACATTATACAACTGCTTTAGACCCTGGATTTTGCTATAAAGCATAAGAGCGGCATACGTATACTCAGCCTTTGACAGAGGCCCCGGAGGTTTCAGAAAACTAGAACAACGTAGTAGCGGTTACCGATCCTTCGATCCACGCGGTTTTCAAGATGCGGTTGCTTTGGCTGCCGCTTCCCTAGCAGCCCTAACCTTGTCATTGGTCTGGTTAAACAAAATCTCCCGCCGCTCCTTTTCTTCTTCTTCAGTCCGCTTCACATCGCCAAGCTCAGCGCCCGCCGCCTTACCGCGCTGCACTGCCGGGCGGTCGCCCACTTCATCAACCCACCGTTTTACATGGGGGTAACTTTCCCACACGTTTTCATCGATCAGTCGACCCAAAAGACAGGCCCACGACCAAGTTATCATGTCAGCGATGCTGTAATCGCCACCTGCTAGATACTGATTAACCGAAAGTTGCGCATCCATAACACCACAGAGCCGATCGACTTCTCCCACAAAACGTTTAGTGCCATATTCCAGTTGCTGCGGGTCATCAGTAAGGTTTTTAGCGTAATTTTTAAAGTGATTGGCATTGCCCATCATCGGTCCGAGATTCCCCATCTGCCAATGTAACCATTGCAAGACTCGGTATTTTTCAACCGTACTGCTCGGTAGGAACCTGCCCGACTTTTCCGCTAGGTACTCGAGAATGGCGCCAGATTCAAATATGGTTAACGGGGTGCCGCCGCCTAGCGGTTCGTGATCGACAATTGCGGGCATGCGGTTGTTTGGGCTGAGGCGTAAAAACTCCGGTTTGAATTGATCACCGCCACCAATATCGACGGGAATAATTCTGTAATCCATAGCACACTCTTCGAGCATGATAGTGACCTTCCAGCCGTTAGGCGTTGGCCAATAGTGAACATCGATCATTTTGGAGTCTCCAATTGGTTGTCATTGCCGTGGGGGTTTGGGTCGAGTGGACCCACAAGTTCGCCCTTTATTTACTGAGTGCCCTTCTGTTGAGTCCATGCCACTTTCAATTCTTCCATACCTAGCATCGCAACAACGTTTTTGTTGTCATCCATGATCTCAAACATTTGACCCTCAACAGTTCCGTGCACGGAATACAGAACCACACATTCCTTATCGCCTCCCCCTTCTTGGTGTGCCTCGCCGGGAGGACTCGAGGTAAAGGTGCCAACCGGCCGAACTTCTTTCAGTCGACCATCCGGCTCATATAGACGATGCTCACCCTGAACGACAAATGTATTCGTGTGTGACAAGTGCCGATGCAGAGCGATGCGTTCATTGGCCTCAAATTTAGCGAGGAAATCAACCGTCTCGCTTTCTATATCCAAGTTAAGAAGAGAAAAAACAAGGTACTTGAGATCAAGAAGTGGGTACCAAGTGACATTTGTGTCGTCGAACAAGCAGAATCTATTCTTTTGCTGAGCCATTAAATGAGGCCCTCAAAGTAGTTGCGTTAAAGACGAGCACTTGAGTTTATCATCGCCTGAGCCAAATTAGGTGTAGTGGGAAATAGATTAAAGAGCTATTGATCGTAATTTCGCGAGTAAATCTCACTTCTTCGGGTAACCAGAGTTGGGCATAAATCAAGGATCAGGTCCACTGATCCTTGAACTTAGATAATAAATCGTTCGGGATCATCTCTGTCGCGCGGGTTGCTTGGCGATCGGTCATCAGGGAGCGCCAATCCTCTGTTACTTTTGTTTGGTAGTTGTATAAACCTCTTTGTGGTGACGAGGGATAATCGAATAGCTCGTGTTTTATTCCATGAAACTCAAGTATTTGATTGTAGAATGCAGTTTGATCTGCCTCTAAATCCTCTAGATGAGTCACCAGGATTGGTGGACTGAACCAATCTGCCGTACTAGCGGCAACCCAACCTTTAATCCAACCGATGATTTTTGTTAGAAAATTATCAATCAACCAATCAAGCTGATTTTCCCTTGGCCAATCAAGATAGTCTTTCGGCATGCCATAGTGTTCGATGAAAACCGGATGCTGGCTGATAGTACCCGGTAAATAATTTAGCCATGAGATAAGATTTTGGCGAGGTTCACGAATGTGAATAACGAGCGGACCCTTCGGGTAGTATGAATTCAACTCATGCAAATTGAAATTGCTTGGACCAAGGTGTGTATGAGCAGCTCCGTGATCTGCAATTAGGTTGTTCAATCCTTTTTTATGAAGAACAAAATCTGGAAAGGCACCCGACATCGCGGCAGAGCGAGTTAACTTACCCAGACCTTTCGTAAAAGTATTAAAGAAATATTGACTTCCGGAACGTGGGAGTGAGATTTGTAAAAACGTTGGTGTATTACGTCTAAATGCTTCCCGGATAACCGGAACAGAAAGGGGAAGTTGTTCACGATCCATTGATTGATTTAGAAACCACCATGCGCGCCTTTTTTCTTGTTCTAAAATTTTATGAAGGGAGTCGGGGACAGTATTGATATCAATTTCAGTAAAAAGTGAATTATAGTATTCGGCCAATTCAACCGTAGGATTTTTGCCACTTGCGAGGCGCCCAGGTATCTCTTCGAGTTTATCGGCGTCCGAAGAAAATGCCCACATCGCGGCGCGAGCCTGCGTTTGTGTCCAAAACGCAGAAGTGGCGGAATTTCCCTCTTGAATCTCTGTAAGTTCCTGCAGCAGGATTTTTCTTGCAGCAGGGTTTGATACTACATCGGACAAATCACGTGCGAAAATTGGATCATCGGAGCCTTTAATCAATATGTTTAACAGCGGTGATACGTTATTAGCTTTTAAAGACAGGCCCTCTATAATTTGATCGTAGGCACCAATTGCTGCTGTATTGGTTCCAACTTGTGCGCGGTTTGCAAGCAATGCAGACAATAACTCAGGGGTTTTCGATTCATTCGCTAACGCATTAGACAAATGTTGGGCGGCGTCCTCATGTCGACCCATTTTACCAATAGAGCGTATAAATAAAATTGTAGCCGCCTCATGTCCCGGTGATGCTTCCAGAATGCGCCGCGCCGCTTTCTCGGCCTCGGATAACCGGCCCAATCGATATTCGATAGCCGCAATTTTATATGTAAACTTAACATTGTCGGATTTAGACGTGACAGATGGTATGGAGGCCAAGTAGGCCTCCCTTGCTTGTTCCAAATGGTTGAGACGCCCTAGCACGCCTCCAAGCATTTGTAGAGATATTGGATCGAGGCTTCCCTCAAGTGTGTTAAATGCGTCTGCGTCCCTACCCAGGCCAATATAGGCCTG
>Ga0310345_10004062_pt1 | contig 13482 bp, 13 predicted proteins | sample HC15DNA20500_MG_FD_204667 | JGI IMG/M metagenome (GOLD analysis project Ga0310345, IMG submission 204667) | Marine microbial communities from station ALOHA, North Pacific Subtropical Gyre - HC15-DNA-20-500_MG | ecosystem: Environmental > Aquatic > Marine > Oceanic | place: Pacific Ocean: North... | reverse complement strand
GCGGCGCGGCGCTGGATATCATAGCTGGTGATAGGCGTGTCGTTGACGACATACCGGATTTGTGCGGCGTGAACGGGGGAGGCGGGCAGAACCGTCATTGTTGCCGTGCCTGCCGAAATCACAAGCGCGGCGGCCATTGCGCGCATCACCCGCTGCGCCGTCGTGCTGGAAAACTTGCTCATATTCACTGCCACCGATTTATGGGACCATAACATTTATGGCCCTGTTTGCCCCCCGGGTGCGGCGAAAGCGTGACCAATGTCCGCTTAGTTGCTGAACCCTGTTACCTCGCTAGAAGTCGTGCCGAAATCGCCGATGGTCCGCAAGGATAGGCTTACACCGAATGTGTTGTCAGCTTCAGCCGTTGCCGACGCGCGCGACTGCGAGAATGTCATCGTATAAATAAAGCACTCGTCGTCATAGGCAAAACCGATCGAGTTCTTGGCCAGGAAGTTTTCTTCCAGATCATAGGTTCCGGAAGCGAAAGCACGCCAGTTCTCGTGGAAGCGCAGCGATGCGCTGCCGCCCACTTCGCGGCGGTCTTCATCGAAACCGTAGTCATCCTGTTTCTGGATGAAGGTGTAGTTCGCCGACGCCGTAACGGGGCCGATCGTGGCGCCTGCGCGAACATCCGTACGGCGGACCTCGAATGTTTCTTCATCGAAACGCGCGCCGAGGGAAGCTGCAAAGCCGTTGGGCCCACCAAAGCCAACCATGGCGACATAATCCGAGCGGTCGGTCTCAAGCCCGGAATTTGCTCCCGCATAGACCATGTCCGGGCTGGCAAAGGAATTCACGCCGCCCAGATGATAGGACTGGCCAAACACACCATGAGCGGTCCAGCCATTGCCAAAGTCGCCCGAATAGCGAATGCCGACATTCGCACGCGTGCCGCCCTCGATGCGATCATATCCGGCAAACTTGTCACGCTCGAAGAGGGTCGTGGCGTCAAAGACGAAACTCTGCGCGTCTTCGTTCGGAATGCCGATCGTATCGCCATATGGTTCGTCCGGTCGCGCGAAAATCTGCGCCATCGGCTCGAAGACATGGCTCCCGCCGGCACCGGCAAAAAGGATCGGCCAGCGCGCCTCAAGGCCTGCCGTCGCAATGCCGCGGAAGTAGGACGACTGCACATCGGTGCCATAGCCATTCGCGGCAGCGAAGCTGTTGATCGAGGCGAGGGACTGATCCTCGTAGTCAGCAAAAATGCCGTCGCCACGCGCATGAAGGATTGGCGTCAGTACAAGCCCCTGCTTGGTCGTGAAGCTGCGCTTCCATTCGGCTTCCGCTGTCAGACGGCCGGATTTGCCTGCCAGACCCTGCAGCTTGTCCGCCACCATTTCTTCTTCGCGGTAGATGCCCTGGCCGTTCACGTCAAAGCGAAGCTGTCCGCCGGCCACTGAACGATCGAGCGTGCGCGTATAGTCGAAGCTTGGCAGAACCCAGGGCTGCTGGTCCTGAAGCTTGCTGCTTTCAGTGTCGACCTGCTTGTGAAAGCGGAAGGCGCGCAAGTCGAAGTAGTTGCGGTCGTCCAAGCCGGTCAGATAAATTTCGGAAACCTCGGTGGTCGAGGAATAACCCTCGATACTGTAGGTCTTCGAGAAGTTCCGGTCGCTCTGCGCCATCACATCCCAGCCGAAGCTCCAGCGGGGATTGATGGTGAATGCGCCCTTGGAGCCGATCATGCCGCGTTCCACGACATTGGCGTCGACTTCGTTCGCGCCCCATTCTTCCGGACCGTTCTGGCTGATGCCCGCGATCTTCAGGCTGTATTCGCCATTGTTGAAGCGCTGACGCCATTCGGCCTCGCCGAGGAAACCCTGCTTGGTGTAGCCGGTCACCGACACGGTCAGGTCATAGGTTGGCGAGAGCGCGAAATAGTAGGGGACTTTCAGCCCGTAACCCAGCTCGCTGCCACCCTTGATGCTCGGGATCAGGAAGCCGGATTTGCGCTTCACCGTCGGGTCGGCGATCTCGAAGGCCGGCAGGAAGGCAATCGGCATGCCGAAGAACTCGAAGCGCGCGCGCTCGAAGCGCACCGTCTTGGCTTCGCCGTTCCAGACGATCTTCTGCGCCTTGATCTGCCAGAGCGGAGCCTTGCCGGGCTTTTCCTCGCACGGTTCGCAAGCAGTGTAGACAGCCTTGTTGAAGGTGGTTAGCCGGCCTTCGCTGCGCTGAGCACTTTCGGCCGCGAAATAGGTCTTGTCTGGCGTTTCAATCCGCAGCGCCTGCACGAAACCTTCGGAAAAGTCATCGGTGACGTCGATCTGCTGTGAGGTGATGCGGTTGCCGCTCTTTTCAATGATCTCGACATTGCCGCTGGCGATCACCCGCGAGGTGGCGCGATCATAGGTGACGCGCTGCGCGACGAGACGGTTCCCGGCATATTCGATCTGCACGCCACCGACGGCGCTGATCGTGTTGCGGTCATTGTCATAGACGAGCGTGTCCGCCGTCAGCAGCATCTGCGCATCTTGCGGCAGATCACTGGCATTGACGAGGTCGGACTGTGCCCAGAGAGACTGGCTCGCGGAGACGAGCGCGATCAACGCAACACCGGCAATTGCCCGGCGTCTGCGCACTGAACCGGTGGTTCTGCGGCCCCCATTTACCGCTGCCCCCACTATCCGTCCTCCCTGTACAATAGGAATGTCACTCCGAAGAACATCGCAACCAGCACAGGCGTCCAGGCGGCGATGAAAGGCGGCACGAATCCGGCGCTACCAAACGCCTTCACCAGAACCGAGGTGACATAAAGCAGAAACCCGGCAAAGACGCCACCCAGAATAACGGTTGCGGACTGCCCCATTCGGGCAAAACGCATTGAAACTGTTGCCGCAATCAGCGCCATGGCAACGAGGAGTGGCGGCAATGTCACAAGTGAATGAAAATGCATGGCAAATGCGTTGGCCCGAAGGCCCAGTGTGCGCGCCACCTCGATCTTTCCGGGCAGTTCGAAGATCGAAAGTGATTCGGGTAGCGTCAGGCGCTCACCAACATATTCGGGCTGCAGATTCGTCTTGATCGAAAGTGTCTCGATGGCTTCCGGTGCTGCGGTGCCCGCGCGCCGCGTGGCGTCGCGTACCTCCCAGAAGCCTTCGCGCAGAAAGGCCCGTTCCGCGTCAATCCGCTCGATGATGTTGCCGTCCTCATCAATGCGGATGAAGATCGGGCGGATGAGTGTCCGGCCCTCGCTCAACGCGGCATCGGCGCCGATGATCGTTTCGGTGTCACCGGTGCGTTGCTTGAGCCAGCGCTCGTTTTCGGCCGTGGTGCGCGTATCGGCGCCACGAACCTGTGCCTCAAGCTCCTGAGCCTTGCTGAAACCGGCCGCGGCAATCGGATTGAGAATCAACACCGCGGCTAGGCCGAATGCGAAAGCTCCAAAAGCAATCGGCGTCAGGAACTGCCAGGCAGAAATGCCCGCAGCTCGCGTGACCACAAGCTCATATTTGCGATTGAGGCTGACAAGTGCTGCCATCGCGGAGATGAGTCCGACAAATGGGACGGCCTGCATCATGATGATGGGAAGCTGAAGCAGCGCAAGCCCGAGCGCCCATTGCGGCGAGAACCCCTCCAATTCGCTGAAACGCGCGGAGTTCTCGGTAAAGGTGACGATGAAAACAAGGGCGGCAATGCCCGCGAAATTCCAGCCGGTGATCACGGCAAAGCGCCGGAAGAAGTAGCCGCCAAGCGTCCAGCCGATCATGCGCGGCCTCCATCAGGGCGGATATGGCCGATCAGGCGCTGCCAAAAGCCACGCAGAATCTCGTTGTTACGCTTGATCCGAGCCTGCAGTTTTTCCGTCCAGCTGGTGGGCAGCTCCATCACGCGGCTTGTGGCAATGAACCACGCAGAGAGCAGCATCATGGCAATGGGCACAATATAGAGCATCGCGGAAAAGGCCGATGTTTTCTCCGCTTCATTTGCTGCGATGAATCCCGCCCACCGCACCAGAAGGCCTATGGAAATCGTTGTCACCATCGGGTGAAGCCGTGCCTCGCGGAATGATCTTGCGTCACCGGCCACCGCAATGCCGATCAGCGCGAAGACGATTGGGTAAAGCCACTCGGTCATGCGCTGGTGCAGTTCGGCGCGAAATGCTTGCGGGTTGGATTTGTAGAACGGGTCGTCCGGGTCCGGGTTCAAGAGATAGAAGAAACCGCGATCCTTCGGGTAGAGTGTGGGCTTGCCGCCGCCCGAGGTGAATTCGGACAGGTCGATGGCATAGGACTCGAACCGTATGACCGAAACGTCGCCATTTTTAGCCTGGCGGTGAACCTGGCCGTCTCGCATCACCAGAATGCTGCCGCCTTCGCGTTCAACGCTTGCACCGCGTCGCGCATAATAGACAAGCCGCATGGCATCATCGCGCGAATCCGCCACGAAGATGCCGCCAAGCTGCCCCCCGGGAAGGCGCTCCGAAACCTGGACGAAAAGCCCGTCACCGACTTTCTGGAACGCACCTTCCTGCAGCACGGTGGTGATGAGATTAGCGTTGGAGTCCGCGATGGTCTGGCGCATCGTCTGGCGGGAATAGGGCTCGACGATGTTATTGATGAAGAAGGCAAGCAGGCTTGCAGCAACCGCAACAATCAGGATGGGCCGTATCACCGTGGTCTTCGGACTGCCGGCAGCACTCAGGACCACAAGCTCCGAATCCGAATTCATCGTGGCAAGCGTCTGCGCCACGCCAATACCGACGGCAAAAGGCATGATGATCGGAATGACAGGCGGCAATGCGAGGAGGGCAACGAAGAAGAAGGTGGCGGCGGTCTGGCCGCTGCTTGTGACGAGATCAAGCCGGTTGAGCACCTGCGTCGTCCAGACGATAAGCAAGACCCAGGCAAGCGAAGCCGCAAAGATCGCCGTTGTGCGGCGCAGAATATAGGCTTCGATCACGTTCATATGGTGTGTCAGATCCCCGGCGTCGGTGCTTTGGCTGAAGAGAAATCGGCTTCGTGGCCAATTTCTGTCCCCATGTTCAACATTTCGACAGCCCAAGTCCCAGCGACATGATCGCGTGGTTAGGCTAACGAAGCGACAAGGAACGCGGTTAACAGATTCTTGTCAGACCGCCAGTGAACAATTGACGCGGCTGATCCAGAGCTTTCCTTCTGCCCACCCCTTGTCAATTTGGGCAAAAACCCCAAGATCAGGCAACCCCATAATTTACGACAGGACATTTCATGACCGATAGAGCTTCCGTCTCATTCGAGAAAATTGCTGCGCCCAAAAAGGGCAGCGTCGTCTTGCTGGTTCCTGAAGGTGGTGCGCTGAGCAAGGCCCAGAAAGCCTGTGATCCCGCCGGTGCTCTCAAGCGCGCTTTCGCCGCCGCGGACTTCAAGGGCAAGTTCGGTTCGGTTTGTGAAGTTCTTGCCCCGGAAGGCTCCGAACTTGACCGCATCATCGTCGTGGGTGTCGGCTCGAAGGACGACCGCAACGAGGAAGCATGGCTCAAGATCGGGGGCCATATCGCGGCCAATGCCAAGGGCGCGAAAAACGTCTCCGTTATTGCCGATATCGATGATGTTGACGCAGGCGCCGAAGAGCTGGCAGTCATCGGCATGGGCATCATCCTGCGCTCCTATGTTTTCGACAAGTACAAGACGAAGAAGGACGAGGACAACGGCAAGTCCGACGCCCGCAAGACCGCGTTCACGATCCTGAGCGACGAAGCGGACGCTGCAGCCAAGGCGTTCAAGCGCGCCGAGGGTATTGCTGATGGCGTGATCCTTGCTCGCAATCTCGTCAACGAGCCTGCCAATGTACTGGGCCCGGTGGAATTCGCGCAAAAGGCCGAAGAGCTGGAAAAGCTCGGTGTCGAGGTCGAAATCCTTACCGAAAAGGAAATGAAGAAACTCGGCATGGGCGCGCTTCTCGGCGTGGCTCAGGGCTCGGTCCGCCCGCCGCGCATTGCCATCATGAAATGGAATGGCGGCAAGAAGAAAGAAAAGCCGGTCGCCTTTGTGGGCAAGGGCGTCGTCTTCGATACTGGCGGCATCTCCATCAAGCCGGCTGGCGGCATGGAGGACATGAAGGGTGACATGGGCGGGGCTGCCGCGGTTGTCGGGGTCATGCACGCTTTGGCCGCCCGCAAGGCGCACACCAATGCTATCGGCATAATCGGTCTGGTCGAGAACATGCCGGACGGCAATGCGCAGCGACCGGGCGACATCGTCACCTCGATGTCGGGGCAGACCATCGAAGTTATCAATACGGACGCCGAAGGTCGCCTCGTCCTTGCGGACCTGCTCTGGTACTGCAACGACCGTTTCGAGCCGAAATTCATGATCAACCTGGCGACCCTGACCGGTGCGGTCATAATTGCGCTTGGCAATGATCATGCAGGCCTGTTCTCCAACAATGACGAGCTTGCCGAACGACTTAGCGCCTCTGGAGAGGTTACGGGGGAGAAGGTCTGGCGTCTGCCGCTGGGCAAGGCCTATGACAAGCTCATCGACACCAAGAATGCCGACATGAAGAACACCGGCGGCCGCGCTGCCGGTTCGATCACGGCCGCTCAGTTCCTGCAGCGCTTCGTCAAGGACACGCCGTGGGCGCATCTGGACGTGGCCGGTACGGCAATGGGATCGCCCAAGTCGGAAATCAACGAATCCTGGGCTTCGGGCTTCGGCGTCCGCCTGCTCGACCGCCTGGTCGCCGACCACTACGAGAGCTGAAGCGCTTGGACGTTCTCTTCTACCATCTGACCGAATCGACGCTGGAAGATGCGTTGCCCCCGCTCGTGGAAAAGAGCCTCGAGCGGGGCTGGCAGGTGGTGATCCAGACAGGTAGTGAAGAGCGCCGCGATGCGCTTGACGCGCATCTGTGGACCTATCGTGAAGAGAGCTTTCTGCCGCATGGAACGGACCGGGAGCCGGAAGCCGAAAGGCAGCCGGTTCTCCTCACCGTGGAAAGCGCCAACATCAACGGCGCTTCCATCCGCTTTCTTGTCGATGGCGCCGAGCCGGGGGAGCTTTCAGGCTATGAGCGCGCCTGTTTTCTCTTTGACGGCCACGACACGATGCAGCTCGAGGCTGCGCGGCGACACTGGAAGACCATGAAGTCGGCCGGTCACGCAGTCACCTACTGGCAGCAGTCGCCGGAAGGGCGCTGGCAGAAAAAGGCGTGACCTATCCCGCCATCGCCTCTTCGTAATCGCTGGAAAGCTGAAGCCACAGCTCTTCCTGCGTTTCCAGCTTCGCACTGAGGTCCGAACGCTCTTTGGCCAGTGTCGAGACCTTCGCCGGATCGCGCTCGTAGAGCGAAGGATCAGCCATCTCCGCCTCGATTGCGTCGATGCGCTTGCGAAGCCGTTCCATCAGCCCTTCAGCCGTCTTGATCTTCTTGGCGATTGGTTCTAGCTCCGCGCGCTTGCGTGCGGCTTCACGGCGTTTGTCGGCCTTGGACGCCTTGTCAGCCTCGCGCTTCTCCTTGCGCTGCGAGGCACCGCCCGTCATCAGCGCGCGGTAGTCGTCCATGTCGCCTTCGAACGGCTTCACCGTACCCTTGTCGACAAGCCACAACCGGTCGGCGCAGGCCTCAATCAAATGCCGGTCGTGGCTGATCAGGATGACTGCACCGTCAAAGTCGTTGAGTGCTTCGGCCAGAGCCTGGCGGCTATCGATGTCGAGATGGTTGGTCGGCTCGTCGAGGATGAAGAGGTGAGGGGCATCCAGCGATGAAAGCCCCATCAGGAGCCGCGCCTTTTCGCCACCTGAAAGGTCACGCGCGGGCGTGTCCATCTTTTCGGTGGCCAGACCGAATTGGGCAACTCGCGCACGGACCTTCGCCTCCGGCGCATCGGGCATCACGCGGCGCACATGCTGATAAGCACTCTCGGCAGGCCGAAGGTCATCCATCTGGTGTTGGGCGAAGATCGAGACCTTGAGGCCAGGTGCCAGTGTCAGCTTGCCGGCCTGAAGACCCAGGCGCCCCGCCAGAAGCTTGGCGAAAGTGGATTTGCCGTTGCCATTCGCGCCTAGAAGGGCGATGCGGTCATCATTGTCGATGCGCAGATTGAGCTGCTTGAGCACCGGCTTGTCATCCGCATAGCCCACTGCACCGCTTTCAACAGCGATGATGGGGGAGGCGACCACCTTATCCGGGCTCGGAAAGTTGAAGGGTGCGACCTGAGCCATCACATTGGCCGCGATAACCTGCATCTTCTCCAGCGCCTTCAGGCGTGACTGCGCCTGGCGTGCCTTGGAGGCCTTGGCGCGGAAGCGGTCGACGAAGGACTGCATGTGCTTGCGCTTTGCATCCTGCTTGACCCGCATCTTCTCCTGAAGCTCTGCCTTTTCGGCATATTGGCGCGCGAACTGGTCATAACCGCCAGCCCAAAGCGTCAGCTTTTTGTTCTCCAGATGGATGATGGAGTTGACTGCCCGGTTCAGAAGATCGCGATCGTGACTGATGAGGAGAACGGTGTGCGGATAGCGCGACAGATAGGATTCAAGCCACAGCGTGCCTTCAAGATCCAGATAGTTGGTCGGTTCGTCGAGCAATAGAAGGTCGGGCTCGGCAAACAGCACCGAAGCAAGCGCCACGCGCATGCGCCAGCCGCCGGAGAAGGAGGATGCCGGGCGTTTCTGCGCTTCTGCGTCGAAACCTAGACCAGCCAGAATTTCGGCAGCACGTGCTTCAGCCGAATGCGCGCCGATATCGGCAAGCCGCGTCTGAATTTCGGCAATCCGATGCGGGTCGGTCGCCGTTTCCGCCTCTTTCAGCAGGCGGGCGCGCTCGACATCGGCCTTCAACACAATCTCGATCAGAGCCTCTTCGGTACCCGGTGCTTCCTGTGCAACCTGACCGATACGCGTGCCGCGCGACAGGCTGATGGAACCGCTCTCCGGCGAAAGATCGCCCGTGATGGCACGGAAAAGCGTGGTCTTGCCGGTGCCATTGCGTCCGACAATGCCGGCCTTGGCGCCGGAGGCGAGTTGGACGGAGGCATTCTCGATGAGCAGCCGGCCAGCAACGCGCAGTGAAAGATCGTTGATTGTAAGCATGATTGCGCGGTTGTGACTGAGCCGCCGCCGACTTGCAAGACGCATCCACCCCGCGCGCGATTAAATTTCAGGCCGGCGGTTCCTCCGCCGACCTGACGCATGCTCCATGCCCAAGCTACTTCTGAAGCAGCTTGCACAATTGCACGAGGTCCCAATCATACCCATTGGGATCAGCAAGAACGGGCCTGCAGCGCTTCTTGTTCTGCATGATCTCGGCCTGGCTCATGGTTTGAATGATGTCGCTACCGGAGCCGCCACTGCCATTGTTGCCGAAGAGGCCCCCGAGGAAGCCACCGCCGCGGTTTTCGACATTGGAACCGCCGCCACCGGAGCCGCCTCCATTACCACCGCCGCCGGAGCCGCCGCCACTACCGCCGATCGACAGCCCGACATCAGCGTCGACGCCACTTCCGCCACCAACCGATGCGGTGACGCCGGCATCTATACCGCGGTTTCCGCCGACATTTGCATCGACATCTGCATTGATGCCGCTGCCGCCACCAATGGAGGCGTCTGCATCAGCTGTTACGCCGTTGCTGCCGCCAACCGAAGCATCGGCATCTGCAGTGACGCCGCTGCTGCCGCCGACAGAAGCGTCGACATCTGCATTCACGCCTTTGCTGCCGCCGACGGATGCATCAACCCCGGCATCAAGGCCGCCGCTGTTGGATTTACCAAGGTCCACACCAACGCTGGTGTTTCCGACCTTTACGTCCAGGGCATGAGCCGGTAGGGCAAGAGTGCCGAGGAAGCCGATTACAGTCGAAGTAAATAGAGCGCTTCGAATACTGGTCATGATGTTCTCCCTTGCTGTTCGAACTCGCTCCACAAGACGATAGGACTCGCGACACTGCCGGCCATCCGCGCTTGAAAGCATGGTTTCTGGACAGTTGAGAGGACACAGCGCCTTTAATTAAAACGGGATTGCCATGCCAAGCCTTCCTGCGTCCGCAGATAGAAGATCAGGTCCATCGGGGGCGGTTCCTTGCCCAGAACCGACAGGATCATATGGGCCTGGCCGCGGTGGTGGGTCTGGTGATTGAAGAAATGCGTTAGGGCAGGTGCAAGCGGCTGGGTGATCTGTGTCGGGCTGGAAATGGTGCGATAGGTAATGGCTTGTCCAAGCTGCGCATCCTCCAGCCCTTGCACGTACCGAATTATCCGCGCGTCTTCTCTCTCGCGAGCCTTGGTAAGTTCGGCAAAATCGGGGTAGGGGATCGCATTGAGGGGACCGGAGGTCTCCTGCGCTCCGGTAAATCGCACCAGCCAGACCCTGTCGGCGATGAGTATGTGATTGAGGGTGCCGCACATGGATTTGAAGAAAGCCCCGACATTCCGGCTGAATTCCTCCCGGTCCAGAGTTTCAACCGCTTCGTAGAGCACCGTGTTGGCCCAGCGATTATAATGGGCCAGCATCTCGAAATGGTGTTTCATCCCGTGCATCCTTTCAGGCTTGTGCGGCTCAATCCTAACGGGTGCTGATCACCAAGGTGATTGAAATTTGCTGATGCGGCCTGTCTAAGAAATTCATCCATTGGCCGGCGGAGCCGATACCATGTTGATTTGCAGGGGAAGTGGGGGAAGCAATGAGAATAAAACTTTATGACCTTGTTGGACAGGACAAGAAGCGTCCTTTCAGTCCCCATTGCTGGAAGATTGCCTTTGCGCTCGCCCACAAGGGGCTGGAGTTCGAATGTGTTCCAACGCGCTTCCGCGACATCCAATCCCTGGAAGACGGTGCTTCCAAGACTGTACCCCTGATCCGAGATCGAGATCAGGTCATATCGGAATCTTTCCGCATCGCGCTTTATCTCGACGAGACCTATCCCGACCTGCCACCGCTGTTCCATGGCGAAGGAACAGTACCACTCACCCGCTTCATCGAACGCTGGGCCCATCAGACCGTCTATGCGCAGATTTCACGAATGATCCTGATGGACCTCTTCGCCATTCTGGATGAAGGCGACCGGGAATATTTCCGCACCACGCGGGAAGCGCGTTTCAAGCAGAAACTGGAAGAAGTGACGGTCGGTCGAGAAGACCGCCTGCCCTCTTTCCGCGCCTCTCTCGATCCGCTGCGCAATATGGTCGAACGGCAGGCCTTTGTGGCAGGCGACGAGCCATGCTTCGCCGATTACATCATCGCTGGCGGTTTTCAGTGGGCGCGCGTCTCATCCTCGTTCCAGCTTCTGGAGAAGGATGATCCCGTGGCACATTGGTTCGAGCGCTGTCTTGATCTGCATGGCGGATTGGCGAGATCGGTTGCCGCTGCCGCGTGATCGCCCTTCACAGAGGCCGCACTCCCCGCTATAGAGCCGCCATCTCTCTTTCCCCCATTCCAAAAAAGGAAAAGCAATGGCGATCGAACGCACCTTCTCCATGATCAAGCCGGACGCAACCAAGCGCAACCTGACCGGCGCAATCACCAAGATGTTCGAGGACAACGGCCTGCGCGTCGTTGCCTCCAAGCGCGTCTGGATGAGCCGCCGTCAGGCAGAAGGCTTCTACGCCGTGCACAAGGATCGCCCCTTCTTCGGCGAGCTGGTTGACTTCATGTGCTCCGGCCCGACGGTTGTTCAGGTTCTCGAAGGTGAGAACGCAATCGCCAAGAACCGCGAAATCATGGGCGCCACCAACCCGGCTGACGCCGCAGAAGGCACGATCCGCAAGCTTTTTGCAGAGTCCATCGGTGAGAATTCCGTACATGGTTCCGACGCTCCGGAAACCGCTGCCGAGGAAATCCGCTACTGGTTCTCCGACACCGAAATCGTCGGCTGATCATTTTTCGACTGATTGCTGATGAGAAAGCCGGGGGCGTCGCCTCCGGCTTTTTTCGTTCAGCTTTTGCTCTTCCAGCGGTGGAGCGCCTGCTCATCCTGTGCCTTGGCTTCAACCCAATCGCCCTCACTGCCATCGGCAAGATGCTCCTTCTTCCAGAAGGGCGCGCTGGATTTCAGATAGTCCATCAGGAAGTTTGCCGCCTCGAATGCGGCGCGCCGATGTGGTGAAGCGGCTGCCACAAGCACGATATTCTCACCCGGCGTGATCTTGCCGAACCGGTGAATGATCGTAAGGGCAAGCAAGTCCCAACGGGTGATCGCCTCGCGGCCCAGCCGCTCAAGCTCCGCTTCGGCCATCCCCGGATAATGCTCCAGCTCAAGCGCTTCCAGAGCGCCGCCTTCGTCTCGGCAAAGTCCGGTGAAGGTGACGATTGCACCTATGTCGGTTCGCCCCGCGCTGATGCGCCGTGTTTCCGCCTCAAGGCAGAAATCGTCGCGCTGCACGCGAATGAGCGGCGCCACTGTCACGGGCTCAGCCTCCGGTCATTGGCGGGAAAAGCGCGATCTCGCCATCAGCGGGCAGGGGCGTGTCATGTGTCACATGGGCGTGGTTGATCGCCACGCGGATCACCTGGCGTTGTGCGAGCGCGGCGGCATAGCCGTCACCCTTTCCGGCAAGCCAGTCGAGCAGCCCGGCAACATCGCTCACATTGTCGGGCACCGAGATTTCCTCGTCGCTCTTCCCGATGCGTTCGCGAACCCAGGCGAAATAGACCAGCTTCATAAGAACTACTCGTCGATGATGTGCTTCAGACCTGCCCGGAAATAGTCATAGCCCGTATAGAGTGTGACCACGGCCGAAATCCAGAGAAGCACGATGCCCATCTGCGTGATGTAGGGCACGATCTTGTCGCCCGCAGGGCCAACGAGAAGGAAGCCGATGGCCACCATCTGGATGGTGGTCTTCCATTTGGCAAGCTGCGTCACCGGCACCGACACCTTCAGGGCGGCCAAATATTCGCGAAGTCCCGAAACGAGGATCTCACGGCACAGGATGATGATCGCCGCCCATAGCGTCCAGCCCGCAATCGTGCGGTCGGTGTCGGCAGCAAGCAGAAGAAGGCAGGACGCCACCAGAAGCTTGTCGGCGATGGGGTCGAGCATCTTTCCGATATTGGACGTCTGCTGCCAGCTGCGCGCCAGATAGCCATCGAAATAGTCCGTGATGCTCGCGCCGATGAAGATCGCGAGAGCAGACCAGCGGGCGAAATCGCTCGATTGCAGGCGGCCTTCAAGGAAGAAGCACAAGACAATTGCCGGCACCGCAAGGATACGGGCATAGGTCAGGAGGTTTGGAAGATTGAAAGCGCGTCCGGACATTGATTGGCTTCTTTTGAAACGGTTATGTCGTCAAATCAGGTGGAACGCGCAGGGTCAAGCGCGCGCGCCCAAGCTCGCGCAACCTTTACCCGTTTTCGTGGAAATGTTCATAGACGATACGTGCCGTTGATTCCGAGATCCCTTCTACGGCCATCAGATCCTCCATGCCTGCGCGGCTAACCGCCTTGGCGGTGCCGAAATGGTGCAGAAGTGCACGTTTGCGCGTTGGGCCAATGCCGCTGATTTCGTCCAGAGGGTTCTTGACCATCTCCTTCTTGCGCCGCGCGCGGTGAGAACCGATGGCGAAA
>Ga0310345_10004061_pt1 | contig 13483 bp, 13 predicted proteins | sample HC15DNA20500_MG_FD_204667 | JGI IMG/M metagenome (GOLD analysis project Ga0310345, IMG submission 204667) | Marine microbial communities from station ALOHA, North Pacific Subtropical Gyre - HC15-DNA-20-500_MG | ecosystem: Environmental > Aquatic > Marine > Oceanic | place: Pacific Ocean: North... | reverse complement strand
ATTTAAGTTTTTTCAGTATAAAAAGGAATGTCCCAAACAATGTTGGGACACTCATTAATCAAGCAACTACTGTAGATTACACAGTTTGGTCTTCATGTTTACCTTCGGCCACTTCTTCGATTACTTTGGCATTGAATGCTTCTAAGTCTTCAGGGCTTCTAGAAGTAACTAGACCTTCGTCTACCACTACTTCTTCATCTACCCATTTGGCACCTGCATTCATTAGGTCCTTTTTAATTGAAGGGAATGAAGTGATTTTTCTATCGTTTACTACATCCGCTTCAATTAACATTTGAGGTCCGTGGCAAATGGCCGCAACTGGCTTATGTGCTTTAAAGAAGTCACGAACAAAAGAGACAGCATTTTCATCTCTTCTGAGAATATCTGGGTTAATGACTCCACCAGGAAGTACTAAAGCATTGTAATCTTTTACATTTGCTTCAGAAAGTAGCTTATCTACATCTACTTCTTTACCCCAGTTGCCATTATCCCAACCTTTAATAGAGCCAGATTCCATAGAAATTACTTCTGTGGTTGCCCCGGCTTTTTCTAAGGCAGCTTTAGGTGAGGTTAATTCAGATTCTTCAAATCCGTTGGTTGCCAAAATAGCAACTTTCTTATTTGTAAGGTTTTCCATTTTAAGTTCTATAGGGTTTGTATAGCCCGAAACGGGCTATGGTTAATAATCAACTATCAATCTTATCTGAGGTAGATATTAGATGGAATCGATAAAGTCCTTAATCTCGTCCTTAGTCTTTCCAGTCTTTCTCTGAATACGACCCAAAAGCTCGTCTTCTTGACCTTCTGTGTAAGTAAGGTCATCATCAGTAAGATCAGCATAGTTCTGTTTTAATTTTCCTTTGATAATATTCCAATTGCCTTTCAGCTTGTCTGTTGTTGCACTCATAATTTTTGATTTTTTGGTTCGGCAATAGAAGCCCAAAGAGAGTGCCGAGTCTCTATGTGTTTTGTAACCTATTGTAAATCAGTTGATAAAAAGTTTGTGTGTTTGCTGTGCTTATTGGTTTTGCTTTCTATTTGAGAAAGATATTCTCTATATGAATGAACTATGTATAGAATGGGCGCTAAGATTGGGGCTGAAAGATTAGTGAAAGTAGCAAGAGGCCTTCCATCAGCAGGAGCTCATTATTTACCTCTGTGGGAGGCAATTAGTAGCTTTCAAGCCTAAGAAAGGAAGCTAGTTTCAATGCTGGTGGCATGGTCTCTTTTCGGAAAACGTATCAGGTTAAAGTTAGTGAATCAGGTTAACCTCCTTCGGGTTATCTATTTAAGGAATCTGCAGATTTGTGAAATGTGCTATGTGGTTTACTGAAGAATAGATGTGAAAACTAGATTGGATTTAACACCAATCTTGGCTAATCAAGAAGACTAAGCCTCCTCATACTCAATGCCTAAAATGGCAAAGGCGTGTTTCTTGTGCTGGTTCATCACTTCAGTTCTGGTCTGGGTATCGGGTACCATACATAGGTAAAAATAGGCCCCTTCAAGATCAGCATTCTTTTGACTGTTCCACGATTGAGCAACAGCCTCACTGCCTAGGTCTGCAGTGGCAACTTCGTCCCAGCCTATCATTTTCTTGCCATACTTGCTTACTATCTTTTCTACCTTTTCAATGAAATAAACATAATCATCGTCTTCAGTAACCAAGCTTTCATCGCCACCGATATGAAAATAGGCTCCAGGAGTCATGGCGCTTATCTCTCGAATTACATCATCTATAAACACATAAACGCTATCCTTCCTAGTATCGAAAGTGCTGTAGCCCACTGCCATGCTGGTTACCACTTCAATTTCTTTTCCATTTCCATTTAGGAAAGGGTAGGCCAACGAAGCTGAATTGGTATGCCCCGGCATATCTATTTCTGGAATTACAGTGATGTGCCTTTCAGCCGCGTAGGCTACAATTTCGTTATAATCTTCCTGAGTGTAGAAACCACCAGGTCCACCACCAACACCCGTGGTGCTGCCTACTTCGGTAAGCTTCGGCCAAGACTTAATTTCAATGCGCCAACCTTGGTCATCCGTTAGGTGCATGTGGAAAGTATTCAGCTTATAGTAAGCCAGAATATCGATGTACTTCTTTATGTCTTCAACAGAGAAGAAATGTCTGGCAACATCCAGCATAGTGCTTCTAAACCCAAACTGAGGTTCATCTGTAATAGTGCCAGTAGGAATTACCCAAATTGGATAATCAGTAAGTGTTTCGTTGGCCTCTTCAGGAATGAGCTGTCTGATAGTTTGTATTCCTCTAAATGCACCTGCGGCAGTACCCGCCTTTAGAATCAAAGAATCCTGTCTTATCTCTAACTCATAACCTTCTTCATTGCTAAATCCTTCAGTCTTTTGAATGCTCAGCTGAGTATAGCTTCGAGAAGTGTTTTTCGGGTCTAAACCAGTTCGCTTTTCGATTTTATCGTTCAGGTAGTCTGCAACACTTTCAAATGCCTTGTCTTCTGAAACCACGCTGAGTTCGGTGTATTGATCTAGTGCAAAGCCACTATTTGTTGCAGTTGTTTCCAAAGGCTTTGGAATAACTGCAGCTTCTTCAAGGTTGGTTGCAGGGAAATTGAGTTCTCGCTTAGGCTGACATGAAAGTGCTAAAAGAAGAACTAATAATAAGATAGAACTAGAGAGCTTCATAGAGGATTAAGAATTGTTGAATCTAGTGCATCTAAATGTGGTTTGAAAAAACACCTCGTATTATTTACCCTGTAGTTAACGCTCCTGCGTTAATTGTCCTGGAATACATAAGATCCTGAAACAACTAGTTAAGCATTTAGAAAAATGCATGTGTACTAACCACAGTATAATTCTCGAAGCCATTATGTCCTGTAATTATAGTGTCTCCAGACCTTAGCCAAGCATGGGATTCTAAAGTATTGTTTTTACTTAATTTGACCCCGATATAAGTTGTGTGTTCAATTGATTTTAATCTCAAAATCCAATGTGCACAAAGTGCCTGAGTTAGGCAGCTACTTTCCCAAGGTGTTTTGAAGCTTACACGTAGAATGATTTTTCTGATTCGAATAAGTGAGTCAGTTTTGTTTTTACAATTGTCAATTGGCGTTTCCTTATTTAATGATCCTATCCAGGAGCTTATTACTCGAAAGGGTACTATTAAAATTATTATTCGGCTTATTCCTAAGGCCAAAAAGACTGCTATAAAAGGTATTATGTCCTTAATGCCTTTTGAAAAAAATGTCGATTTTTGCCGCTTTATCATTGCTTCACAAAGTAATGACTCTTTGGATTTTTATGGAAGTATGATTTATGAATAGAATCAAATTTTTTGAGTCTTGTAGTGAAGAGTTGAAGTTTTTTATTGAGTTACTTGGTCGTAAAGATGAGCAAAAGGAGTCACTATTGAATACTCCATTTGATGGTGATAACTTCATTAAGTTTTTAACCCGTCATCAGGTATTAAATCATATGTCCATTGTAATGCCTGAGTTTCGACTTAGGGTGTCTGATGATGACTATAGAATAGTTTTAAGACTTGTAGAAGGAGCGGTTTACAGGCAGTTACAGATGACTCATACGTTGGTTGAAGTTTTAAAGCTGTTGAAGGCTAATCAAGTTCATAATTTAGCATTTAAAGGTCCGCTGCTCTCTTATGAGCTCTATGGTGTTTTCGGGCTTAAGTCTTCGATAGATTTAGATTTTTTGATTAAAAAGGAGGATTTAATTAAAGTAGAAAAGGCTCTTTTAGAAATAGGTTATGTGCCTGCAGGTTTAAGTTACTCGAAAATGACGAAAGTGGTTTGGAGACTTTTTAGTGCCTTTAATTACCATGCAGGATATATTAATCATGATAAGCAACATGAGGTTGAGATGCACTGGAAGTTTTTTGCTTCTGAAAGTATCTTCCCTAACACTACAAATGAACAGCTTACTAGCTTAAGAGCTTTTTCAATTGCTGGAGAACAGGTTTATACCCTACCTAAAGAAGAATTGTTTATTTACTTATCGGTTCATGGTTCCATACATCTTTGGGGAAGATTTAAATGGCTACTTGATGTGAGGGGATTCCTGCTTAAGTATAAAGAGGATATTGATTGGGAATATATACTGCAAGCAAGTAATAAAGTTAATATGAAAAGAGCTGTACTCCTTTCCGTATATCTCTGCAACGCATTTTTCAAAACTCCAATACCTAATGAGTTAGAGAGTTATAAGGGTGATAAGAACTTGCTGAAATTAATTCAGATGTCGATAGATAGTATAAATGGACCTTTTAAAAGCGGTAGTAGGTTGCGCTACATCCTTGTTATAACGCTTGTTAAGGGTGGACTAAAGGATGTTTTTAAAGGCTATTTGTTTCTCTTTTTCTATTATTTAAGCCGACCTCTGTTCTATACTTATAAAAAACTATTTAGTCGAGCGGAACGAAGCTTTCGAGTGTATGTTTAATTACTTCCCTGTAATAAAACCCTTTAGTAGGCCGTGTGATTGAATAAATATTTGTTATTGAGGCTAGCTTTGTACAAAAGTCAAAGTGCTTGGCTCCTGTGTTTGTGGCGTCAATCATAAAGTTTCGGTATGTGTTACTTAATAGGGAGAAAAATTTCTCTCCGCCTGACAATGCTTCAAAATGTAATTTGTTTACTTTGTCAGAGGTAGATAAGCAGTAAACAGCTTCTAGTTTTAATTTGTTATGGTGAAATTGATCTCCTAGCCGTGCTTCATACTTATCTATTACTGGTATTGGGCTCAGGTTTGAGGCTTTATTTTGGATTACTTTATTAAGTGTTTCAGGAGTAACTTTAATTATTGGGAATGATGGTATTACACTAGGGATAGAATTTGGTGTTAATTCAATCAGTGAAACATCATCGGATAGAATTTGATAGCCTAAATCGTAACACGCAGCAGCGATAGTAGATTTTCCGACACCAGAAACCCCAGCAAAAATCACAGCACTATCACCTTTTTTTATAGTGCATCCGTGAATAGCAAATTCACCTCTTTTTAGTAACCATAAGCCTAGAATGCCTTGAAGTAGAACATGTTGGGTTACTTTAGGGGGTAGGTTGTTTTTTGTATCAACAAATATTTCGTTGTCTGACTTGATTAAAGCTTTAATGCCAATAGAATAAGACATTAATAGGCTATCATTATTTGTCCAGAGATCTAAGGTGTTATTATGAAAAGTAAAATGGCGGGAATTTTCATCATCTAAACATTCTGGTAGTCGTTGTTGATTGAAAATAACATTTAAGTCAATATTGTCTGTTTTACGATGCTGAGTTAAAGACGGTAGCTTGAAATTAGTACTTATGGTATAACCAAAAATGAAATATGTATAGTTATGCATTTAAAGAAGTGAAGTAAATAGGATGGTCATTTCCTGAGTTTATTTCTTAGTGACATAACCAGCGGCACTCAGCTCTTTCAAAAACTCGGAAAGATTTTGATGACAAGTCTCTTCACTTACATCATATTTGTTCTGCAACTCTGTACATAGCTCTCCAAATGTCATTTCTTCTGATAGGGTTATCCATATGTCACTAGCTATTGAGTCTAATTGAACGTACCGATCACTTTCAATGTCCATTAAGACTACTTCATTATCAATTACACTAAAGAGTATTTGTGGGTTTCTGCTGACTAGGTTTTCCTTACTAAAAGTGGTCTCCAATTGTTTTAGATGTTTAGGTTAGAGTGACCGAAATTAGCCAAAGTATACCAAATAGCAATTCTGAGATGGGTGATTTAATAACCTTTATTAAATCGGACTTTTACTATTGTAGCATTGTCTTTCACTTTGTAAGTGAAAAAAAACCAGAACCACTAGGATAGAATTATATAGTCAATTGCGGCAATCTTTGTTATTATTGTAAATCAACCACTCTAAAATAAAACTGATGAAAGACAAAGATATTTTGAATCTAGGCAAAGCAAAAAAACAGTGGAAAAAACCAGCCATTAAAAACACGGTTAAGATTTCTTCAATTACAAAAGGAACATTTGGTCCTTCTGTATTCGATGGTAGTTTTACTTCTTAGTTTTTAGAAGCTTAGGTAGTTATTAATGAGTTTGATTTTTGGTTTTTTTGATTTGGAAAAGAGATTGATTCCAAATCAAGTTCACCAGCTCTTTACCAGAGCTCAAGCAGACTCTAAAAATGAGTTCCATTATTTGAGTGGAGCTCATTTTTTTTTAGCCAGAAGTGGTAATGAGGGGGATACTATTAATAACGGGCCACTTGTTAGTGAAGATGGTAGGTACTATGGAGCAATAGATGCCCGATTAGATGGGGTAGACCTACTTGTAGATAAGCTACGGAAACATAATGCCAGTCTATCAGAAGAAGATAGCCACAATTCACTAGCGTTTAAAGCATATCTACTGTTTGGTGAAGATTGTACATCTCATTTGCAAGGTGATTTTGCCTTAGTAATTTACGACAGTTTAAAAAAAGAGATTTGGTGTTCGAGAGATCACTTAGGAATTAGTCCGCTTTTCTATTCAGTAATTGATTCAACTCTGATATTTGCCCAACTACCTCCTATAGTGGCCTCAGTAGTCAATTCTCCCATTAACTTTAGTTACATCGCCAGCTATTTGGTATTCACTGACTCTGGAGTTAATGAGACTGCCTTCAAGGCCGTTTCCTCATTGCCAGCTGGGCATAACTTAAAGCTTTCTTCGTCTGGCCTTAGCGTTTCCTCTTATTATTCTGTAAATGAAGTAAAAGAGAACGGAGCGCTGTCATACAATGAGGCAGCGACAAAGTTATTAGGGTTGATGACCAAATCGGTAAGGGAACGTCTGCGTAATGCAAAGCATCCATCAACTATGTTAAGTGGAGGGTTAGATTCCTCTACAGTGACTTGCTTGGCAGCTAAGGAACTAGCTAAGAATAAGGAACGATTACAAACCTATACTTATGTTCCTATGGATGGTAATACGTATCCTGTTCTTCCTGGTGTATTTATAAATGAAGGACCATATGCCTTTAAAGTCAAAGAAATGTACAAGAATATAGACTGTTCTTTGGTTGACTTGAAGGGGGTAAGCATCTTTCCTGTTTTAGAAAAACATTTAAAATATTCTGGTTCTTTAGAAGTCAACAATTTCTATAATTGGCTATGGTCTCAAGAGTTTTTAAAGAGTTGTAAAGCTAGTGGAAGCAAGGTGCTTTTTTCTGGCCAAATGGGTAACCTGAGTATTTCTTACAATGGTAGGTTGTATGGTTTAGAACTAGTCAGAAAAGGTAGGTGGAAGGAGTTCGTTCAATACGAACTGAAAACAAAGGATTTAAAGGGTTATGGTGCTATTAAATACTTAACCTATCGAATGTTTTGTGCCGTAGCTCCTTCTAAACTGAGGGCTTTTGTTGATACCCATCTTAGCAGATTAGGTGGGCATAGCTACAATTGGATGGTCAAAGATTCTTTTTTACAGAGGAATGATTTGAACAAAAGGTCATTTTTAGTTGCTAATAGTGTTTTTAAGGCTGACCTACCTCTGAGGAAGAAAATGACTTCTTTTATTCAAAAGTTGGCAGTTCATAGTAAGACGTACGAACAAGTCTATGGGGTTAAAGAACTAGACCCGACAGCCGATAGGCAATTGATTGAATATTCACTGACTATACCATCTAAGTATTGGTCTTATAAGGGTCAAAATAGAGCTTTGACAAGAGAAATGACGAAAGGTCTACTTCCCGATTCTTTAAGGCTAAACAATAAAAAGGGGAGACAGCTAGTTGACAGCAACCATTTAATAATGCAAGACCTAGGTGAAATAAAAAGACGTATTGCTAGCTGGAAAAAGCACCCTCAACTGGAAGAAATATTTGAATTTGATAAAGTTCTATCTGCACTGGATTCGCTTGCGTTGAACCTAAATAAGTACAATCCTGATCTTAGTACTTTTTTGAGCAGAATGATAGCAGTGTGTCTGTTGGTAGAAATGAATTCTGACGGAGCTAATTAGGTTTTATTAAAAGTTAGATCTGATTATTAAGCCACTGATTACAGAATATTATGGCTGGGTAAGCCGCTACAAAAGCCCAAAAGAACGACCCTAAGCCAAGTATCCAACTATTAACAAAATGGAAAACTATACCAAACCCTAAGAAAATAATTAGGCTTGTGTTTCCACCTAGTAGGCTCATCGGAAAAGCCATTTCAAACAATAGAACCGACCATGATATGAATTTTAGAAAAGTACTTTTTTCAAGAATAGAGAGCTTTGTAATTGGGGATATGTAGAGAGGGTTTTTAATAATATTGTATATGGCGCTACCCTGCTTCCAGTTCACTTCTTTAAGTTTTGTTAGCCCATTTTCAAAATAGACTAAACAGCATTGTATTGCTATGGTCCAAATGCATGCAACTTCTAAGTTGGAGCTATTGGGGGAAAGTCTTTGCATACTAATTGAAACAAGAATGACTTGTAGAAAAACAGTATACCCAGTTCTTATAACAACTCTAATGTTGAAAATTAAAATGCCAGATAAATACAAAAACCATACAGCAATACTTACTAACCAATACTCAGTTTGAAAAAAAAGAATTATGAAAGCACTAATGAGCCTTAAGCCAATAAGCCATAAGATATTAGGGTAGCGAACACAAAAATTTATTAGCTGGTTTACCGAACTGTGTCTCGCTAAAGATGGACGCAATTGATTAATAAGTACCCATGAAAATAGACTGTTGTTATGGAAGAGATGCCTTCTGTTTATTAACTCGAATGAGTTTACAATTATGCCTATTGATGCAATTTGAGCAATAAGTTCTAATGTGCTTGCCGCTTCGATATTACTCATTAGCTATTCAGAGGTTTTAAACAAGAACCTATAGGAATCATTTTTATCGTCAATGTTAACTGAGAGTTCAAAAGTTTCTGTGTTTATCAATTGTTCTTGTAATAAATAATTGGCAACAAGCTTTGAGGTGATTTCTGGTTTTGCTGCTAAACCAGAGGCTTGGTTGGTTGCGATAGATGCAGCTGTCTGCCAAAACCCATTGTACTCATGGAATTTCGGATTCCAGAGTAAGCCTAGCGGTGAGGCTTGAGAAGGTACTTCAATGACTTGCCAGTCAGACCAGGCTTCTTCTAGTTTTTCTCTAAACTTAATTGTTAATAGCGGCACGGGTTTAGAGAAAAGAGCCCATTGGTTTATCGGGAATAGGTAGGCGAACCTATTGAGCCATTTTGCAAACGAACCATATTTGGCATTAGGTAAAATAAGCCTGATAACGCTCAAGGCAATCCAAATTATGAATATGGATAAAGCTATTAACTCAGGTATACTCACTAAGTAGTTTATGATTGTTTCACCCTAAAGTTAGCTAACCAAGAGCAAATAAAACTACCACGCGATAATATTAGTTTATGTAGTTTAACCCTTACTTAATTCATTCCTAGAACTTGTAGCGCGTGTTGTTTGTATTGGTTCATAATTTCTTCGCGCTTGACTTTATCTGGTACCATGCATAGGTAAAAATAGGCTCCTTCAAGAATCGTATAGATAAGGTTGGCTGTTATTTTAGGATCGTCCAATTGAAGAGAACCTTCATCAATACAGGCTTCTAAATGTTCAGTAAGCGATTCTCTCAGTGAATCGTGCAGCTGTCTGTATTTCTTTTGGATTAACGGATCCCTAAAAATTAGTGTAAAGCAGTTGTAGTACACATCGTCACTGACCAAGGTGTTCCATTTTCTGGAGAAGATATTATTCAATACCTCCATTAGCTGATCTATGGCAGATCGATTACTCTTTATTGTATATATGTTAAGGTATCTGTTGAGAATATAATCGATGAGAGCGAAGATCAAATCCTCTTTGGTTTTAAAGTAGTGCAGAATTAAACTTGGGTTAACATTCATTTCATCCGCTACCTTCTTTATTGACGCATTGTGTAGGCCCTCAGCTTTGGCTGTTTTATACAAGGCACGCACAATTTCTTGCTGTCTGATGTCTTTAATGCTTTTTCTTCCCATGTGTTGTCAATGATTTTCGGGTTGAATATCTGTATAATAAATTGACTGACTGTTCAATTAAAATTAAATCCCGGTTAACTCCCACTTAATACTGGCCACCTACCTTTGAATTATTAAAACCTAATTCGAAAAACTCTATGAAACGACTCTACCAAGAATTAAGAAACAGCCGAGCCTTCATGACGGGCCTAGGTTGCTTTCTTGTGCTATTGACTTTGAGTTCTTCTGCCTTTGCGCAATCCAGAAGAGTTCAGGGTCAGATTACTGACGCTAATGGCGTTCCACTCTTCGGAGTAACTGTATTTGAAAAAGGAACGACCAACAATGGAGCTATTTCTGCCGAAGATGGCTCTTACATTATTACAGTGGCCAGTTCTGAATCTGTGCTTCTCATTACTTCAATAGGTTTTGTAAACCAAGAAGTAACAGTTGGCAATAGAAATACCATCAACATTATGCTTGAAGAAGACATGACCATGCTTGAAGAAGTGGTGGTGGTAGGTTATGGCACTGAAAAGAAAGTAAACCTGTCTGGCGCTGTAGACCAGGTGAATGCAGAGCAACTTGAGAAAAGACCTATCAGTAATGTTACTGAGGGGCTTCAGGGGGTTGTACCAAACCTAAACATTATGAACAATTCTGGTGCCCCTGGTTCCAATTCTAACATTAACATTAGAGGTATTACTTCAATCAACGGTGGCGATCCGCTCATTCTGATTGATGGTGTACCTTCTAGCACTGCAGAACTGAATAGAATTGCTCCACAAGATGTAGAAACAATCTCCATTATTAAAGATGCATCTGCTGCTGCAATTTATGGTGCAAGGGCTGCTTTTGGTGTGGTGCTTATCACCACAAAAAATGGAGAGGGCAAAGTAAAGGTGAACTACACTGGTTATGTATCCTTCAATAGACCAACCGTTACGCCAAACAAAGTTACCGACCCTTATATCTACTCTAGGCTTCTTGAAACCTCTACAGATAATACCCCATGGGATAATGTGAACTATAATGATCAGTACTACGATTACGCCAAGCAGAGATCTGAAGATCCTTCAGTTCCGGGTGTAAGAATAAACCCTTCTGATGAATCGCTTTGGGAATATATGGGAGATAGAGATTGGACTAACTATTTCTTAAAAGACAATACAGTTTCTAACAACCATCAGATATCAGTTAGCGGAGGGCAAGAAAACGTGAATTACTACTTTCATCCTCGTATAGCCGTCAAAATGGTGTATTACGACTTGCAGAAGACTATTTCGATAGATACACAGTAAGGAGTAAGGTCAATTTTAAGCCTACCAACTGGCTGACTGTAGGAAACAATACTTACTTGACAACTACCGAAAGAAAAGAGCCTTCTCAATTGAGTTTGGGTGCTATTTATGACGTTTTCCCTACTTCTTGGAATATTAACCCTGATGGTACTTGGGCTAATTCTGGCGCTGGTCGAATTGGTGCGCAGCTAACCGATGGTGGTGAAAGTATTACAGAGTACAGCAGTCTCCAGTCTCAGTTTACTACCAAAATCGATTTCATTAAAAATAAACTGAGTTGGAATAACGATTTCACCTTCAGAAGAGGGAGACAAGACTGGAATTGGTACAGAACTAAATACCAGATTGGCTATGGCCCTGGCGATGTAAGAGAAGAAGGAGACAACAGAGCTTACCGCTCAAATGCTATTGATAACTACTATGTGTTCAACTCTTACTTAAATTTCAATCAGATGGTAGGAAGTAGACACGACTTCAGTGCTACTGCCGGATTTAACCAAGAGCACTACAGGTACAACTCTTTCAGCGCAGAAAGATATAATGTTATCTCTGCCTCATTACCAACTATTGCCTTGGCTACTGGAGATCAATTTGTAAATGAAAACATCTCTGAGTGGGCTGTGAGAGGCTTGTTTTATAGATTGAACTACATATTTGATGAAAAGTATATTGTTGAATTCAACGGCAGATATGATGGTTCTTCAAAATTTCCATCAGACAAAAGATGGGGTTTCTTCCCTTCGGCCTCTGTGGCATGGAGAGTAGATGAAGAGAACTTCATGGACGGGCTTTCTGATGTATTCAGTCAGCTGAAATTAAGAGCTTCTGTTGGTTCCTTGGGTAATCAGGCCATTGGTCCGTACGATTATATAGCCACAATGAGCGCTTACCAAGGCAATTACCTAATTGATGGCAGTCTTCCTCTAGAAATTTCTTCTCCTCCTTTGGTTTCTGGTAACTTCACTTGGGAAAAGGTAGTAACCACCAACTTTGGTGTAGACATGGCTTTTATGGATAATCGCCTAACTGCCTCTTTCGATATATACAGAAGAGATACCAAAGACATGCTCACCTTGGGTAAAGAGTTGCCAAACGTACTTGGTGCAACTGAACCAAGAGAAAATGCCGCTGACTTGAAGACCAACGGATGGGAATTGTCACTAGGTTATCAGGGCGAGGTTAGCTTAGCTGGTAAACCTTTGAGCTTTAATCTTACGGGTATTCTTTCCGATAGCAGGTCTTACATCACTCGATTCGATAACCCTACAGGTAGCATCACTCAGTATTATGAAGGAATGGAACTAGGTCAGATTTGGGGCTTGGTAAACGATGGCTTCTTTGAGAGTACCGATGAAATTGCTGCTTTAGATCAAACAGGGATTATTCCATGGGGAGCGCTTTCAATTGTGCCAGGATGGATGAAGTACAAAGATTTAGATGGCAATGGAGTAATTGAAAAGGGTTTGACTCTTGATGATACTAAGGATTTAACTGTTATTGGTAACCAGGCGCCACGCTACAGCTTCGGGTTCAACTTTGCAGCCGATTGGAATGGGTTTGATATCAGCGGACTTGTTCAAGGAATTGGAAAAAGAGATTACTACCCATTAGACTACTTGTATTGGGGCTTCTATCAGCAGCCTTATGCCGGAGGTTACTATCACTTGTTCGATTTCTACAGAGCTGAATCAGAAACTGGTGCAGATAGAGATAGACACTCTCAGTCATATCTAGATGCAGGCCTTGCTGATCAAAATTTAGATGCTAAATATCCTCACTTACAGTCATGGTTAGCAGATAGAAACCTTGGTGAGAGAATAGATCAGGCTCAAGGTTTAGGTATCCCTCAAACAGATTATTTACTGAGTGCAGCATACGTAAGGTTGAAAAACTTAACAGTGGGTTATACACTACCACAGGCACTTACAAGTGGAATAGGAATTAGTAACCTTAGAATCTATGTGAGTGGAGAAAATCTGATGGAGTGGTCTGCCTTGAAAGATTACTTCGATCCTGAAGCAGTTAATGATGCCATTCAATACAACCCAGCTGTTAGCCAGTCTAGAGGAGTAGGTAAGGGCTATAGTTATCCATTCCAAAGAAGGTATGTAGTAGGTGTAAACATTGGTTTCTAATTCAACCCAACTGACAAAAGATACAACAATGAAAAAGTTAAAATATATATTCTTATTCACCCTCATTGGTGTTTTTGCCTGTGACGATGA
>Ga0310345_10004060_pt1 | contig 13487 bp, 11 predicted proteins | sample HC15DNA20500_MG_FD_204667 | JGI IMG/M metagenome (GOLD analysis project Ga0310345, IMG submission 204667) | Marine microbial communities from station ALOHA, North Pacific Subtropical Gyre - HC15-DNA-20-500_MG | ecosystem: Environmental > Aquatic > Marine > Oceanic | place: Pacific Ocean: North... | reverse complement strand
TAACCGACTGAGCTACACCCGCGCTTCGGTTGAGGCGGCGCGGATAAGCGAGGTGGCGGGGGCTGTCAACAGGCGAATGAGACGGCGACGAACCCGCTCCTCCGGGGAAGTGGCGGACGCGCCAGCGTCCGACGGAGGGGGCGGCGAATAGCGAAGCCCCCTCCGTCGCGCTGACGCGCGCCACCTCCCCATGAATGGGGAGGATTTTTCGGCTACCGCCGCCCTCGCCGCCGGCGCTGCTCCAGCGTGCCGTGCTCGAACAGGAAGCCGGCGATATCGGGCTTGCCCGCCGCCGCCACCACCGTCTGGGCGATGATCAGGATCGGCACCGCCAGCAGCGCGCCGGCGGTGCCCCACACCCAGCCCCAGAAGCTCAAGGAGATCAGGATCATGATCGGGTTGATCGTCAGCCGGCGGCCGACCACCAGCGGGGTGACGATATTCGCCTCAAGCAGGTGCGATCCGATCATGATCGCCGCCGGCAACAGCGCGACCCAGAGATCGCTGAACACCATCATTCCGCCCAGCGCGAGCAGCACCGCCGCCACGATCGGGCCGAAATAGGGCACATAATTGAGCAGCGCGACGATGCCGCCCCACATCGCGGGATAGGGCATTCCCAGCCCCCACAGGCAAAGCGCGAGGAACAGCCCGAGCGACAGGTTGATCACGGTGATCGTGCCCAGATAAGCGGACGTATCGTCCACCACATCCTGAATCACCCGCGCGGTCGCCATCGCGCCATCGAAGCTCGCGCGGCTGGTGATCGTTTCGCGCCGCAGCCGCGTCCAGCCGGCGAGGAAGAAGAAGACGACCAGGATGCCGAAGAAGATGTGGACGAACACCGACGGCGCCGAACTCGCGATCAGATCGACCAGCGAGCTGGGCGGCGCCTGCTGCGCCTGCGCCGCCTGCGCCATCGATCGCGCCGAACCGGCGGCGAACTTGGTCGCGGTACGGTCGATATATTTTTCCAGGCTCTGATAGAGTTCGAGCACGGGCTTCAGGTTCATCTGGATGCGCCCGATCCGCTCGGGCAGCATCCGGAAGAAGGCGACCGCGGGCACCACGATCGCCGCGAGCGCGACGTTCGCCGCCGCCAGGAAGCCGGTGACGCACAGCAGCGCGGCGATCGGCGAGGGCACGCGCCGCCGCTCCAGCCATTCGAGCACCGGCACCAGCGCGATCGCGATCACTAAGGCGGTGGTGAGCGGCAGGAAGAACTCGGCGCCCGCCTTCAGCGCGAAGGGCAAGGCGAGCAGCAGCCCCACGCCGCCGATCAGGGTGAGCGCGGCGAGCAGCCGATCGCGCCGGCGCATGGCCTCCTCCGCCGCGCTTTCGATCGGGGCCGCGTCGGCCGCCTCGTTCAACCCTTCATACGGCTTGTCCACGCCCGGCTCCTGTCGACCCTCTCTAGCGCCATTCCCAGCCGCTGTAATCCCGGCTAGCGTTACGGCCATGAGCGACTTGCTACTGGTGCTCGACGCGGGCACCACCTCCACCCGCGCCATGGTTTTTACCGCCGACGGAACCTGCCTGGCCAGCGCCGCCGCCGAACTGACTCAGCATTATCCGCAGCCCGGCTGGGTGGAGCATGACGCGGGCGAAATTTGGGCGCGCACGCGGCAAATGGCGGCGCGGGTGATCGAGGAGGTGGGCGGCGCCGGGCGGATCGCCGCGATCGGCATCACCAATCAGCGCGAGACGGTGGTGTTCTGGGACAAGGCGAGCGGCGACCCCCTCGCCCCCGCGATCGTCTGGCAGGATCGCCGCACCGCCGGCGATTGCGCCGCGCTCAAGGAGGCGGGGCACGAGGCCGCGCTGCAGGCCAAGACCGGGCTGCTGCTCGATCCCTATTTCTCCGGCTCCAAGATCGGCTGGGCGCTGCGCCACTGGCCGCAGCTAGCCGATGCCGGGGAGCGGCTCGCGATCGGCACGGTCGAGAGCTGGCTCGTCTGGCAGCTCACCGGCGGCCTCCACATCACCGATGCGACCAACGCCAGCCGCACCGCGCTGATGGCGATCGGCAGCGGCGGCTGGGACGATGGCCTGATCGATCTGTTCGGCGCGCCCCGCGCGGCCTTGCCGGAGATTGTCGACAGCGCCGGGCGCTTCGCCGAGACGCGGCTGTTCGGCGGCGCGATTCCGATTTGCGGCCTTGCCGGCGATCAGCAGGCGGCGACGATCGGCCAGGCCTGCCTCGCGCCCGGCGACACCAAGGCGACCTTCGGCACCGGCGCTTTCATCCTGACGATGGCGGGCAGCACGCCCCCCGCCTCGCGCCACCGGCTGCTCTCGACCATCGCCTGGCAGATCGGCGGGCGCCGCGCCTATGCGCTGGAAGGATCGGTGTTCGTCGCCGGCAGCCTGGTGAAGTGGCTGCGCGACGCGCTCCAGCTGATCCCCGACGCCGCGTGCACCGCAGCGCTCGCCGCCTCGGTGCCGGACAATGGCGGGGTCTATCTCGTCCCCGCGCTTTCGGGGCTGGGCGCGCCCTGGTGGCGGCCGGAGGCGCGCGCGGCGATCACCGGCCTTAGCTTCGCGAGCGGTCGCGCGCACCTCGTGCGTGCCGCGCTGGAAGCGATGGCGCATCAAAGCCATGATCTGATGACCGCTTTCGCCGCCGATGGCTGCACCTGGCAATCGCTGAAGATCGATGGCGGCATGGTCGCCAATGATTGGCTGGCGCAGGATCTGGCGGACATGCTCGCGATTCCCGTCGAGCGTCCCGCCTTCACCGAGACGACCGCGCTCGGCGCGGCGATGCTCGCGGGCGTCGGCGCGGGCCTGTTCGCCGATCTGGCCGAGGCGAGCGCGCTGCGCGGGACGATCGAGCGGTTCACGCCGAAGCTCGGAGCGGATGCTCGAGCGGCGCGCCTCGCCGGCTGGGAGCGCGCGGTGCGTTCGGTGGTTGACGAAGCCGCCGCTCAGCTAGGTTAAATAACCCCAGTGGATTGACTTGTTTCGGCCCTTTGGCGCAATTCTTGGATCACCCGAGGGGGGCGAAGGCGTACTCTCGACGCGCCTTCGCCAGACAGGAGAGAGTGATGCGCCGTTCGACCATGTTGACCATCGCCACGCTTGCCGCACCGCTGCTCGCGACGCCCGCGCTCGCGCAGACCGACGCGGCGACCGGGCAGAAGCTGTACACCCAGAAATGCGCGATCTGCCACGCGCCGAACCAGAACAAGATCGGCCCGATGCACAAGGGCATCGTCGGCAAGAAGATCGCGAGCGTGCCGGGCTATGCCTATTCGGCCGCGATCAAGAAGCTGCAGGGCACCTGGACCCCGGCCGCGCTCGACAAGTGGCTGACCAACCCGCAGGCGGTGGCCAAGGGCAGCAAGATGGTGCTGCAGGTGGCCGACGCGAAGCAGCGCCAGGCGATCATCGCCTATCTCGCGACGCTGAAGTAAGCGCTTCGTTCGGTTTTCGGGAAACGCGCCACGGCGGGGGTCGGGGCGCGTTTTTCTTTGGGGGATGGCGAGCGACATCCGCTGTAGACGCCGCTGCTGGTCCATGCATCACCGAGTTGTTGACCAGCTTGTGCCCCTGAGTGGTTGGGCCCATGTTCCCGTCGATGAATCGTGATGCAATTGGACCCGATGAAATGCGCCTTCGCGCAGCGGTCGAAGCAATTTATGGCATCTTCGCGGCGCCGGTTCCTGAACAGATCGTCGGCTGTCCCTGCTGTATTACGACACGGCAAATTGACATTCTACTAACCAAGCCTTTACGCACCATAACCGGTACATCCCTGTGGCGATACGTCTCCGGCGTTTTTCTCACCGTCGGCGCGGAGCGCGATTTTCGCTATTTGCTACCGCGCATCTTGGAAGTTTCGGCGTTCGATCCGGCCGATGCCAACGACCCAGCAATTGTTTTGGGCAAGCTGAAGCTCGCGGGGTGGCGCTCCTGGCCACTCCCGGAACAGCAGGTGATCGAGGAGTTCGTGGACGCCTGGTTCGAGCGAGAGCTGACCAGAGACTTGGCGGGCGCCGAGGCGGGCTGGATCGAGACGAACGCTGAAAGCGTTCTCTGCGGCGCGGCACGGGCAGGCTTCCCGCTGCGGCCTTGGCTGATCCGCTTATGCAAGGCCGATGCCGCTCCTGTGCTAGAAGACCTGAAATCGCGCTACCCCGGCGAGTTGTCGGCGTTTTGGGAATTCGCCCCTCAAGGGCTCCAGGAGTTGGCGACGATCTTGGACGGTGGCTCAAGTTAACCCTGCCGCGCTAGAGCTCTAGGTTGAAAGGCGATGCCTTGCCTCTTTGAGGTTGGGAGTTGCCGTTCAATCAGGTGGCGCGACTACGGACGTACTCGTCCATGCCCACCAGTTCGCAGTCTGTGTTGAACGCATGTATCTCGGCGCCATCCTGCAAGACGAGCATGTTCATTGGCAACCAATCGACCGCGAGCAGAAGGCTCCGGTCTTCGCCGGTGAATAGAATCCCGGCCGCCACTTCGCAGAACGCCGACGCTCCAGTTGGCACCGCTCCCGGGCGAGTGGCAGCTTGGGAGTTCGGATTGTTGCCTATGGTGGAGCGCACCTCTGCTCCCTCGACAATGAACTCGGCGCGCCGAACAACTTCAGTTCGCCACGTACGCAGCGGCCAAGGCTCAAAATCCGTCGGCGTGACAGGCGCAGGCGGACGCGTGGTCATTAGCTTTCGGAGCGGCTCTGGAACGCCTTTCGTCAGTGATGGAGGGGTCCAGTTTTCCCAGCGTTCTTGCAACTCAGTCATGCTGAGCAGGCTCAGCGTGAAGACCTCGAACAGGGGCAGCAAGTCCCGTTGATGCACGCCAAGAAGCCAAGTGGCCCCGTCCACCGTTCTCAGCCAAATGTTCGACACATTCATGCCGATCCGCTCAACCCGCCATCCCCTAATGTCTTTCGTAAGTTGCTGAAGTGCGGACGTGCTCGCTTGTAGCTCAAGGGGCGGGAACGCAATCGGCATGCTCATCCTACGCTGCGTTGCATTTAGCGAAACGTTGAACGCTCGATCAGAAGCGACATCTACCACTCCAGCAGACAGGCATCTCGGAAGGTGGCGGCGATTGAGGCGCATGCCCTATCCCCGTGCGAAAATCGAGACTGCCCGCAACGGGATTGGAAGCGGTCGTTCCTTTCCTCTCCCTTGAGGGGAGAGGATAGCGAAGCTTACGAGCTTGCTCGTTAGCGAAGCTTGGAAAGGGTGAGCGGTGCCCCAGGCACCGCGCGACCGCGACGCGGTCGCTTACCCCTCACCCAACTCCGACTGGGCAGCAAGCTGCCAAGTCTGCGCGACCCTCTCCCGCAAGGGGCGAGGGAAGGTCTGCACGTATAGGCGTAAACCGAAAAGAAGCTTCGTCGATACCCCTCGCCCGCGCTTCGGTCCGAAATGTTGAAGTCGATCAATAGCCCCTAAGCCGCCGCCTCCAGCCGGTCCGCGAAGAACGCCTTCAGTTCGCGCTTCAAAATCTTCCCGTTCGCGTTCCGCGGCAGCGTCTCCTCCGAAAAACGCACCGCGACCGGCACCTTGAACGCCGCCAGATGCTGGCGCACCCAGGCCTGCAGTTCGGCCTCGCTCGCGCTTGTGCCCGGTGCCAGGTGCACCACCGCCGCCGGCTCTTCGCCCAGCGTCTTGTGCGGCAGGCCGATCAGCGCCGCGTCGGTGACGGCGGGGTGAGCGTAGAGCACATTCTCCACCTCGCTCGAATAGATGTTCTCGCCGCCCCGGATGATCATGTCCTTGGCGCGGTCGACGATGTAGAGGAACCCCTCCTCGTCCAGCCGCGCCAGATCACCCGTGCGCACCCAGCCGTCGACGAAGGTCGCCGCCGTCGCCTCGGGCTTGTTCCAATAGCCCTTCACAATCATCGGCCCGCGCGCCCACAGCTCGCCGACTTCGCCCACGGGCAGTTCGTAGGTGCCGCTTTCGTCCATGATCTTCAGGTCCGCCACCGCGACCGGCGGGCCGGCGCTGGTCGGGCGGTTGAGATAATCCTCCGCCGCATGGCCGGTGACGGTCGCCATCGTCTCGGTCATCCCCCAGCCATTGCCGGGCAACGCGCCGAATTCGGTATAGATACGCTTCACCAGCTCGGGCGCGGACGGGGCGCCGCCATAAGCGATCGTCTCCAGGCTGGAGAGATCATATTTCGCGCGATCGGGATGTTCGAGTAGCTGCCAGGCGATGGTCGGCACCCCGCCCGTCGCGTGGACGCGCTCGCGCTCGATGATCTCCATCGCGCGCACTGCGTCCCATTTGCGCATGAAGATCAGCGTCGATCCCGCCGCGACCACGCCCATCATCCCCGCGCTGCACGCCGTCACGTGGAACAGTGGGATGCAGGTGAGCATCTTCTTCGGCTCGGGCATGGCGGGCGGCGCCTCGCCCCGGCGCAGCAGGGTGCGCGCGCCCGAATAGCCGCTGGAGAAGATGTTGGTGATGAGGTTGCGGTGGGTGCCGAGCGCGCCCTTGGGGTGGCCGGTGGTGCCGCTGGTGTAGAAGATCGTCGCTTCCGTCTCGGGCGTCAGCGCGGCTTCGGGCAGAGCTTGATCGGGAAGCGCGGCCCAATCGCCCGGCGCGCCGATCAGCGATTCGAACGCGGTGCCGCCCGCGATCACGCCGCTCCCCCGCATTACAAAGACATGCTCCAACGCGGGCAAGGCGGCGTAATGATCGCGCAGCCGCTCATGCCGCTCGGCGTCGACGAAAAGCACACGCGCGCCCGAATCGGCGAGGCCATATTCCAGCTCGGCGCCAGTCCACCAGGCGTTGAGCGGCACCGCGATCGCGCCGATCGAGACGGTCGCGAAGAACACCACCGGCCATTCGGGCAGGTTGCGCGCGCACAGCGCCACCCGGTCACCCGCCTGCACCCCCAGCGCGCGCAGGTGATGCGCCAGCGCCGCCACCGCGCGGAAATGCGCATCATAGGTGACGCGCTCATCCTCATGGATCACGAATTCGCGCGCGCCGTGCATCCGCGAGAGTTGCACCAGCAGCCCCAGATGCGGCGGCGCGTTCTTCCACACCCGCGTCGGCACGCCGCCGATCTCGACGGTTTCCATCTCGAAGCGCGCGCCCGGCGCGGTGAGGATCGCGTCAATCTCGGCGAAGCTCATCTTCGGCCAGGCGGGGTCCAGCGCGATCAGCGGTTCGCCAAGGGCGGTCATGCGGCACTCTCCATCTCGGTCGCGGCGCTAGCGGCCGTTTCGGCACGAAGGTTAGAGTTGATTTGGCTGCTGCTCAAGGCAATAGAGAAGCGGTTTCGAAATAGGGGTACGGTAGCATGGCACTCGCGGACCCGCAGGCTTTGGGCTTCGACGCGGCGCGACTCGCGCGGATCGATGCGCTGCTGCGCGAGCGCTATGTCGCGCCCGGCCTGCTGCCTTGCGCGCAAATCCTGATCGCGCGCGATGGCGAGATCGCGCATTTCAGCCATATCGGCGCGGCGCGCGAGGACGGCACGCCGGTTAGCGACGCGACGCTGTTTCGAATCGCGAGCATGACCAAGCCGATCACCAGCCTGGCCTTCATGATGCTGGTGGAGGAAGCCAAGGTCGCGCTCGACACGCCGGTCCATCACGTGCTGCCCGAGTTCAAGGGACTCGGCGTCTATAATGGCGGCGGCGCGGGCGTGCCGTTCATCACCAAGCCGACCGACGAGCCGATGCGAATGGTCGATCTGCTGCGCCACACCAGCGGGCTGACCTATGGCTTCCAGAACCGCAGCAACATCGACGCCGCCTATCGCGAGCGCAAGCTGGAGAACTGGTTCGGCAACCTCGATCTGACCGGCTTCGTCGCCGAACTGGGCCGGTTGCCGCTGGAATTCTCGCCCGGCGCGGCGTGGAATTATTCGGTCGCGACCGATGTGCTCGGCGCGGTGATCGAGCGGGTTTCGGGCGAGACGCTGGATGCGTTCTTCGAAACCCGCATCTTCGCCCCGCTGGGGATGCGCGACACTTTCTTCCAGGTGCCGGCGGACAAGCTCGATCGGCTGGCGGATTGCTATGATTTCGTCCCCGGCGGCAAGAAATTGTGGGACGCGGGCGCCAAGAGCGTCTGGGCGCATCGCCCGAAGCTGCTATCCGGCGGCGGCGGGCTGGTTTCGACCGCGCTCGATTATCACCGTTTCTGCACCTTCTGCCTGAACGGCGGCACGCTCGATGGGGCGCGGCTCGTCAGCCGCAAGACGATCGAGCTGATGACGCAGAACCATCTGCCGGGCGGCGGCGATCTCGCCGGAATGTCCAAATCTCTGTTCAGCGAAACGCAGAATGCCGGCACTGGCTTCGGCCTGGGCTTCGCCGTGAACATCGATCCGGTGCGATCGATGATGCCGGGCTCGGTCGGCGAATATTATTGGGGCGGGATGTTTTCGACCGCCTTCTTCATAGATCCGGTCGAGCGGATCAGCATGGTGTTCATGACCCAGCTGCGCCCGTCGAGCACTTATCCGATCCGGCGCGAGCTGAAGACGCTGATCTATTCGGCGCTGACATAACGTGGTCGCCCCAGCGAAAGCTGGGGCCTCAAGCCATCAAGACCCCAGCCTTCGCTGGGGTGACGGACCAGAAGCCAACAGGAGCAAGCATGACCTCGCCGATCACCACCGAACGCCATGACGATGTGCTGGTCATCTATTCGGACAATCCGCCCGTCAACGCGCTCGGCGCAGGCGTCCGCACCGGGCTCGACGCGGCGGTGAAGGCGGGGCTCGCCGATCCGGGCGTGAAGGCGATGGTGATCGCGTGCAAGGGCAAGACCTTTTTCGCCGGCGCCGACATCACCGAATTCGGCAAGCCCCCGGTCGAGCCGCTCCTCCCCCAGCTGCTCGACATGGTGGAGGCGGCGGACAAGCCGATCGTCGCCGCGATCCACGGCACCGCGCTGGGCGGCGGGTGCGAGGTGACGCTTGCCTGCCATTACCGCATCGCCGTGCCCTCGGCGCAGATCGGCACGCCCGAAGTGAAGCTCGGCCTGCTGCCCGGCGCGGGCGGCACCCAGCGCCTGCCGCGCCTGGCGGGCGTCAAGCTCGCGCTGGAGCTGACCGCCAAAGGCGATCCGATCAATGCCAAGCTCGCCCAGCAGGCGGGGTTGATCGATCGGCTCGCCGGCGAGGGCAGCCTGGTGGATGACGCGATCGCATTCGCGCGTGAGGTCGCCGATGTCCGCCCGCTTCCGCGCGCCAGCGAGAAGACCGCGACCGCCGATCCCGAAGCGGTCGCGGCGTTCAAGAAGGAGAACGCCAAGCGCTTCCGCGGGTTCGACGCGCCCGCGGCGAACATCGCCTGTGTCGAGAAGGCGACCGACGGCTCCAGCTTCGAAGACGGGATCAAGTTCGAGCGCGAAAGCTTCATGAAGCTGATGTTCGGCACCCAGTCCGCCGCGATGCGCCACCTGTTCTTCGCCGAGCGCAAGGCGGCCAAGATCGACGGCATCGCCGATGACATCGCGCTGCGCCCGATCAACCGGGTCGGCGTGATCGGCGCGGGCACGATGGGCGGCGGGATCAGCATGAATTTCCTGTCGGCCGGCATCCCCGTGACGATCGTCGAAATGGCGCAGGAAGCGCTCGATCGCGGCACCGGCGTGATCCGCAAGAATTACGAGGCGAGCGCCGCCAAGGGCCGGCTGAAGCCCGAGCAGGTGGAAGCGGCGATGGGCGCGCTCACCCCCACGCTCAGCCTGGACGATCTCGCCGAGTGCGACCTGATCATCGAGGCAGTGTATGAGAATATGGAGGTGAAGAAGGAGCTGTTCGGCAAGCTCGACAAGATCGCCAAGCCGGGCGCGATCCTTGCCTCCAACACCAGCTATCTGAACGTCGACGAGATCGCCGCCTCCACCAGCCGCCCGCAGGACGTGTTGGGGATGCACTTCTTCTCGCCCGCCAATGTGATGAAGCTGCTCGAGGTGGTGCGCGGCGCCAAGACCGCCGATGACGTGCTGACGACCGTGATGGCGCTGTCCAAGAAGATCAAGAAGGTCGCGGTCGTCGCGGGCGTCTGCCACGGCTTCATCGGCAACCGGATGCTGATGCCGCGCCAGGTGGAGGCGAACAAGCTGCTGATGGAAGGCGCGACGCCCGAGCAGATCGACCGGGTGCATGTCGAATTCGGGATGCCGATGGGGCCGTTCCAGATGAGCGACCTGGCAGGCGTCGATATCGGCTGGCACCGCGATCCGAGCCGGATCGAGAATATCCGCGATGCTTTGTGCGCCGAAGGCCGCTGGGGCCAGAAAAAGGGCGCGGGCTTCTATGATTATGACGAGAAGCGCAATCCGACGCCCTCCCCCCGCGTCGCCGAGATCATCGAGGAGTTCCGCTCCAAATCGAACCTCCCCAAGCGTGAGGTTTCGGACGAGGAGATCATCGAGCGCACGCTCTACACGATGGTCAACGAAGGCGCGCTGATCCTGGAGGAGAAGATGGCGCAGCGCGCGAGCGACATCGATGTGGTGTGGATCTATGGCTATGGCTGGCCCGTCTATCGCGGCGGCCCGATGTTCTGGGCCGATACCGAAGGGCTGAAGAAGATCGTCGCCGGCCTGGAGAAGCACGGCTTCAAGGTCGCCGAACTGCTGAAGAGCAAGGCCGAGAGCGGCGGGCGGTTCAATTGAAGGAGGTGGCGAAGAGCCCTCACCCAACCCTCTCCCGCACGCGGGAGAGGGCCAGCAGGCGTGTCTCGCCCTCTTTTCCCTCTCCCGCATGCGGGAGAGGGTGGCCCTCGCGGAGCGAGAGTCGGGTAAGGGCGATGAAGGGCGCCGCGCTCTGCTGCATCGCCCCCTCACCCAACCCTCTCCCCCAAGGGGGAGAGGGCTATGAGCTGAAACGCCACCTCTTTCCCTCTCCCGCATGCGGGAGAGGGTGGCCCTCGCGGAGCGAGGGTCGGGTGAGGGCTTTTTACTCATGATGTGCACCGCTCTGGCCACCGCCGCCGCGATCCGCGCGGGCGAGACGACCGCCCTCGCCGAAACCGACGCCGCGATCGCCCGGATCGAAGCGGGCGACGGTGCGATCAACGCCGTCGTCGTGCGCGACTTCGATCGCGCCCGCGATCAAGCCCGCGCGATCGACGCGCGGATCGCGGCGGGAGACACCAAAGGCGCGCTGCTCGGCGTGCCGATGACGGTGAAGGAAAGCTTCGACGTCGCCGGCCTGCCCACCTGCTGGGGCTATGCCGAACATGCCGATTTCATCGCGCGCGAGGACGCGGTCGCCGTCCAGCGGCTGAAGCGCGCGGGCGCGGTGATTTTGGGCAAGACCAACGTCCCCGTCGCCCTCGCCGATCTGCAGACCAACAACCCGGTCTACGGCCGCACCCGCAACCCGCTCAACCTCGATCGCGTGCCGGGCGGCTCTTCGGGCGGGGCGGCGGCGGCGCTCGCGGCGGGCTATGTTCCGATCGAAATCGGCTCCGATATCGGCGGTTCGATCCGCATTCCGGCCGCTTTTTGCGGACTTTGGGGCCATAAACCGACTTATAACGCGCTGCTTTCGACCGGGCATAACTTCCCGCGCACCAGCGGCAGCGGGGTGGCACTCAATGTCATCGGCCCGCTCGCGCGCGATCCCGACGATCTGGAGGCGCTGCTCGATCTGCTCGCCGACGCGCCGCTCGCCCGCCCCGCGCCGCGCGGCCCCGGCGATTGGCGCGTCCTACTGCTGGAGGTGCGCCCGCATGTCGCGGTACAGGCAAGCATCGCCGAGGCGATCGAGGCGACCGGCCGCGCGTTCGAGGCCGCCGGCGCCAAGGTCGACCGCACCAGCCCGCTGATCCCCGATCTCGCCACGCAGACCGCGCTCTATCTGCAGATGCTGCTGCCGGCGCTCACCCGCGGGCGGATGCCCGAGGGCGTGCCGCCGCCGAGCCTGAACGACTGGTTCGGCCTGATCGACGGGCAAACGCGCTTCCGCACTGCCTGGAACCGGCTGTTCCAGGAATATCACGCGGTGATCGCGCCGATCTGGGGCACCACCGCTTACCCGCATGACGATACCCCGCTCGGCGAGCGCATCCTGACCATCGATGGCCAGCCGACGCCCGCCGGCGCGCAGCTGGCGCTGCCCGGCCTGGCCACTTTCCCGATGCTGCCCGCGACCAGCGTGCGCATCGGCACCGACCCCGACGGCTTGCCGATCGGCGTGCAGGTGATCGCCGATTACAACCGCGATTTCACCGCGATCGCCGTCGCCCGCGCGGCGCACCAATTGATGATGAGGACCTGAGCTATGACGGATCTGGAAGCTTTCCGCGCCGAAACCCGCGCCTGGTTGGAGTCCAACTGCCCGCCCGAGATGCGCGAGCCGGTGCGCGACGACGGCGACATTTGCTGGGGCGGCCGCAACCCGAGCTTCAAGCCCGGGCAGAAGGCGTGGCTCGACGCGATGGCCGGGCGCGGCTGGACGGTGCCCGATTGGCCGAAAGCCTATGGCGGCGGCGGCCTCTCGCCCGCCGAAACCAAGATCCTGCGCGAGGAGATGGCGAAGCTCAAATGCCGCAACCCGCTCAACAGCTTCGGCATCTCGATGCTCGGGCCGGCGCTGCTGAAATACGGCACCGAGGAACAGAAGCTCGAGCATCTGCCCAAGATCGCGCGCGGCGAGATCCGTTGGTGCCAGGGCTATTCGGAGCCCAATGCCGGCTCCGACCTGGCGAGCCTCGCCACCTCGGCGATCGAGGATGGCGATGATTTCATCATCAACGGCCAGAAGGTGTGGACCAGCTATGCCGACAAGGCCGACTGGATCTTCTGCCTCGTCCGCACCGACAAGGGCGACAAGCATAACGGCATCAGCTTCATCCTGTTCGACATGGCGACGCCGGGCGTCTCGACCCGGCCGATCCTGCTGATCAGCGGCTATTCGCCCTTCTGCGAGACTTTCTTCGACAATGTCCGGGTGCCCCAGGCCAATGTCGTCGGGCAGATCAACAAGGGGTGGGACGTCGCCAAATATCTGCTGGGCCATGAGCGTGAGATGATCTCGGGCATGGGGCTCGGCACGGTGAGCGGCAACCCGCTGATCGAGGGCGCGCTGGCGACGATCGGGCTCGATGCGGAAGGCCGGCTCGCCGATCCGCTGCTGCGCGCGCAGATCGCGCTGTTCGAGGTGCGCGCGCGCGCCTTCGGCATGATGTCCGAACGCTTCATCGACGAGCTGAAAGCGGGCCAGGCACATCCGGCGCAGCCCTCGATGATGAAATATTACGGCACCGAGCTGAACAAGGCGCGGCACGAGTTGATGATGGCGGCCGGCGGCTCGGACGCGCTTGAATGGGAAAGCGAGCGATCGAACCAGGGCGGCGCGGCGCGCGCCTGGCTGCGCACCAAGGCCAATTCGATCGAGGGCGGCACCAGCGAGGTGCAGCTGAACATCGTCGCCAAGCGGATTTTGGAGCTGCCGAGCGCGTGAACCCGCAATAGCCCTCTCCCCCTTGGGGGAGAGGGTGGCCTTCGCGCAGCGAAGGTCGGGTGAGGGGCGATGCAGCAGGG
>Ga0310345_10004058_pt1 | contig 13489 bp, 14 predicted proteins | sample HC15DNA20500_MG_FD_204667 | JGI IMG/M metagenome (GOLD analysis project Ga0310345, IMG submission 204667) | Marine microbial communities from station ALOHA, North Pacific Subtropical Gyre - HC15-DNA-20-500_MG | ecosystem: Environmental > Aquatic > Marine > Oceanic | place: Pacific Ocean: North... | reverse complement strand
TGGTGTTCCATTTGCTGGTACAAATGTTTGAACTCTTCTTTGTGGCCAATCTAATTTCTCATAAAGTTTTCTTTTAACTATAAAATATTCTACATCTATCTTATCTAAGGGTATATCATGTTGAGCACCATAGAACTGTTTGTATAATAATAATTGATCTGTCTTTGTTTTATCTGCTTTAGCCCACTTGTTCCAACCCATAGTAGAAGTCTTGATATCTATGATTTTATACTTTTCTCTTACAGTATCGTAGATTAAAACATCAATATAACCAACAAACTTAATCTTGTTTGGTAAATCATAATCAATTGGAACTTCAACTCCAACTAATTCATAACCCTTCTTACTGAAATACATAGACCTTTTCTTTACGAACCACTCTATTATAGCTAATCCATGCTCATAGAACTCTTGCATTTCTTCTTGACTTGATATCTCTTCACCATGTAAATCTTCTACTATATCTTTATAATAGGTTTTCATCCTATGTAACAACATATTTGCTAATGGTAAAGCATCAGCTTTTTTAATACTGTCATTATACATTACAGTTAGATATGTCTGTAATACATCATGCATAGCAGAACCAAATAAGGTATGTATGTTACCCTTAAATGTTCTTAACTCATCTATATAATTTAGTTTCCATTTATGAGGACATACAGCCCATTGACTATATTGACTATAACTAATTCTTTTCACGATTAAACTTCTTTATTTTCTTTTTAATACCTTTATTCAAATAATAAATAAATCTATTCTTACTCTTTCTTTTTCTAAAAAATACATCAGGATCCTTTGCTTCCCACCTTGCACGAATAATTCTACTATATGGTTTGCGTGGTTGACTTAGAGACCTACTATGATATTCCTTACCATCTACTACTAAAACTCTACCTGCACCAGTTTCACCAATAAACTCAAAATTACTAGCTCTATAAATCACTCCCGTATGTCCATGTTCTTTATCTGCAAATGAAATAATAACTTCATAGTCTGTATTCTGTCTTAACCATTTTATAGTCTGTGCTATAAAGAAACTTTCACTATTCTTAGGTGCTTCATCTAAACAAACTAATCTTCTTAACTCTACACACTTATCGGGATGAATAGGATTGTATGCTTTAGCAGTATTTGGCATAGATGGTATAGCATACATCATAGCACCAACCATTTTGGGTATACCAAAGTTACCTGGAGAAAATAATGCGAAACACTCCAAACCTTGTATCCCATTTGTATTATGACTATAGTGATGAATTTCTATAAACTCTTGTATAGCCATTCGAGGAACTAACTCGACGGTGTACTTTTGAAAATCAGGCAATTGTTCTTATATCAGTGCCGCTTGATTCGAAATATAAACCAACTGATTTAAGTTGCTTATTTTCGATACCATATTTTTGTAACATGTCTGATAGTTCCATCTGACCTGCTTCAGTTAACATATACATTTCGATAGCATCAATTGCTTCTCTTTTACTAACTTGTAAGTCATTACTGACCACGTTAATCATCCAATTTGGGTAATCCATATTCTTCTTCTTCTTTCCCTTGATATATCTCAAGTAATAATTTCCTTTTGGAATAATATCCATGTATGTCTTGTAAATCAATTCTGGTTTCAAGCTATACTTCTGAACCTCATTCACTATGGGTAGGAAATCTGATCTCATTGATAAGAATCGGTTTACAAGAAATGTAGACCAACCCTTTTTGTCTTCATCAGAAAGTGATTCCCAAAATCCTTTTTTCTGATGTTTTGTGATTTGATTTAAATAATCAAATACACCCTTCCGTTTAATTGTCTGTTTTTTCTTGGCCAAGTTCTTTACCTGTAACATCACTTCCTTCAAGTAATTTTGCTGGAACATGTCCACAATTACCACAACTATAAACTTGGATAGGAACTATTCCCTCTTGTCCATTTGGTGATATTAGTGCTGATATTTTCTTCAAGACAAACGATGTAATGAACAAATAATTTGAACATTTATCACACTTCATAGTTTCAGCTTGTCCTAAATCTACCTTTACTTGTTGTTTAGGCATTGGTTTCATAGGTTTCATACTCATTTTATTACTCCTAATAATTCGATTAACATAGCCATAAAGTTTATTTCTTTATCGACAACTTGCATATCTGACTGTTCATATCTGGCTAATATCAATATAACAGCTGCCATATTACCTGCTGCAAATTCATCCACATTGTCATATAACAATCTGAAACAATCTGAATAATCTCTGATAGCATTATCAGCAAGTAGTTGTCTTAAATTTGCGAAAGCAGTCTTCTTATCTTGTGTTTTAAGAATATCCAATACTTTCAGTTTATAATCATTCTGAATAGTACTTTGTCTATCCATAATAACCTTATCATCAACTACACTTCTTTGAGTTGCATTAATAATTTTTCTAACATCAGGATAACTACTATCAATCAAAACTTTCAAATCTTCATTACTATAAGTTATCTGTTCTTTTTCCAATACTTTAGTAAGATGTACTGCTACACCTTTCTTACTTGGTGGTATAATTTCAAATACTTGACACCGACTTTGTAATGGATCGATTATTCTTTCTACAAAGTTACAAGTTAAGATAAACCTACAATGTCTACTAAAAGTCTCCATAAGGTTACGCAAAGCCGCTTGTGCGTTAGGTGTGATATAATCACACTCATCTAAGACAATCACTTTCATATCTTTAAAACCTATCGTAGATGCGAATTGTCTAACCTTATTACGAACTGTATCTACACTATTCTCATCAGATGCGTTGATATAAAGATAATCACACTCAATATTCTTAACAATCAGTTTAGCAAGTGTTGTTTTACCTGTACCAGCTCTACCATATAAAAGTAAATGGGGAACATCATTTGATTTGATGTATCTCTCTACCTTTGCTTTTAAATGTTCGTTACCAACATAGTTTTCTAACTGAGTTGGTCTATATCTTTCTACCCATAATGAATGTTCAGCCATCTATTATTTCCTTTATCTCTTTTAGTTCTTTAATTCTACAATTAGATTTTGTGTGTTGATTGTATATTTTATCCATCAAGATAAATCCCTCTTGTGTACCACGACCCCTAACCCAATTATCAAAGTTTTCTGGTGAATCGTCTACCAAATAATCTATAGGCATTTTCCATTTAAATCTACCTCTTGTAAAATAAATAGTATCAAAATTCAATCCGTACTTACCTAACCAAGATAAAGTATGGTGTCTAATATCTGGTTTCTGAGAAGTAACACATACAAGACTATGTTTATTTTTGTCTGCCCAATCAACTAAATCATACATTTGTTCTATAGCACCAAATATTGGATTACTGTTACCCATAATTTCTTTAGCGTAATCTTTACGATATATCTGTTTTATCTCTTCACGAGAACACACAAAGTCGTCTTGAAAATTCCAATGTTGAATTTCCACGAAATCTTTTTTGAGGTATTGTGGATAATGTTCACGAAGTACTTTAGTAAGTCCATCACAAAAATCTCTCAACACCCCATCTACATCAATTCCTATTGTCATAGTGATATTTTCCCAATATGATATACCAGAATATACGAATAAAAACCAGTACTTGTCAAGTTATTTATCAATTAACTACCTTTTTTAAATGTTCATATAAAACTTTATAAGCTACTCTATTTGGATGAATACCATCAGGATAAAAATATTTTGGATTATCTAACATCAACTGATATCTATCATTGCCCATTTTCTCTATCTTTAAAAAATGTTCCTTATCATCTACTAATTTTGCCAACTCTTCCATATACGCTGGTAAAGGATATACAAAAGACTTTACTGGCTCTTCAATTGTATGTTCTCCAGTTAAAATTAAATTTACTGCACTTTGACATATACAATTAATTCCATATTCTTCAATTATACTTGGTTCTAATGTATCAGCAACACCACCAATCAAATAGATTGGAACACCATAAATAGATTGTGATTCTCCTAATAATTTATAATATGCATTAGCCATATAAAGATCTACATCTCTAACACTCATACCATCTTTTAAATGTTGAATCCAATCTGTAGAGGTTCGGGTATGTTCGGTTTCAAAAACAAAAGCAATATCAAATTTTAAATGTGGATTTTGTCTCATGTAAAATTTATAATCTTGCCCTATACCATAATTCCAATTTCCTTGTCTTGAAAAATTAACTGCAAAATGTCCATCATCCAGTAGATATTGTACTAATCCTGTATGATTTAGTTTCATAGTACCAGCAGTTTCACCATTTGCATAACTATCTCCAAATATTGCTACGTTCATCTAATTAACCACATTTGTCAATTGTATTAAAATTATTACTAATGCTAAAGCTAAACATATCATAACTTTCATATTAGGCATTTCTCCTAATACTCCCCATGTCAATAAACCAAATATTAGTGTTCCCATACCAAATCCAATTAATCTTATATTCCAAAAATACCCAAAATATTCATATGAAAATCTTGTTGAATAATAAAATAAATAACTAATTGGTATTCCCATTAATAAAATATACCATTGTGATTTCATCCATTCCCACCTGAATTGTCCATTCATATGAAAAAATGCTATCACATGACCCATTACACTAAGAATAAGTGCTATAATTAATTTGTTCATTATTTCCTTCCCTACTTAAAAAAGTACTCAATACTATTCTCTGAGCACGTAAACTTTGTATCTTTCTCACTTGATGTATAGGATCATTTTTACTAAAATCAATTAAAGCACAATAACCAAATTTTGGCTGTAAAACATACTCCACTTCCCCTAATTTTTGTTTTTTCCCTACAACTAATTCTCCACCAAAATATACATCCCAGTCTGGATTTATATAAATCAATAATGAAGCATGTGCTTCACTATGTGCATCTTGATGTGGTAAAAAATTATCATTATAACGAGAAATTTGTATATTTGTTGCTGATGGACCTTCCACTTGTGTAGGTATATCATAAAAAAAATCATTTATTTCAGTAATATATTTAAGATATTGTTTATAATATTTTTCACCTTCATCTCCACTATATATGTTATTTAAACCCATTTTATGAAAATGCTGAACTCCACCATCTTTAACAGAACTATCCCAGCTACAAGGTGGTTTAAAACACACATCATCTAAATTTGAATTGTCTCTAATAAAACCATCCCAATATCTTAAATTTTCATTAATTTCTTCACCAAAAATTTCAAAAAAGGTACAACCATTTGCAAATAATTCCTTTTTATTTTCTTCTGTAAAATCAAAGTTTTGATTCAACTTTAATCTCCTCTACTGGTGGAACATATTGTTCAGCGTCTGTTGGATATGGTTTTGATTCATATTTTAAGTTCTTCATAAACTTCTTATTTTCTTTTCTATTTCCAATGAAATAAATATAACGATGTTTCTCTGGTTCTTTTCTTCTCCAAAAAGTATGTCCTATACCTGCTTTCAACTTCTCTACATTATGACTTCCCCAAGTTGCTGATACAGTTCTACTATGTATCCACTCATATGGATTTTTTAATGATATCGAATAATTTGGCATTAAATTCAATCCTGCACCTTGATACATCCAATTAGTAGCTTTATAAATACCACCTAAATGTAACCTATCTGGATCTGCATAACTGATTAATACCTTAATATTCTTATCATATTTTTTCAACCATTTGAATGATTGTGCAATAGAATATGATTCTATGTTGTTTCCATAACCATCGTGTATGAATAATCTTGTCAACTCCAAAATATTCTTTGTCTGCAAGATATCTTCATCATTGAACATAGACCCCATTACCGATCTTCCTACAGGGTAACCATAAGTCATACAACCAACAAGTTTTTCTTCACTCATATCCTTAAAAAAAGGATGAGGATTATCTGACTTATGAAATATACCTATCGCATATTTACAAGAAGAAAACCTATGAGAATAATGATTTTTCTCTATTATCCTCTTAGCGGTTTTTTTATCTATTTCCTGCAGATAAACCTTTGATTTATCTACATATTGTTTCATTAGTCTACAGTTGTTTTTGCTACTAAGACATAAGTAGAATCGAAATTATCTACCTTGAAATTAACTTTAGCTAAGCCTGCACTTGAAACGAAAAGAGTTGCTGATTCACAATCTTTATTTGCAGTTAGAACTTCTTTAAAAGTGTCTGCATCAAAAAAGATAGCATCATCAAGAGAAGACTTTCTCCGAGCTTCTACAGGAATTGTTACCTTGTTTGATTGTGTACTTGAACTGTAACCAATTACAATCTTTACTTCTACACCATCTGATAAGACTGCGAAAGTAGAAACTTCACTCAAAGCACCTTTACCTGATATAAAAGAACTGATAAATTGTTTATCCAATTTTAATTCTAAATCAAAATCAGGAACATTCGTCAAATCTGGCTTCTTAGAAACCACATCAAGACGAGCCAATCCATAATTGACTTTAGTGTTATTACTCTTTTGACTAATAACTAATTGAGATACAACATCACCAACTTCATTAGCTTTAACAACTAACTCTCCATCCAAGACATTAAGTAACTTAATCAAGTCTTGAATCTCATAGAGACCCATTTCGTAATCACCAAAACCATTCTTAGATAGAACAATATCACCAACACAACTTTTTGCTGAATTGATGAATGAACAACTAAGAGTATCTTTTGTTGAGACTACAGGTGCAGATTGTGTCTGACCACCTAAGTAAAACCTGTTGACAAATCCCATCAACGTTTGTTTATCCATTATGTAACTCCTTTATATACATATATATAAGTATCATTTTATTTCTCCAAATTAAAAGAATTTATTAAAACCAAAATCATCATTTGGTTCTTCCCATTGTAATGCTTGATATAGCATCTTTACTTTTTTACTAAGTGCTTGTTTATAGATTTTATCCGTATCAATATATTTTATTATATAATCTAATACTTGTTTTGGGTCTTCATGACCTTTATAACATATAGTATCAAACTTGAACGGATTATCTTTTAAATAAGTCCACTTAATTTTTTCTCCATTACCAACCGCAGGATATTTCTTGTTCAGTTTATTAATCAATAAAAAATTGTTATAATTAATTGCTGATTTAACATGAACTGGAGCTCCCTTTTTAGCAATAAGAATACCCTCACCCATTGATATAAACTTCTTTACATTTTTAACTGAAGTTGGCATTGCGATTGTATCATACTTTTTTAATCTCATAGATTTCTTAAAGTTAAGAATATATTCATTAATCTTTTCTTTTGGCACATCTGCCAATATATCTTCCAATACTTTAGTCAAACATTCTTTAAAAGCCCCTGGAAAACTTGAACGAACAATATCTAAACCCTTGACATGAAGTTTATTCACTCTAACACCATTATCATTGATAATCTTCATACCATATCGTTTCTTTGTAACAAATAACCCACTTCTAGCAATCAATTCCTGCTTAATCTCAAATCTATGTTCGTCTATATTACAAAACTTTTTAGCAAATAAATCATACGAATCATTAAGATATGTCTGAACATCAGATGCTATTTCCAAAATCTTTGAAGTCATTAAATTTTCATCTTTAACATTTATATGCGGATATTTCTTTTCAATAATAGGAATTGCTGAATAAAAAACTGAATCTGTATCAATATAAATACAATAATCTTCTTTATCATTTAATATCGAATTATAATAATGGTTAGACATACTTTTGGTATATTTAATTAATTCTACACCAGTTTTTGTTGTCGCCTCAGCATTATCTAAATCATAAAAACGAAATACAGGTAATCCCAATACACCATACAATGAGTTTAAAACAACCTTTTGAATGTATTGTCGTCTATCAAAGTATGCATATTTCTCTTTATCACCTTTATCAGCAAACTTCTTTGCTAACTTCCTAAACTGAACTCTATCGTCAAACCACTTTTCTAATAATGTCGGTATAAGACCTTTTCTATCTTGTGTATATAATACACCATTAGAAGATACAGATACATTATTATCTTTCAAAAAATTCTTGAACTCTGCTGTAGTTAGTTTAGCACTTTCTTTACCATTCTTATCCTTAATACTATATGTCTTATCCACACCTTTAAGAAATGGTTCTACATCCCAACTATCTAACTTACCCAACTTAGTTTCAGGAGATATATTTAAACTCATAATAATAGATGGATACATACTTGTGATATCTAAGTCATATACCCATTCGTGTTTACCTTTTTGTGGATCCTGAACATATGCACCTGCAAACTTATCTTTTCCATCCATTAATTGTTTATTTGCTTTTATTTTATTTGGTGCTACAATACCAATCTTTTTAAGATATACAAGAATAGCACCCTCAAGAAATCGTGATGAATAATAAACATCCTCATATGGAACATGCCCTAAATGACATATAGCTCTAGCAATACCAATGAAATCTAACTTTGCATCAAGTTTCTCAAGAATAACAACATCATTTATATTATATTCTACAAACTTATTTCTATCACCATCATATAAATCATTAAGTGTACCTTCATAAGCTACTTTTTTCAATCCAACCTCTAACTTACCGATATCATCCAATCTATATGAAGACCTTTCTCCAAAAGATAATTTTCTATATAACTCAAAATAATCAAGTGAAGCTACACCTGCAATCTTGTATGTTCCTTTGTGTTTCTGAAATTCTACCATTCCGATTGGTGATAAACAGTTTGCAGCTTGTTGTCCTAATAATCTTATAGTACGATTATAAAGATAGGGAACATCAAATCTATCACTATTCCAACCACTAATGATTGTTGGTGATATCTCAAGATATTTTGTAAAAAATGCAGTTAGTAAGTCTCTCTCATCTTTGAACTTAATAACAGTTGTTTCACCAAACTGATTTGCATTAACCTTATTCTCTACATCAAGAACATAACAATAATATTGTTTAGTCAATTCATCATAAAATGCAATAGAAGTAATGGTATTGTCAGCTTTGTTTACATCAGGAAAACCTTGTGTAACCTCAACCTCAATATCAAAGAACATAACACGATGACCCTCAGATACTTCATCCGAATCTGTATATTTATCAACCAAAAACCTAATTTCTGGCATTACATCCGATTCAAACGCTACATCAGTTTCGTCTATTTTAGATATTGGAAGTCTTCTTACTTTATCACCATATAATGAAGTATAAGTTCCCTTACCATCTTTTACATAGGCATATTGACTAAAAGGGTGTACTGAATACCCCTTTTTATCATCCCAAATATGTATTCTTCGTTTCTTATAGTGATAAAAGATATTTTGATATATAACTATACCTCTTCAATTTGATATTTGAATATACGAATAAAAACCAGTATAAGTCAAGCTTTTTTTATAGTTTCTCCTGGTATTTCACAGGTATCATTATTACAGAATTTGTCTATTTCTGCTTCTTCGTTTTTGATTATACCGAAAGTAAGTTTACCAAGTCTATCTGCTTCAAAATGATATGTTTTTTCATCTATTGCTTCATAGGGCATTTGTTTATATGCTCCTAATTCATGTCTTGGTAAAAGTGATATACCTTTCAAATGATATTGGTAATAATTCAATACTTGAGGAATTTGTTCACTTTCAGTTTCAGGATTGAATGTAACTGTACAACTTACTTGGTTATCTGCCCAATGTCGTTGCATAAATGCTGCTAAACTAAATTGTTCCCAAATAGATAACTCACCAGCAGTCCTAATTCCCTCTCCAACATCAACTGGGATTTCAACCACAGCTGTAGAATCCTCTGAACCAAATGCAGGTTCTATTGTATAATTTGCTTTTTTTAATGGTTCTATTAACTCTGAATGTTTTGATAGCCTTACTCTTCTAAAATAAAAACGACTCTCAGGATAATGTAGTCCTGGAGTTGCTCCTGCCAATAATGAAACTGTACCACTTGGTTTAACACTTGTAGTCTTAATTGATTTTGGTATGGCGAACCAATCAGAATAAATACAATCCCAATCTTGAATTACATTATATCCATTTTCTAACCAATCTTGAAATTCGTGTAAACCACGATTAGTAATAAATTGTGCAACACCACTAACACTACAACCAATTCTTCGGTTTCTTAACATAACTCTATTAGTATCACTCCAATGAGTTTTACCAAGTGTTACTGTTTTGGCATACAAATACGCATACTTTAATGTACGAGCATAGTCCTCATATGATTCGTGATTATCTGGAAATGTCTCTACTAAACAACATAACTCATATGATTCAAGTGATTGTTCAAGACAAGGATTACCACCAGCCACTCTATGGTCTTTATCATCACCACCATTTTTCATACGAGAATAATGTCTCATATTTTCTAACCACGCAAAACCAGGTTCTCCATTATCATTAATTCTTTTTGCAACTTCTGTATAATCCATACCAAGTTCTGCAAATATACTATTGTTTGAAGTCCAACCATATTGGTCTCTATGTGGATTAACTTTATAATTCTTTAAGTCTAAATACTCTTCTGACTCAGGGTCACCAAAAACTATCTCAGCAGTTCTACGAACATTTCCTGCTACAACACATTTACCTATAAGATTCATAATATCTACGATTGTAGTTACTGTAATTGGTTCTCCACTATTACTCTCTAATACTTCTCTGATACTATCGTGAACTTCTTTTAGTGGTTCAGGACCTGAACTTACTCCGCCAAATCCTTTGATTGGTTCTCCCTCACCTCTAATCTTTGTATAATCAAATATTACTGAAGATGTACCATGAAAGTAACTTTCTAAAAGTAGTCTTAATGATTCTACCCAACCTTCTCGTGTATCTGGAATGACAAATACTTCTTCTTGTCTACTTTTATTTATACCTTTGACTATAATTTCACCAGCACCTTTAGTATCAAAACCGACACCAACACCTAACATAGAGGCATCCATTAGAAAACAGAATGGTTTTGAGTAATCTTCTTTAAGTGTTTTAGTAGATACGAATGCACAGTTGTTTAGTGCTGCATATAGATTCTTTTCTTCGGTGATTGGTGTTCCCATAGCCCATAAACCACGACCAGGTGGTAGGAATTTCATATTGAAAATTCTGTCGTACATTTCTTGGGCTGATTTTTGAGCTTGCCATGCATTCCAACCCAATTGATATGAATCAATGTGGGATTTTTGCATTGAGTAAGTTCCCTCTACAACTCTTTGAACCGTTTCCCACCACCTCTCGTTCTTACCATCGTCTTTAATACGAGAATAAGTCCTCATATAAACTAATTCTCCTAAACCATTAAAACCAAACGGTGCTTTTTTTCTCTTGTATTTGTTGACGAAATTTTCTGATAACTTAAATTTTTCCATTAATCTGGCTCCTGTATCCTATTCGTATTAACCTTAACCAAAAATAACTATAATATATATCAGATTAAAAACAGGTGTTTTTAAATTTTTATGATTTTTAATTAATTTTTTCTTCTTAGTTTTATTCGAAGCCTTCAACTTCGGTGTTTTTCATATCATTGTACTTACTAGCCAACAATTTTCTCTTAAATTCTTCACTATTATCCATTTTACCTTGTTGTGTTTTACCTGGCATACTTGTACTTTCATAGATTTCAATTTTTCCAAGATTAGTATTCATACTCATTGGATAAGTTATACCATCTTGCCCAAATCTATTTTTAATAATATGACACCTAGCAGTATGACTTAACTTATCTTCTGCTTTTCTACTAATACTTAATACAAAATCAGCAATCATAATTTTACTATATGCTTCAGCAATCTTTTGTGCTTCAATAACTTCTTCATCTAATGCTGAACGATTAGCCTGAGATGCAGTCCACAATGGAACTTCAAACTCACCAGCTAATCCTCTTAAATCTTCATAAATACTACCTAATTGGTGTCTCACCTCTCTCATACCACTATTATCTCTCAATATATCTGCATAATCAACTATAACCAAATCTGGTTTTATATCTTTCAATTCTAATTGTTTTAAATGTGCTGAAATTGTATTAACTGTTGCTGCACGTGTTGGATAGTATTTAATAACCATTCTACCCTCAAGAGAATCAATGATTTTCTTCACTTCTTCTCTATGAAACTTAATATTTTGTGTACTTATACCACTAAAAACTGTATCATATCTCAAACCAACATATGTTTCATTTAACTCTAATGTATAATGAACTACTGTAAATCCTTTTTTAAGTGCACCTGCGGCAATTGTCTGAAGTAACCAAGTTTTACCAACACCTGATGGTGCAACTACAACACCCAATTCACCTTCACCCAATCCACCATCCATAACATCATTTATTATATCCCAAGGCGTTTTTATCGTAATTCTTGTAGATTTAGTCAATCTCTCTTCAATACCTACATTATAATCATGACCAATATCTACAGCAGTTCCAGCTTTCATAGCATTATCTATAACTGTTTTGATACCATCATAGTTTTGATTTTCTAATAGACTTACAGATTCCATAATAGCAGATTTTAGAACTTGATTTTTACAAAAATCTAATATTTTTTCTTGAACAAACTTTAAATCATTTGCTTCTCTATGTCTCCAAGCATCTTTTAATGCTTCAATAATAGATAATTTAAATACATCATTCTCCATATCATCAACTGCTATCTTTATAGCTTCTAATGTAGGTGTGGTTTTATACTTTAGAAAATACTTATGTATCTCTTTAACTAACCACTTGTTGGAATCTGATTCAAAATATTCTGGTTTAAGAACTTCTGAAATCGTTTGTAAAAACATAGTATCAATTAAGCATGATGCTATAACTTTAGATTGAAAAGATGTTCCAAATTGAGTTAAAGAACTATTCTCCATATAACTCTTTCGTAAGCTTTGTCTTCGATAAATTTAATTTCTTTTGTCTATACTTATCTTTCATCTTCTTTAAAATGGTTTCTTTATTTCTATAATAGTAATCCATTTGCCATTTTTTTTGAGCTTCTTTCTTTTCCTTAACAGTAAAATATCTTTTTTTCCTACCCATTAGTTTGCTCCGCATATTTATCCATCGTGGTAAAATTCTGAGCTAACCAACTACTTACATTTGGTAAATTCTGAAATAATCTATCTTCCATGAACATGGTTTCGAATTTATATTTTATTAACCTTCTTATGGGACCTCTAACTACATCAATTAATTTTGTTTTAGTTGAAGCACTAATATTTACATCTTCTAATTGCATCAATTTATAATTACGCTCAAGTAATTCTTTGTTCTGTAGTATCTTAACAAAAAAATTATTACCATCATCTTTATGTTGATGTGCGTATTTATATATCTCCTGTAAATTATAATTATTAGATTCTTCACTCAAAGATGGTATGTTTTTTACCAAAGTTTTAGTTGCTATTCCCTTGACACCATTTATATTATCAGATTTATCTCCTTCAAATATTTTAGCCATAATAAAGTTCTCTGCAGTTATACAATATTCTTCTAAAAC
>Ga0310345_10004056_pt1 | contig 13497 bp, 17 predicted proteins | sample HC15DNA20500_MG_FD_204667 | JGI IMG/M metagenome (GOLD analysis project Ga0310345, IMG submission 204667) | Marine microbial communities from station ALOHA, North Pacific Subtropical Gyre - HC15-DNA-20-500_MG | ecosystem: Environmental > Aquatic > Marine > Oceanic | place: Pacific Ocean: North... | reverse complement strand
CTCTAACCCCACCAACCACATAAGCAATAGCTAGAGTAGTACGAGGATTCTGAATATAAATAGCTGCCTCTACAGCAGCCCCAGATATTATATCTATTTTACTCAAGTCTTCCGAAAAATTAGCGAAAATTTGCGAAAATCTTGTATCAAAATCTGAACCTTTTCCTTCAGACTTGAACTGTAAAACTATGTTTTCCTGTTCATCAATGACGATTCCATGTACTGCTTTGGATGAACAATCTAAACCTAAATACATTATAACACACTATTGGACATTTGTCTAGCGTGAAGTTTTCAATGTTCTATATTCTTGAACACTGAAATATGCAGTTGTAATACTATTCAACTTACCCAACATGCTTTCATATAAGGCTTGGGCTTCAATATATGATTGATATGTATCTTTGAGCAAACGGTTGGTGGACAAGGCTTCACCTTCCCGTACTTTTTCAGGCGGGGGTTTCAAACCCTGCTTCTCATATTCCTTAACTAGAGTATAACCTGTAGTGGCTAAACCCGCTTCATAAGATAACTTAGCAGAAGTAGCTTCCGATTTCAACTGCCCTACCATAGCTTCTAATTGAATTTTCCATACACTGTACTCCGCTACTTTATCATTTAATTCTTCCACATTCATGCTACGCAATTCAGCATATGAATGGGTAGCCATATTTAAGTTTTGAACTTGAGCCTTTATTCTTTCATTAAGCTGCGCTAACATAAGTCTCCTCATGGATAAATGGTGCTACGATTTCAGCGCATTGCATCACCTTGTCTATATCAAAATCATCTTGTGAGTTTCTAAGTTTAGTTTCCATGTCTACCCAAATTACAGTATCTTCAGGAAGGAAGTAATCTAGGTAATCCAGTTCTGCTTTAAGGTTATCTGGGCCTAGCCCACCAGCATACCCACATTTCCTACCTTCGATAGCTGAAGGCCATGCAAAAGGAGTCCTGCCAGCACCACTAGAAGTATCAAATAACAAGGAAGTTTGGGGATGGATTTCATGTATCCAATCATTCTCACCATCCATCTGTACTATAACTTCTTGTCTCAATTTATCAATTAGATTTCTAAAATTTGCTTTGTCAAGAATCATGTCTACTGGTAAGCCATGAAAGTTTAATTGAATTCGTTTAAATTTATTGAATAGGTCAACCCCAACAAGTCCAGCGAAAGTGGTGATATTTCCTCGTACAGCATTAGTTACAAACGCCCCACATAGGTGAGCAGATAAAGTAAGGGAAGAATCTGCCAAGGGGGTTATCCATTGTCTAGATGGAAATCTATGGCTTCCAGTAGAAGGGAATAATATACCCCATTCTACAAAAGGAAAGTAAGTGGAAACTTCTTCTAAATGCGCTATGCTTGTGGTATCGTCTGCACCTGTAAAAGTAATATTAGAGACTTGCATTATTTGCTCCTTTCTGAACTTTCTTATCTGAGAATTCTTTAGCTTTTTCCTTAAAGCCCCATTTTGTCCTAAGCCCAGGTCTTCTCTTTAATTCGTTTTTCACAAATTCTAATTCGTCTGGTTCTAACTCACCCGCCCACCCAGGAATTAAAATACGTTTATCAATATCCATACCACTCACCTCAAAGGTTCATGGTATTATTGTACCTAAATCGTTATATTTTTACATGAACACCATCTATCGCCCCCGCATTGTGGTGGGCAAACGTCCATTTGCATAATTGCTTTGCAACGATTAAAGATAGCATCTATGTGCTTCTGCTCATATTTCACAAGGAACGCTTTCAAATCTTGGTTATCCTTGTTTTCATATAATACTGTTCCATATTCTACGGGCCATAAAGCTAAGTATAGCTGTAATTGAACAAGGTGTTCGGGTTTAGGGGAAGAGGTCAACTTATTAAAGCCTGCATTATTAATAGATTTTAGTTCTACGGGCATTGGCCCATATTCCCCGTGGTCGATAATAAAGTCTATGCGCCCTGAAATGGGGGGGTAATCAAAAGTTACAGGTACTTCCCGTTCCAATTCCAACCCCATATCATTAAAGTATTTGGATACACGATTTTCCAATGCGGAGCCACACCCAAAGATACGAGCTAATTTAGGTACTATCGTATATGCTTCTAACAAACCATTATATCCTAAATACAATAATCTGTCACACGGTTGTCCTACTTGAGAGGGATGGAATACTCCAGCCCTTGGGGGATTATTATGCCCCTCTAAATGAGCGTCTAAAGCCTTCAGAAGCCATTTGTCTTGGTTGGTTACTGGTGTTGGGGGTTTCCGTTTGGCTCTAGGTTTGTTGTTTCCTCTTCCTGAAATTTGTCGAATTCCTGCCATATGTCCTCGATTATACCCTCTAGGGTTTGAGATTTAATGTGTACTACACGGTCTACTAAATAAGTCTCCATTATGTTCATATCTCGTTTTCTGTCTCTTTTACTATAATGACCATAATGACCGTCAGCTTCGATAACTATATTCAATTCAGGTAGAAAGAAATCCACTATGTAAGGTTTAAACCAATCACATTGTTCTATATAAGAATATCCATATGAATCTAATGCAGACCTTACATACCGTTCCTGTTGAGTATCGTCTTTATAGGGCTGTTGCATAATTCTCTACTTCCTGCTTCAATGTATCATACAACTCAGGGTCTTCTTCAAAGCCTTTCATTAGGTTAGTACGTCCATGAAAGCTAGTATCTTTATAGGCATAACGCCCATTACTAGTAGTGGTTAGAATTCCTGTATATAAAGCTTCGTCTATAAACGCTTCATATTCTCGTACCCCAGAATTAAAAGTAAACGGTACAGCAGCTTGGTCGTCAACCAAACCACCAACCTTAGTCTTATTAATTCTTACCATCATGTTAAAGCCTTCTCTTTCCCCTGCTTTAGAATTAGAGGAAGGAAGCCATTCTCCCTTACGCACTTCCAACATTAAGTGAGCAAAGAACTGTTGTGCTAATCCACCTGGGGGTAACGGTTTATAACCACCGATAGAAGTACGTTCTTGGTTAATAGCTATAAACGCAGAACCATTCTGAAGCTTGTTAAAGAACCTGGGAAAGCTACTATTGATGAATCTAGATTGCCAAGCCATTGGGCTTTTCTCCCAATCATCTTCTTGAACTTGTTGCGGGGATAATGCAGCCAAACTATCCAACACAATAATATCTACTGGCTTAGTGCGATTCTTTCCTTTAGAATCGAGAGTTACCCCATCTAACCATTCGGATAATACTGCCATTGCTTCTTCGCCAGAATAGGGTTGAGCTAGTAATACCCTGCTAGGGTCTAATCCACATGTTGCAGCCCAGTCCTTATCCCAGGATAGCTCTGCATCAATCCACCCAACTAGACCACCCTCTTTCTGTACTTGAGCGCAAGCCTTAGTAGCCAAGTAGGATTTACCACAGCTAGGCTTTCCAGTAAGTAACGTCATTCGTTTCTTAGGTATACCACCATGTAGAAGCCTGTCTAAGGCTGGTAGCCCCAAAGAAATCTTTTCTAGGTCTAACCCTTCTGCATTACCTAGAGTCCAGTTATTGGGCTTCTTGAGGGCTTTGTGGGCATTCTGAATGTCTGCTAAGAGACTATCTAGTTCATCGAAATTAGTTTCCATTGTCACTCCTTGATAAAATCGCTTCGGCCCAGGCGAAATATACGGCACAGGTCTGAATAATTTCCTGCATTAAATTTTCTCCATCCTTATCATAAATGGCTGTAGCTACTTCTCCATGCTCTTCAGAAGCAATTATATACCACCAATAATCAGGGTGTGTTAATTGTCTACCCCATAGCTCTACTTGTCGTTCCCTTTCGGCTAATACCGCTTCTAAGACGTTAGCCCTCGCTACTTCATTATTCATTACGTCAACAAACTATCTGTCTGGGAATCTACCTTAGTCTTAATTACATCCCATACTTGGTCTGCTGTATAACCAGCATCTTCCAGTTGTTCGTCTAGTGGAAGTTCTGTATCAATCTGGTCTATAGAAAGGTCTATACGTCCATACTGATTCGTTGCTAAATCGCCTACCCTAAATGTGAATCCTAGATGCATACTTACTTTAGCCATTCTTATCTCCCTGTTCTAATAATTTATTAAATTCTGTCATAGGATGAAGTTCCCTTGCTGATTTGTAATAACTAATAATTCCAAATCCCCCTATATCTTTAAAGGGACAATTTTTCATAACTGAAGCATATTCCCATCCTACAAAGGATGCTTCCCCATCACCGTGGTCATGGGCTAGAATATAAATCTCTACAGGATTATTAATTTCTTTTTTCTTTATAAGAAGATTGAAGGGTTTCAAAGCCGTTTTAACATCTATAATTCCTATAGGAGTAGTAAAATCTATTCCCCCATCACCATTAGGCCGTATAGTAGTATCAACAGGAAATCCATAGACACTACTAAATAATAACTCACCTAGACTACCACGAATATCTTCAGTATTTGGGTCAGTAAAAAATCTAGGGGTGCCTTTGGGATGAGCCTTTTGTCTCTGTTTTCCCAACTGTTCCGCTGTTATTTTTGGTGCTTTATCCTCTACATTATATACATACCATTCAGTCAGAGGTACATCATAAAAATACTCCCCCGTTGGAATAGCCCTATTTGGGATTTCTACTTGAGGATATTTAAGAATCACCTCACTAGAACAAAGCATAACTCTATCACATTCTATATTAACTACTGCATAGACCATATCAGGTTTTAAGAACTTAGTCTTTCGTTCAGGAATATGAACTGTAGGATGGGGCCATGTGATATGCCAAATAGCTCTACGTTCTACTTCATATGTTCTATTCCTACCTTTCACTAGTATATCTACGCCATATTGATTGGGATTTTCTTCTGCATCAACATTCATACGCTTTAAAAGTTTCAAGACTGCTTGCTTCCCTATAGAGTCATTAGCTTCATGACTACGTGGATTAAAACGTTTTCTAGTTTTCATACACTTAACTCCAATCTATATATTCTTCTATAATATCAGATACTGATGCTTGTGTCAAGTCTAATTTAGACCAATCTTTCTTATCGGCCCAAGAACCTTGACATACATCTATATCTACCTTAAGTGGAATATTTAAACTATTTTCTTCTAGAAGTGCTTGGATTTCAAGCGGTACATCACATATCTCATCATTATGTATTTCACAAATGATTTCATCGTGTACTTGAAGCAAGATATTACTCTTTTTATTCTTGAGATATTCATATACTTTAATCATCCTTTCATTTAAAATATCGGCACTAGTGCCTTGAACTAAATAGTTCACCCCTTTATAAGCAAAATCCGCAGGAATTTTATATAGCCTACCATATCTATTACGTACCCAGCCCCGTTGTTCAATAGTCTTAGTTACTTTATCAATAAATTCTTTAGACCCTTCAATACCTTGAAAATATTTACGCTTATATACTGCTGCTTCTTTTGGAGAAGTACGTAATTGTAAAGCTAACCGTTTATTCCCGATTCCATAGATAATACCAAAAGTAATATTCTTTGCCATTTGCCGATAGAACTTAAATTCAGGATGGTCTTCCCCTACACCAAAAGCATTCTTAGCTGTCTCCCCATGAAAATCAATATTCTCCTTATGCATTAATTCATCCATCATTACATTTTGAAGGTAACTAAGGAAGACTCGTACTTCCATTTGAGAATAGTCAAATCCAATCAGATTGTAGTTTGGTCTAGGAACAAACAATCTCCTAATAGCTATTTGATGTTCATTAGCTTCATCAAAGGATTCGTCACCTACAAATCCCCATGTGTCCAATACATCATCTGCTAAATCGGGGGAGATCGTGCCCCCCTTGGTAGAAACAATAGCTTCAATACGACCTTTGATGACTTCTCTTTCCTCATCTGTTAACTCCTTATCTACTAAGTTAAAGTGAGTTCTAGGTATATTCTGAAGATTAGGACTTCGTGAAGACAACCTACCAGTAACAACTACCCAATTACAAAAAGTTGTGTGCAAAGTTTTTGTATCTATGTAGGGTTCTAAATAAGTAGATTTCAATTTCTCTAAAGACCTGTACTGTCGAATCAATCCTGCAATAGGATTATTAATTTGAATTAGTGCAGCTTCTCCCCAAGATTCTTTTCCCTTGGGAGTTGTCGTAGGGGAATGTATGCCCAATCCATTTAGCACTGCTCCTACTTGTTGGGAACTACTTATATTAAATTCATTGCCCGTTAATTTCCATATACGGTCTGAAACTTCCCCCCTACGTTGATCTATTTTAACCATAGAATCTACTGCATACTTACTATCAATTTCAATTCCCCGCCCTTCCATATCATATAAAACAGTAGTTAATTGCGCTTCTAATTCGGCTACCTGTTCCTGTCCCATATTTTCAATTTGATGCATACATGATTGATACAAGTCAAATGTCCAATAAACATCTTGTTCACAATATGGCCCCAATACATCTACAGGAGCCATAGAGAAGTCTTTATTCCATTTATTGTCCTTCAGATATTTCTTAGTTTTTATATCATACGAAGCTTCTTCTTCACCATAATACCGCTTAATAGTTTCGGTTAATCCAAACTCTCTCACTTCTATATCGGCACATAAGCGTACCAACACAATAACATCTATTAGTTTCTGACCATTAACTTTTAATCCTTCTTTTTCTAAGAACCTCAAATCAAATTTCATGTTATACCCAAGTAGGGTATGAACTCGATTCAAGGAGGTAATAAACTCATCCAACAGGGAACTATCTAAATTCGTTCCTTGGTGATGCCTAAATGGAAAGTAGTAGGTATCAGTTTTAGATAGCCCATATCCCAATACCCCTACGCCACATATTTGATTGTATTCATACGGATCTAGTCCATTAGTTTCTACATCTACACACCATGTATCATAGTTGCTTAACGTATCCATAACCGTGTTAAATTTATCTTTAGTTACTATCATGTATCTTTACTTCTATGTCAGCTTTACTTAACATGTGTTGAACTCCACCATGCACATATTCTTCTAACGCTACTATTTTTTTAACTTTACTATTTGCAAACATTTTACCACAAGTGAAGCACGGTGTCACGGTCATATAAGCAGTTAATTCCTCATTAGACCGTAACTGTAAGAAGGCATTCACCTCTGCATGAATAGCCTCACATACATCTAATCCTTCTCCTGGGGGGTACGATGCCCCAAGACAAGGTGTATCAATACAATGAGTAAACCCTGTTGGAACACCGTTGTACCCCGTTGCTACAATGTGGTTCTTACTGTCTACTAAGACACAACCAACTTGTCTGCGTGGACAAGTACTTCTTTGTGCCACGGTTTTAGCAATCTGCAAGAAGTACTCATCCGTATCTAATCTAGTGGGCATTAAAACAAATCAAGGCTAGAGGATTCAGTTTTAATTTCTGTTTCCCCCTCATCATTAGAGGGGCCAGGACTCCACAAAGCCCCATATCGTTCTTGAAAGTATTCTTGGATAGGAGGAAGATCATAGGCTTCATTCAGTTTATCGGTAGGAATTTCACTATCCCTAGCCGTGGCAGCAATGGCATAGGAGGTATCACGCATTCCAGCCCCAGTACGCTTAATCCTCATGACACCCTTATTCAAGGAGTTCCAATCATTGTAAACATCTACCAACTGATTCCAGAGATAGTCATTACGACCAAACCCTAGACAGATAACCTTATAATCATTCACAACTTCCTTAAACATCTTACGTCCACCTGGGCCTTGAATCTCTTCCCAATCGTCATTACGCTTTTCTGCATGGATTATTTCATGGACATATCCCCAAAAAGCAAATTTCCTAGATGGCCTGGACTCTGCTGGTACCGCACTTAAATCTACGCCATCAGCATTTAAGAGGTTAACAAACCTATTACCTTGCCTAAAGGTATACAAAGATACCTCATCTAGGTTGACATCGTTATCTTCACCCGTAGCTATTGATGTTACGAAGGCTTGGTCACCATCCTTAAACCATACTTCCCTAAACGGAACTGCTGACCTTGACGCTGCTTCTACCCTACTTTCTTCCCTAAGACTTTGAATACGACTTATTCCACTCATAATAATCTCCTTTAATTTAAATTTACCAGATGTCTCTATTTTGTATTATGGCTTCTAGCTCTCTTTCATTTTTTACATCTTGTATATCTTTCACTCCTTTCGGTAATTTCGTATATGATACCACAAAATTTTGTGTCATGCAAGCCATTAATCGCTCTTTTCCTTTTTGCCCTGCTTCATCATTATCCAAACATATAACTAATTCTTCAACAGGAAGTTTAGAAAGTAACTCTTCCTGAGTCTTGGATAGTATAGCTCCTAAAATAGCTACGGAAGAAAAACCATTTTGGTGTAACCAAATAGTGTCTAAGCTTCCTTCAGTAACGCACACAAAGGAACTATTCCTTAGATGATTAATCCCAAATAAATACCTGGATTTTTTAAATCCTTTAGAATATAAATATTTAGGAACTGCATTAGGTCTACGTGATACCCACCCCTTTAATTCCTCAGTCTGAGTAAAAATAGGAATGATTAAATCATCATATCTATTAGTTCCACACTCCCACTTTTCTAATTCTGCCTGGGAAAACCCCCTGTTTAAAGCCCATTTAGGATAAGTAAAAGCCTGGAAATCTTCAGGATAAGTTACGAATTCTTGGACATCTTCCAATTCAAAGTTATCAAAGAAATTCAGATCTAACTCTACATCTTTATCTCCTAAATACTTCTCTACGTCCAATAAAGATATGTGCCAATACTTACTTAGAAAAGATTTTAATGGCCCTTGTCCACAACCAGCAAAGCATATCCATACACCTTTATCAGTATTTATAGATAAGGATGACACTCTATCATCATGTAAGGGACAGACTATACTTACTTCAGACTTTTCTATAGGAATTGGGAGTCCTGCATCTATAAGAATATTAGTCCAATTCATTAATATTCATCGCTCTCAAAAAACTTACTACCCACTTCTTCAATATATCCTCTATCTACATCCCATTCTAGGAGTGACATATCTATGTCTATTTCCCCATCCCTATATTTTTGATATTGAATTACCCGTTTTTGGGTATCATGTTCTACCCTAGCCATTGATAAAGTAACATCAGATGCTCTAAGTAACGCATCTCCAAAGGCCACAGTTTCAGGTTGGGGTGGGACATATACATTCGCAGCATCTCTGTTCGCCTGAGTAGTTACAAACATAGATACATTTTGGGAAAGGCACAATCCCTTCATAGCATAGAATAAAGCATGGGATTGTTCCCACATAGCTTTTTTAGTAGTTAAGCCCGAAGTGACTAAATAAATACCATCTAGCACTACAAATTCTGGGGTATGCTTTCTAATAAGTCCTGCAATACCCTCTATCGTCATAGACCCTTCTCCATTTATGTGGTCACAAACTAGGAGACTTGGGGCATTTTCTTTAGTAAGTGTTTCCAAAAACTCTTTATATACTTCTGCATCTATTGGGTCACCATTTCTAAGAGCTTTGTGGGATAGTTTATACCCCATTAAATTTCCCATAACTACATCGGCCCTTAAATTGATAGCGGATACAGGCATTTCGGTTGAAACTAACAGAGTTTTATGCCCAGCCATCGCAGCAATAGCTGCTGTTAAGACACTCATCCATGTTTTCCCTACTGTGGGCCTTGCAAATAAAGAAATCAATTCCCCAGGAAGCCACCCTACTCCCAAATTATTGAGAGTTTTAAAGGGAGTTTTAATTCCCATTAACCCATCGCCCATCTGCCGTTTGGCTGTTCGGTTTTGCCACTCAGCTAATCTATCTAGCGAATGTCCGTTGTTATATGTTACAACTTCTTCATCATAAATAACACTAATATCATTCAGACTATGTGTTATTTGAGAGAATGCTTTCCTGGGATTTTCTTTAAGAACTTCTTTGTTTGTATTGAATACATTAACTATTTGCCTATATAAGACTTGGTTTTTAAATTTATCAACTGCATATTCTAAGTTTAATGAACTAGCGGATGTATCTAAGGTAGGATAATTTTCACATAGATGAGAGATAGTTGGAAATTCCCCGTAATCATCTACATACTTCAGTAAAAATTGGTAAGCATCACCATGTTTAGCGAAATCTTTAGATGGATGCTTGAATTTCCTTAGATGGTCAAAGTCAGTTATCCCTAAAACGATTCCAGATTCAATAAAATCAAAACTTTCCATTTCTTCTCCTAAGTTAATAAGTAAACTTGATTATATGAATCCATCAAATAGTATTCCGTGTGGTCTTCGGGGGTAATTAATTTTTTTGCGTCTTCTGGTGTAGCTACTTCGGCTACTAACCACACTTGTCTTGTTTGTCGATTCACTCCCATGAGTTTAAGACTTGGAGAAACTTTTGTCAAGGACTTTTGCTTGCTCAATTTTCCTCGTTTAACTCTTCTCTTGATAGGCATCATCATCTCCTAACCAATTTATCTTAGTTAGATACTTATTTAGCTTTCTTTTAGAACTATGGCGTAATTTATATGAAGATTCTTCTAATTCGGTTGTAATTTCCTCCATTGTAAGTCCCTCCATGCGTAAATTAAGAAAACTAATTTCAGAAGAACTTAATTTAGCTCTGATCAACAGATCTTGAACTTCAAAGTCTTGTTCTTTATTTTTTGTTAGAGAATCTTCTAAAGCTTTAATAATTTTAGATGGAATATTTCCACCCGCAAATTCATCAGAAGAAAAATCGTAGTTATATGACTCATCTAAACTAGATGCTTCATAAATTAGGTGATGTTTTCTAGCTTTAGAAATTAAAGTACGTAAGGTATTAATCATTGTGGTATGTAAATATGTATGAAAAGATATTCCCCTGGATTCATCGAAACCTTCCGCAGCTTTAACAATAGAAATTCGTAATTCTTGACCTAAATCTTCTCTATCCATACCCAATACAAAAGATGTGTTTAAAAAACGTTGTATTTTAGGCTCCCATTGAGTAATTAACTCATCTGTAATCTCCATAAACCTCCTCTACCTATCTTTTTGTCCCTTATTAAAGCAGATTCTACTGCAATAGATAGCATTATACCCTCTTCGATGCCCTAATGCAATATCAGAACGTCTTCTTGTGAAAGACGTATGACAAAAGGCACACGTTACAAGCAGATATAAGTAAGTTTCCCTGCATTCAGAGGAGCAAAAACGTTGTCTTTTGGGTATAGCATACCCACAGAGGTCACATTGGCGAGGAAGTTTGCGTGGTCTGGGAACGGAAGTTGTTAATCCTTCCGCTTTTAAAACCTTACTTACGTATTGTTTACAGACTTCAACCTTCCTAGCAATTGTTGCCCCAGTCATTAATGGATTATACTGTCTTAATCTGATTATCTCCTGTTTTTTACCCATTTAAGCATCAATAGCAGTTGTCCAATCAATATCATGCCCCATATTTGGATTACCTGTTGGGTCAGTTGGAGTATCCACATGAGTTTTTAACCATGAATATAGCTGACTCAAAGGAGATTTATCTGCTGTTTTTAAAACATCCTCACCTAAATAGATACTATAGGCTTCTGAATTTAAATGGTACTTATAATGTGCAACTAACTCTTTTTCCTTTGTCTCATCATCTTTACTTCGGGTACTGATATCATGATATATTCCTACATCAAATTGGCATATAGATTTAGCAAGTACCCAAGTTATTCGGTCAATTTTTACATAGGCTTCCGAATGAATTGCCCCACTTTTATCAGTATAAGATATTTGTAATGCCATACTACTTCTACGCTCCTTCCAAAATTTCTATACGTTGCTTCAATTCTTTGATAGATGATACTAGGTGGGCTATTAATTGTGTTGGGGCTATACCCCACGAAGTTCCACCTGTATCCATATTATATTGTTCTGAATAAACAGCTACATCTGTTCCATAACCTGTATTAATCATTACCTCTTTAAGGGCTTGAGAAGTAAAACCAAATCGAGTTGTTGTTTCTCCTATTCTATTATACTTTATAGGATTTAACCTGTCAATAATATCTAAGCCATCTGTAAGAGTAATCATATGCTCTTTCTCATTAGCATCTGAGCTAAAATCAAGATCATTTACAGAATAGAAGGTACTCCATCGTCTACTTGAAGTACCTATAAACCCATTATTATTTATAACGGGGATTAGGTTTGTAGAACCTGCGAATTCCCATTGTTTGATAGAACCCACCGAATCAATTTCTAGATATTCAGTATCGTCTACATATAGACGTATTTGAGAATAATTTCCCTCTGTAACTAGATGCAAATCTTCAAAATTATTTAGTGTGGCTAATCTAACATCAACGGTTGCGGATACGGGTTTCATTGTAAGAGAATAAATATCTCTCACATAACCAGAATCCGCAAAATTCTGAAACCTATGATACCTAGCTTGATAAGTTACATCAGAGGTTCCTCCCGTAGAATCACCGTGAATATACCCATAGGTAGAGGAACCATAGGCGGTTTGAATCTTTAAGGCAGGGTCGTCCTTTGTTGATCCATATACAGTAAAAGCAGTTGTACCAGTACTAAGTTGATATTTAAGATTGGAATCTGATTGACTCGTTTTCCATCCTTTAATCGTCCCATATCGACCAAATTCTAAAAGCCCATTAGTGGATGTTATATCGTAATTATTAATATTCCAACCACCAATTGTTCCATCATTAGCAATAATTTTACCTGTAATTTCTAATGTATTAGCAGATTGATCCCATTTTAATTTATTCTTTAATGAAAAATCTCCTGTATTATCTACATAAAATGCCGTATCTGAATTAAAGTAATTTCCACTACCTATATATATTTTATTAGCTGCTAAAGTTAAACCACCTATAGTACTGTCTCCGTAACCCCCGCCTAAATCACTGCCCACAGTATTTGCATTCTTTATAGCAGCTTCAGCCGTACCATCACTTAGTATAATAGTACCTTTAATAGATAAGCCAGAACCATCCCACCTTAGATAATTAAGATTAGTTCCAATATCAAATTTATATGCCCCCCCACTATATCCTAAGAAAAAGCCCGCTGCTGAAGCCCCATAAGTTTTAGTTCCACTTCTAACATAACCACCATTAACTATATGCATTCCACTTGAATCTAGTGTAACTGCACCAGCACCAAATATTCCTTTCCCATCGGTAGCTTGTATTTTAAATTGGAAATTACCACTACTATCATACCCAACTATACCAGTATTATTTAATATAATTCTAGGATTAGTGTTTGTAGGGATGGTATCATTCGTCATTAAAATACCATTTGCATTGTTAGGATTCCCTGCCCCACCAGCTTTCAAAACTATTGTCTGGGTTACAATCCTTCCCCCATTAACATTTGTGGTAGCATTATTTATGGCTCCAGCATCATCCCGTAGGTGCCAGCTACCAGTCCCTGGCGATGAGGCTGTGAGCATTTTATCAGTATCTGACTGAATCCACAAATCCCCTGAGGCTAAAGCA
>Ga0310345_10004055_pt1 | contig 13500 bp, 7 predicted proteins | sample HC15DNA20500_MG_FD_204667 | JGI IMG/M metagenome (GOLD analysis project Ga0310345, IMG submission 204667) | Marine microbial communities from station ALOHA, North Pacific Subtropical Gyre - HC15-DNA-20-500_MG | ecosystem: Environmental > Aquatic > Marine > Oceanic | place: Pacific Ocean: North... | reverse complement strand
CTCGACCAGTTTGTAGTAGCCATCTCGCGAGCGGCTCTGGGGATAGGTCTTCATGCGGAACCAGAACTCGACGCCGGCCGGCTTCGTGGTCAGATCGCCACCGGCCGCCCCCTGGCCCCTGGCCAATCCGCCAGCGGGAACTCCCGGATTGTTGCCTCCCTGGCCTCCATCGCCGCCGATCGACAACTCGTAGGACTCTCCCCTGTCAAGCTCGAGACCCTCGTAGGTGTCCTCGAAGCTCAGGACCTCCTGGTACAGGGACTCCTTCAGGCTGTTCTTCGGAGTCTGGGCCGTCAGCAGCCGAAGAGTGGAGAAATCGGCCCCGGGAAAGATCATCTCGCCGCGGCTAAGCATTACGGGCCGGGACTCGACGAGGTGAGAGAGGGAGCCGGGGAACCTGAGGCGGAAGCGATGGTTGTTCTCGGGAAAGCGCGGGGTCATCTTGGGATCCTGCAGGTAGATCCCATCTGAATAATCCACCTGACTCACCAGGCCCGCGAGCCGAACTCCGGCGGGACTCACATCGACAATCTCCCGGAAACGGGAGCCGGCGAGCTCCGACCCGGCGGGAGTTCGGATCAGGGCCCTCGCCTCGATGGTGTAGACATCGGCGGTCGAATAGCACAGGCCGGTGGTCGACTGGCGCAGGAAATAACTGGTCGGCTGCACGGCGTTGATGAAGAGCGGCTTCACGTCTTCCTCATCGATGATCCCGCTCGAGGAGGCGGCCTGCAGGGCGGAGTAAAATTCCTCGTGCCCCTTCAGCGGCACCTTGTTCCTGATGTCGGCAGCGAGCCTTGTCGCCTCGTACGGGGTGACGACATGGGCCTTGTCGCGGCCCCTGATGCCGGTGAACACCGCCCGCAGCACCCGCTCACTGGCGCTGTTGACGTTCACCGGGTGGCGCTGCAGCGCCTCGATGACGGCCTTATAGGCGCGGTGCGAGGACCGGGGTGGGTAGGCCAGGCTGACCCCCCCGACCTGGGAGCCGGCCGACTTGCTGATCACGTTGAACTCAGAGCGCCGGGAGCTGTCCAGGTCGCGCAGGCGAACCACGGTTCCCGGGTTGAACTCCGGCGCCCGCGGAACCACGATCTTGTATTCCGGGCCGGCCACGGAGAGATCACTGCCGATGGCCTGGGCCTCGCTCCAGCGTGCCGGCAACCGCGAGTTGACGGTGAGAGCATCGCGGTGTTTTTCGAGGTCCGTGGCCATGATGGTCTCGATACCGGGTGTCCTGTAGACCTCGACCAGGTGCTCGAGAGCTCCCTCGAGGTAGCGTGAATCGAGGTTGAGGCTCTTGCGCGACTTCTTCTCTCCGGCAAGCATCTCCTCGAGCTCATCGCGCACCTTGCGGGCCTCCTGCTTCTTCGCCCCCCGCAGCCGCGCGGCGAGATCCAGGAGCATATAGGGCCCGCGGCGATCCTCGATCTCCTGCAGAAAACGGTTCTTGAACCCGAGCCGGCCGAGCGCCGTCCGGGCGCGCTGCAGGGCCTTGACCTCCCTCACCTCCATCTTGTAGCCCTCATCGGCGAACATCGCCGGGTCGAGGCCGAGGTCGCCGAGGTTCCGGGTGCGCACCCCGCTCTTCTTGAGCAGGTCCATGTCGAGACCCTGGCCGCGGAAACGCCCGACGAACAGCGAGGCGATCTGCCAGTGGGAGATCTCGCGGATGGACTCCACGGCCCGGAAGCTGGTCAGTTCCTCGGGATGGAAGCCCCCATAGCGCTCGGACCAGAAGCGGTGAAACCCGACCTTCCAGCCCCTGAGATCATAGACAAAGCTCCCGGCCGGATAGTCCACCTCCTGGCCGCCGGAGAGGAAGCTGCCGGGAAAGAGCCCGGAGAGCACACTCTCGCTCTTGCGGTTGACCCTGTAGGTGATCGCCTGGGTATTGCCCTCGGGATGAACCAGCACCACGGCTCCATCGAGAGTCTTCTTGTCCCCGTCGCCCCAGAACATCGCGCTGTCCTCGAGCTTCAGCTCATCGTGCTTCGCGCTGAACTCGCTGCGCAGCCGGCTGACGCCGAAGAGGTTGGCGATGAGGTTCGGAGGGGCCGTGTTGATGTTGATCTTGCCCTGCTCGTCAGCCACCTCCGCCGAGGCCGTGATGCCCCGCGGGTTCCTGAAGCTGACCTCCCCGGAGTCCTCCGCGTTGGGATCGGACGGAGCGTCGCGCGGCATGCTGATGGTTTCCGGAAAGCTCCCGCTGTCGGGAAGCTCATCGAGAGTATCAAAGTCCTTTTGCGCCGGGCCCCGCGAGGTGAAGCCCGCCGGCGCGCTGGGAGCTTCGCCGCCGCCGAGCTGGCCGGCTCCCCCTCCTCCCCGAACGCCCGAGGGGCGCCGGGATCCTGTTTTCTCGACGCGCCCGGAAGCGGCTGAGCGCTTGCCGAGAAGACTGGTGCGGCGACCGGCTCGCTGCAATTCACGCTCCTCCTCCAGTTCCTCGTACTCTTTTTCCCATTCGACAGCCGCCTGGGTCGCCTCCAGCCTCGCCACCGCCCTATTGCGGAAGCTCTCCGCCGCCTGGCGGGCCTTGATGGTGCCGGAGAAGTTCTGGCTCGCCCGGTCATGAAGCATCATCGAGACCACGAAGGGGGCTCCAACGAGGGCCAGCGCTCCGAGGACCGCGAGCACCATCACCATCGCCACACCTGGGCTCTCATTCTTTCTACGGACAGGCTCTTGTTTTCTCATTGGACGTTCACGACCCCCAGGGTATCAATCTCTATGATTTTTTTCCGGGCCTGGGAATAAACACGCTCCTCGATGTCACGCTCCTCCTCCTCCTCGACCAGGTCCGGCACATCGTCCGCCGGCCAGGTGTCGAGCCACTCCTGGAAGGTCAGCTCGAAACGATCCGTCTGGTTCCTGGAGGATTTCTTCTTCTCCGCGACCGCATCCTTCACGGCGTATTGATCGTCGCTGAGCTCGAGGAGAACGATGCGGACCTTCTTGTCATGAAACACCGGATCGAGATGCCCGTAGCGGTCAAAGTGGATTTCCTTTTTCCAGCCCAGGAGCTTCTCGAAGGGAGGATGGCTGTAGCTCACCTTCTCGCTGCGGCCGCGCAGGCGGACCTCGTCGATGTCGCCGGGAAAGGAGGCCTCCTTGTCCTTGGAGGAGATCATCACGGGATTCTCGTTGGAAACCAGCTCTGTTGGAATTCTCACTACGGAACGTCCCCCAACCTTCTTCAGCCCGGATGGATACTCCGCCAGGCGATCGACACCATCGGCTGAGAGGACCAGGGATTTCCCGTCAAATCTCATCGAGATGAAAACCCAGCGGCCCGGCGGGACCACCTCGTCGTTGGTACGCAGAGCGTACTCCAGCGCTTCGCCTTTGTCTACGCTGCCGAAGACAACGCCCTCGAGCGCCCCCCGATCGGTCATCCCGAGGAACCAGGAATCTTTTTTTTCCATTATGGTATGGAGCCGGGCGCTCGGTTGGCCGGAGCCCGATGCCGACCTCTTGCCGAGCCGCCGGCGCCCGGAAGTCGCCTCGCTCTTGAAGGCCGGCCGCACATAGGGCTTCTTGTAATGGCGAACCCAGGCCTCGATGACGATGCCCGCCCGCAGATCAAAGGAGGCCTGGTGGCCGCAGTCGATGTAGCCGCTGCCGCCGCGAAAGCTGATTCCCTTGCCGAGCCGCCCGTCGATGTACTCACCGCCCACCTTCCGCAAACCGCCGAAGCCAGGGAGCGCCTCCTGCCCGGCCCCATCCTCCTCGAAGCTCCACTCCCCCATGGTCTCGAAGCTCTGCGCCCAGACCAACCTGGCCTTCGGCTCGACGACCACGAAAGAGCCCGTGCCGTTGGAGATCGACTGGTTCCGGGCGCGCCGAATAATCGACTGGATCTCGCCCGCCGAGGCGGCAAGCCCGTAGTTCCGGCGCGCCTCGAGAAAGGCGCTGGCGCTCAGGCCCGCCATCAGCGAGATGATGGCGAGAACGACGAGCAGCTCGATGAGGGTGAAGCCCCCGCTGGCTCCATGGTCGGAGACCCGAACCGGAATGTGTCCTGCCTCCCGCATACCGTAAGTCTCCAGGGAAATCTCTGTCATGCCTTCATCTTTGTTTCCAATGATAGATGTCGTCGCCTTCGCCTTCGTCGTATTCGTCCCCGCTCACCTCGTCCACTCCAAGCGACCAGAGCTGGTATTCCGTCGGCTTGTAGTAGCCGCCGGTCTCCGGGTCTTTCTTCGCGCTGATCAGGAGCACCTCGCCATCGCGCCGCTGCACCTTGAACTGCTTGCCGTAATCACGCGAGTGGATGTAGATGAGCGGGTTGCCCCAGCGGTCACAATACTCCCAGAGCTTGTCATTCTGGCGCGACCAGTCCAGGCGCTTCCTGACGTGGCTCACCTGCAGCTTCGTCAGGTGGTCTTCATCTGCATTGCTCCGCTGGTCGGGATCGAGATCATCGATAAAAGGCCCGTTGTGCTTGCGGGTCTGCAGGCAGGCCAGCACGCACTCGATCCCCTCGTTGGCGCCATTGCCGGGGATACCAAAGGCCACCAATGAGCTCGGGGGGTAGTCTCCCAGCTCGTTGGCGTATTGCTCGATCCTGCTGCCGAGGGCGGTGAGGTTGTGCTTCACGGCGCTCTCCTCTCCAGACAGTTTTCCTTTCAGGACGCCTGACATCGCCAGGCCCGCAAGGATGGCGATGATCGAGATGACCACGAGCAGCTCGACCAGGGTAAAACCCCCGGAACGTATGGAATCCGTTTTAGTCCCAGTCATTTTTTCTTCTTCGCCTTGGCGCGATAGACCTTGAAATTATCGACCGTAACCGAGTACTCGTTGCCGAGCGCGTCGGTACGAGCCATCACCGCCAGCTGGTAGCTCGTGGTGAGCCCCGGCACCTGGATCTCCCGCGCCACCGGCTCCCCGTCAAAATAGAGATTGAACATATTGCTCTTGAGAGCGCCCCTGGAGGTCCGCGCCTTGCGAATCTCGAGGGTGTGGAAGTTCGTGTCCTCCGCCCAGGTGACGATGCCTACGTAGGCGGGCCCGCGCGCGACCTCGCCATCCCCGGCGGCCAGCGGCTCCTCCGGCTCAATCCAGTCCCCCTTGGACGAGCGCATTCGAACCCGGACCCTGCCATCAAAATCCCGGTAGAGGCTCAGGGTGGACAGCGCGCTTCGGGTTCCGTCCGGCCCGGTCATGCGAAGGGAGGGAACAACTCGACCCGAGTCAATCCTGACACGAACGGCTACGCGCTCGATGTCCCTGCTGCGGTAGACACGCAGCAGGCGGATACCGCTCTCTCCATCCGGAGCCTTCTGCTGCCGGCCCTTGAAGACGACGTTTGAATCCACGGGCGCCACATCGATCCCGTAGAGCTCGATCTCGTTCCAGCCATCGATCAGGCCCTCAGCGGAATTCTCAAATTCGTCGACCCACACCTGCAGGAAATCCAGGTCGCGAATCAGGCTCTGGGCGTGACTGGCGTAGATCTTCGCATCCCGGGCGAACGCCGATTCCTCGGCCTTCTTCGATGATGAGCCCTTCTCCAGCGCCTCGAGGGCCTGGGCAAAAAAGACCGCTGCCTCACTGTGATGGCCCTGGATGTAGTTGCAGTAGCCGAGTCCATTCAGGGTCGCCGGCCGGCCCTCCTGGAGCTTGTTGGCGCGGGTAAGATAGCTCAGGCCCTGCTCGAGCTTGCCCTGGCGCAGGAACGCCAGCCCCGCCGCCTCGAGCACAGCGGGATCCTCAGGGCTGACATCCACGGCGAACTCGAGGTTGGCGCTGGACTTCGCCGCATCCCCCTTGCGGTTGTCAATCAGCGCCTGCAGCCTCGAGCAGGCGCCGAAGACCGCCTGGCTCCCAACGTGGGCGGACCGAACCTTCGTCACCAGGGCGGCCGCTTCTTCGGAGCGGCCCTGGCGGATCAGAACGGTCGTCAGCATGAGGGCAGGCAGGGGGTTCATCTCCGACAGGCTGATGGCTGAGCGATAGTGAGCCTCCGCCTCCGGCAGGTTGCCTCGCAACTCCTCGATGGAACCGAGACCCAGCCGCGCTCTCAGGAGCACACCGGGCTCGCCGGTCTCATTGAGCGCCTTCTGAAAGATCTTCGAGGCTTTTGAAAAACGCCCCTGGGTTATATCCAGGATAGCCAGGTCAATCTCGGCCTGCAGATCCTTCGGAACCTTTGCCAGGTAGGCCTTGATCCTCTTGGCCGCCTCCTTGGGCTTGCCGGAGGCGTAGTCGAGAGCCGCCAGGCGCAAATCCACGTCGAGGAAGTCCGGCTGGAGCTTGCGGGCCTCGGAGAACCTGTCCAGGGCCAGCGCCGTCTTCTCGGCCCCCCCCATCCGGGCAAGGATGACAGCGCTATTGTAGAGTCCCTCGAAGTTCAGGTCCGCTGTAAGCTCCGGCTGCAGAAGAGCCTCGTAGAGACCGAGCGCCTTGTCGGGTTCGTCGCGCTTCATGTAGACGGCGGAGAGAATCTCCCGCGCCTTGCGCCGCTGTGATCTATTGGTCGCCGAGGCCTCCTCACCGGCGGCCAGAACACGCGCGAAGAATTTCTCGGCGCCGTTGGATATGCCCAGCCTGCGGGACATGATCATGGCGAGTCGGAAGTCCATGTCGGGACTCGAGTAGCCCCCCGCCTGGGCACGGAGATAGAGGTCAACCTCCTCGTTCAGGGCGGCAAGTGGAGCCTGGTCGAGGGGATTCGCCCTGATGAAGCTCGCAAGGAGATAGGGATAGACCGAAGCGTGGCCTGCATCCGCCCGAGCCGCCATGACGAAATGCTTGTGGGCCATGTCCGGCATCGGACGCCCTCCATCCTCCAGCTTGACATGCGGAGTCCTGCACCACATGGCCAGGGCCATCTCGGCGGAGGCGCGCTTGTCGCCCGCCTCCAGCGAGCCTCCAGCTCGATCATCGCCATCCTTGCGGGGTCGGCTCTCCTTCCGCATCCACTTGACCCAATTCGCATAGGCCTCGGCTGGAGAGCGGCGAAGGATGATCTGCTTGACCTTGGCCGCCTCGAGCACCGTCGTAACGGTCCGCATCTTGACCTTCAGATCGCTCCCGACAACGGGATTCTCCTCGAGGATCAGGCATTCGATGGTCTCCCCCTGCGCGGTGACGATCCGGTCAAGGGCCCTGATGCTGACGCTGTCCGGGGGTGGTCCCAGAGCCTGCGCCTCGAGCAGGGAAGAGAACAGCAGGAAGAATACGGCTGGCACGATCACGGCCTGGAATCTATTCATCTTTTTCACCTCCGGAGCCGGTCGCTCCCGGCACCTCCAGCAGGCCTCCCTTGGGCACCGGAACGATACCCGGGGTGGCCCCCGGGGCGACCCCTGAACCCGATGCGGCTCCGGCCGAGGCGCCCGAACCCGCGTCAATTTCCCTGGGCCGATCCTCTGAAAAGTACACCCCTCCATCGGTTGGCGGTACCCCGCCGCTGAGGACAGGGAGAATCCTGGAACGGTCAGGAATGGATGGCGGCAGCAGGGGCTCCGCGTTGAGATCTTTCCAGCCCTCCGAGAAGCTGAACGGGTTGCGTCCGACCGTCTCACTGCCGACATAGTCCCTGGCCCTGGGCATGAAGACCTCACGATCATCAACCCGGGAGATGTTGGTATTGGGCGGCTTGCGGATCTGGGAGGGGTTGATGAAGCTCAGGACGACTGTGTACATCCCGGCCAGGAAGATCAGCAGGGCGACGCAGCAGGCTATTTTTTCCCTGTTCAGGTTCATTTAATCATCTCCTCCCGCGCCTGTTGCGACCCGAGCGCCCGGCCCGGGGACCATCCGGTATCACGGCGCCCTCCTCGATGCGGAAACCGATGAATTCGATCTCGCCCTCGAGTGACCGATCCTCTTCGTTCGCGGAACCCTTGGCCCGCAGGTTCCGCAACCTGACCTGCAGAAACAGCTCACCGGCCTGCACCTGCTCAAATACCTTCTGGAGGCTCTCGAAGGATGTCGTTACTCCGATCGAGACGGCCCGGTAGAGACATTGGAATGATTCGTTGCCCTTTATCGGCAGACGATCCGACTCGTATGGCTCGGGAGTCAGGATCTCGCTGACCCCCGCCTTCACGAGCACCTGCAGGGCCCTCTCGACAATCGAGAGATCCGAGTAATGCTCCTGGTACTCGGCGACCCCATCATCCTGGTCGACGTTGAAATCCCTGGCGGTCAAGGCAGCCGGCAGCCGGATCCCCGCCCGGTTGGCATCCTGGCGGACACCCTCCCAGGTGTCAGATATCTTCTTGTCGAACCTGATCTGGAGCTGGCTGCTCTCACCTTCGAGCGGCTCGGCCTCCGCGAGGCAAAGCTTCTTCTTCAGCTCGAGCTCATGCTCCTGGAAAGCCTTGACCTTGAGCTTCTCCTCGATCCAGTCGTTCTTCAGCCCCTTGTGCAGGAGAACGACATCCTGCCGCTTTTTCTGGCTCTCCTTACGGATGCTCTCCGCCCCGCCAATATAGGGTTCGATAAAATAGTTGTCGACGATGAGAAATACGAGCAGACCGCCTCCGACCATGAGAAGGAATTGCTTGTTTTCCAGCCAGAATCCTTTGAGCATTTTTTCTCTCGCTATCGCTCCAGCCGTTGCCGGGCCATCAGATGGTTACGTACTGAGGTTCGATGATCATTTCAAAGCTGTACCAGGCCGCGGTGTCCGCCCTCGGCTGCTTGCCGAAGCGCACATCTCGAATACGCTCCTGCTTCTTCAATTCACTCTGAAGCTCGAGGACCCAATCGTGGCCCTTGCGTTTTTCATTGTTCGCGCGTCCCCGGATAATGAGCATGTAGCTGTTATCGACACTGCCGTCCTCGGCATCCTCGACGGGGGTCACCTCGAGATCCACCAACTCCAGCTGGATTTCGGAGCGCAGGTTCTGAGCGAGAAAATCGAGGGTGAAGGCCTGGAAGGCCGTCGGCTCAGTTTCACGCAGCAACCGATTGATCCGGGCCCGGGCCCGGGTGCTCTCCTCCACCCACCCGGCCTTCTCTGTCGCGCGGGTCTGCAATTGCTTGTACTGAGAATCAAGGCCGTCACGCGCCTTGCTGGCATTCGTTCCCCTGATGTAGCCATCCGCGAATTTTCCGCAGAGCAGGAGAACGAGCAGGGTAGCCGCCACCGCCAGGAACCGTGTCCGGTCGCGGAAGGTCTGCCTGTCGCTGTATTTCTGGGGCAGGATATTCAGAAGGACGTCACGGTCACCGGAGCGGGTCTTCTGGAGACCCACCGCGCTCAATCCGAGCGCCGTGGTATAGCTGCCATCCGAAGCGTCTTCACCGGTTGAGCCGGCGGGGTCGAAGACCTCGAACGGAATCTTGCCCAGCCCCGTGCTTAGATAGCGTGGCAGTCCCTTCAGACGCATTCCGCCTCCAGCGAGCCACAGCCTGGTGAGTCCGGGCAGCTTGATCCCTGCCTGGCTACCCCCCACACGCACCGAGGATTCGAGCATCCCCATCAACTGTCCCGCGGCGGTGCGAAGCGGGCGAACCGTACGGTCATCGACTCCCTGGATGGACTCACTCACGCCGCCGCGCTGTTTCTTCACGGCCTCGGCCTGCCCCAGTTCCGCCCCCAGCTCCTGGGCGAGCGTCTCGGTGAACTGGTCACCGCCGAAGGTCGTACTCCTGGCGAAGATGAGACGGTTGTTGAGTACCAGGGCTACATCGAGATTGCTGCGACCGAGGTCAGCGATCAATACCAGGTCGTCATCGGGAGAGTCGAGCTCCGCTTTGGTCCCGACAAGCTCCCAGGCCCCGTAGATCGCCAGCGGTGACGGAACGGAGCTGGCGACGATGATGCCTTCCCCCTCGAGCGCCTCGAGAGTTTCTACGAGCCCCGCTTCACGGGCGAGGCCGAGGAGCACGGTCCTCTCCCCATCATCCCTCACCGCCGGCAGCATCTTGAAGTCGCTGGCAAGTGCTTCTCCCATGCGATCGGCAACGGATTCGACCTCGTACTTCATGATCAAACCAAGCCGTGCGGGAAGCATCGGCGGGACATGGTTGTATCTCAATATCGCGTCTTCACCACCGATGCCGAGCGTCACGCCATTGGCGGGAATTCCCGCATCCGCCATCGCATCGCTCAGGGCGGCCGCCACGCTCGCGGTGTCCTGTCCCTCGAGACGTACCCGCGGAATCGAGACACTGCGTACGATACGAGCCTCGTCCAGGCTCACCTCGACCTCGACAGCCTTGATCGCGTCGCGCCCGAGGTCTATTCCGGTAACTGTCCTTCTCATCGCCATATCAATACCATCTCAAGTTCACTGTCCAAGCTTGATCTTGTTCACCGCTTCCCTGCGCGTATCAAGACGCTCTCTCAGATTGAAGGCGTCCTTGTGAAGCTGGCTTCCTTTCTCCGCCTGCTCCAGGAGCAGCTGCAGGTACAACCCGGCCATGCCGAACTGCTGGTTCTCCATGTATTCTCCGGCCTTCGTGAAAAACCCCTCCTGCTTCGCCTTGACCCGTCCCGCCGAGGCGGAGTCCCTGATGGCATCGAGCTCCGCCAGGAAGCCCTCCACCTTTTTGCCCGCGCTGGTGTTCGAATATCGTTTCGCGAGCAGCCGGCCGCGAGAGTGGAGAGACCTGTAGATCACATCGGAGGGATTGCTCCTGTAGGCATCCCGGCCGATATCAAGATCGCCAACGACCTTGGCCGCCTCGGAATTCCACTGCTCGATCCTCTTTACCGAACGAGAGATCTCGACCTCCTGCAACGGATAGCGCCCAGGAAGTCCCTCCAGGAGAGAGAGCGCTTCGCTCGCCTCACCGTCGCCGAACAATCTATCCGCCTCGGCAAGCACCATCCGCGCCGCCTGGGCCTCGCGCCTGGAGCCATGGCTGAAGGTAACGCCAAGCTCACTGTCTCCATCGGCGGGCTGCACCACCAGAAGCCAACGGCCGGCGATGATCGGATGCTTCCGGGCGACTATATTCACGGTATGGTTGAATTCCATCGAGGTGCGAACAGCTCCATCGCCGGCGACCAGCTCGTCGAAGGGGCCGCCGGTGGCCTTCGACAGCGAGAAATCCGCTCCCGTACGGGGACCGTGAGCGACAAGCTTCAGCTCGGGATCATGGGAGCTGAAATAGAGCACCAGGGATCTCTTTGAATCAGCTTTTCCTCCCTGGTCTTCCAGCGCCCATACCAGCGAAACGCTCGAAGAGTCGGAGCTGATGCGGTTGCCCACATCGATCCACTTTCGCTCCAGCAGGTCGGGAACCACTGTCATGGCGATGTGGCTTCCATCGTCACCGGGGCGAAGATCCGGGTCGGTCAATTTCGGACCGATGGTGTTCGGATCGCGGCTGGCATCGAGCCCCGCCCAGAACGAAGAGAATATGTTCCGCTTGTTACGACGCAGGCTGAATATGCCCGGGCTCTGCATGGCTACGATAACGGGCTCGGGATTATCCGCCGCCTTCTTCTCCAGGTGGGCCATGCCGTCCACGGCGGCGTCCTCTCCTCCCTCGAATTGCGCGGGAGCAAAGGAGGCCTGGTCAAAAAGCGCCGTCCCGGGTCCCATCAGGAAACAGGAGATGCGAGCGGAGGCTGCCCCCGCCGGCGCCCTGATGACCTGGCTGACATCGAGTTCTACCTCACCACCGCCACCCCTCACCGGGGTCGAGAAGCTGCGACCGACCAGCTTTTCACCGTCTCCTTCATCATCGCGAAGCCACTCGACCATCAGCCCGGCGAGGAAAGCGCCTCGGTTGGTCACGAAGCCTTCGAGCAGGAATAGCTTACCCGCGGTAACCCGGGCAAGATTTTCCTGGGCGGCGGAATAGATCGACGCGGCGCCTCCAGACGAATCACCAACGAGCTCCAGCGCGTAATGACCGCCGCGAATACCCCTGTCCTTCACTCGCCTGACCCTGGCGCCTCCCCTGGCCTTCCAGCCGACCACCGTAGCCTCATTGGCGGCCTCGGGCGCGGAGTCTTCAAACGACCAATTACCAATCCTGTTGGCCTCCGCCGCCGGATCCACGGTGGGTTTCTCGAGAATCCGACTGGCTACATCGATACAGAAATAGGCGATGAAACCGACGATGATCACCAGCGCCACGACCGAGAACAGCTGCTGCAGCGAACCTCCCTGGCCGAGAGAGTCGATATCGACATTCAGCTTGATCGCATCGGCCGGCTCACCCTTGCCCGACGCCTCGTCCCGCTTCGCCATCTGCCTGTCGACTTTCGCGGTCGAGACCTGTTTCAGCCTGGGATCCTCGATCCGGACATCGAAAATATGAGAGCCTATGGAGAACCTGCTGCCATCGCCGATGACACCCGCCTTCTTGACCTTCCTTTCATCCACCAGGACGCCGTTCTTGCTGCCGAGATCGACGACAGCCAGGACGCCATCCTTTTCCACTATCTCGGCGTGATGACCGGAGGCTCGTTGGTCATCCAGGCTGAGATCGCAACTTGAACTGCGCCCGATCGAGAAGGGAAGACTCTGGACGCTGATATCGGACTTCTCGAGTTCACCGACCACCTGCTGGAGAGAGAGGATCGAACCCTCGGCCGAAGCCTGTATATCGACCGGCTCCTGGCTCTTGTCGCCTGCCTCTTCGAACTCGGGCAGGGCCTCGCCCCCCGCAGATCCCGAGGAAGAAATCTCCTGCGGATCTCCGCCGGCGTCCGGAAGCTCCACCTCTTCAAACTCAAGCGAGACCTCTTCCTCTCCACCCCCTGTTTCAGCCGGAGCCGGATCGAGGAGAGGTTCCCCGGACGAGCTCGCGGAATCATCGCTCATCGGCGGGCTTAGAGGAGCGGCCTCCACCTCTGAAATCCTGTCGAAGAAGAACCCAGTGGAGCCGATCTCAAACTTGTCCCCGGGGCTCAAGAGGCTCCGCGTAACCGGCTTGCCCTTGTAGCGAGTCCCGTTCGAGCTGCCGAGATCCTCGAGAACTGCGCCCTGGGGAGTTTCCGAAACACTGCAGTGTTGCCTGGACGAGCGGGCATCATCGACCACGAGATGGTTGTCATCTCCACGCCCAATGCGAACGACGGGACCATCGAAATCCAGCTCCCTGGGTTCCTCTCCGTCTTTCTGTATGAACAGCTTGATAGCCAACAGCTCACTCCCTGCGCAGGGGCTTCCTCAATTCCTGCTATTTAAACCCGGCTCAGCGCCGGGCTCCCGTTTCAAAGCGTACTTGAGTATTTTCGCATCCAGGGTAGGCCGCGAGATACCGAGCATCTCAGCGGTCTTGCTCTTCTTCCAGTTCGTGTCGACAAGCGCTGAGCAGATCACCCGGCGCTCAACATCCTCAACTGTCCTGGAAACGATATCCTTCAGGGGCTTACCGTCAACGGACAGGCCCGGCTTGCTGCCGTTGGCCTGGATGCTGGGGCTCAACAGCTGCGGCTCGATGACATCACCGCCGAGAGCCGCGAACCTCTCTATCTCGTTTTCCAGTTCGCGCACATTGCCGGGCCAATCGTGCTGATACATGGCCTGGAAGGTTTCCCTGTCGAGTGACTTCTTCTTCTCAGAGGAGCGCTCGGCG
>Ga0310345_10004054_pt1 | contig 13500 bp, 8 predicted proteins | sample HC15DNA20500_MG_FD_204667 | JGI IMG/M metagenome (GOLD analysis project Ga0310345, IMG submission 204667) | Marine microbial communities from station ALOHA, North Pacific Subtropical Gyre - HC15-DNA-20-500_MG | ecosystem: Environmental > Aquatic > Marine > Oceanic | place: Pacific Ocean: North... | reverse complement strand
TTTTCTAGAGCATTACTCTCCCAATGTTATTGAGCTTCTTCCAGAACTAAAGCGAAAGTCTAATAAGGTTCTGATCAAGGTCTCTCCAATGCTCGACATCAAAAAGGCGATTGATGACCTTGAGTTTGTTGAGGAGGTGCATGTGGTGGCTGTCAAAAATGAGGTGAAGGAGCTGTTATTTTTGCTTGGTGCTGACCCAAATCAAACCCCATTGATTAAGGCTATCAACCTGATTGGTGAGCAAGCGGATTCATTTGAGTTTCGGTATAGCGAGGAGGAGAGTGTTATAGCTCAACTTTCACCAGTTACAACATTTCTTTATGAGCCTAATGCTGCCATTCTAAAAGCGGGAGCATTTAAGTCTTTAGCCAATCAATTCAACCTGAAAAAGCTCGATGTCAACAGCCATTTATACACAAGTGAAGAGGTGGTTGATGATTTTCCGGGTAGGGCGTTTAGGGTAATTGACCAGTTATCTTTCAATAAGAAAAGACTTAAGAAGCAACTGAAGTCAGATCAAGCGAATATCACGGTTCGTAATTATCCGATGTCTGTCAAGGAGATTAGAAAGAAGACTGGGTTGAAGGAGGGAGGCGATCAATACATCTTTGCTACTACAGATGTAGATAGTAAGAAAGTGTTGTTATGTGAAAAGGTATAGCAGCCAACAGATTAGCGTGGGAATACCCCAATAGCCAAGCACCTTAAGCCGATTCTTCGTTTCCATCCACCAAAGCACGCGGAATGGTCTAACTAGCCCAATCATTATTCCTAAAAGGCCAAGTAAAGTAAGTACTAGAAAAAGTGTCATAAAAAAAACCCTGACTTCAGTTGAAATCAGGGTTCAAGTTATCTCTTAAATATTTAAAACTTAGTCTTGCTTCAAGACTTTATATACTTGCGAACTTTCTCCGTTTACTAGCTTTAAAACAAATAAACCAGAAGGGAGAGCTGAAACATCTATGCTTGCTTTTTGCTCACTGTCTAGCTCTAAGTTAGTTCCCACCAATCTGGTCTGGCCGTCTGTTGAGACAATGGAATAGTCTATAGTTCTGGTTGAAGGATTATTAAACTGAATATTTAGCTGTCCATTATTAATTGGGTTCGGATATACTTGTGCAAACTCAACTGCTATTTCATCATCTAGGCCTTGTATAACGCCAGTTTGAATTTCTAGATCATCTATGGCCCAACCCCAGCCCTGAACTAGGCTTCTTCTTACAAGCTTGAATCTCAGCAAAAATTCATCACCAGCAGAAAGTTGCTGATTTTCACTCAGTCTGATTGACCTTGTTTTGAATTGTGAAGGAGAACCCTCACCACCAGCACTAAAAACCGTACCCCATAAAGCCTGTTCATCATTGGTATCATAGCTTTCTATTTCGAACCAAGTTGCGCCTCCATCTTTCGAGCCTTCAACTGCTGCAAAATCTGAATTGGACTGAACGAGTAGGACTTCATTATAGGTGACAAATGGTTTGGTCGAACTTACAACTATAGGAGTCTTGAGGGTGTAAGTAAACTCACTTCTAGCGTTAGCCCCGAAGGCTAATGGATATGGATGAGCGCTATGAATTGCTCCATTCTCAAAACCACTTGGTGTTTCTATAGTGAAGAAATTCCCTACAAAGTCGTCCGAAGGGGAGTCAAAATTGTTCGAATAAGATTCTTGAGGCGTACCAAACTCAATTATAGGGACTTTAAAATAACTATCCTCACTTGGTAAGAAAGTGGCATTAGCTTCTGGAGTTTTTGTGTCGAAGGCTCCAATTCTGTACTCTATCACATCGCCAATGCTTAAATTCCCAACGTTTATTAAGGCTTCATAATTAGTACCTATAGTTTGAGCCATTGGAATATTCCCTTGGTCCACTCCATTTACTAGGATGTTTACTCCAACACTGTCTACTTCAATGTTGTCTGTAACATCGGCCGAAATAGTGAAGTCATTTAAAGAGGTTAGGAAATCTATATGGTTATGGGTTATATCAGGAGATTCCAAGTCTAATTGAATATTAAGGTTATCTATAGCCCATCCCCAGCCATGAGCTACCTCATCTGCAAACAACCTGAATCTAATTAGAACCTCATCTCCAGCAATAATTTCACCATTGCTCAATAAGTTAATTTCTCTTTGACGATACATCGCTTGAGTACCAGCAGCAGTTGAGTTATTATCTGTGATGGCACTATTGTATGTAGATAACCAGCTTCCTTGTACTCGAGAATCATAACCATCTAATAGTGGCACCCAGTCTACACCACCATTTTTTGAAGCCTCAACGATAACATAATCGTAGAAATCATTACTCCCGAAGGTAGAGTTGGCATCTCCTGGTTCTATTAGAACAACCTCGTCAAAAGTCATTAGTGCTTCCCCTTCACTGACAATTATGGGAATTTTCAATTCTAGAGTGTAATTACTTTCCGAGTTGGTGCCTGTTCCATCTAAATAAGGGTGGTCTGAGTGAATAGCTCCATTATCAAAACCTGCTTCTTCTTTAATCCTGAAATTATTGCTATTAAAGAAGTCCATTGCTGATGCAGAGATGTCGTTAAAATCATTGAAGTAATAATTAGCAGGATCGGCTGTAGAAACAACGTTGAGCTCAATATAGTCTGACGTAGGGAAAACAGAGCTATTTTGATCTGCAGATTGGTCGGTTGCCGTAATTTTATAGCTAACGATATCTCCCTCCATAAGAGAGAGGTTGGAGGTAACTATTTCTGCCCGGTATAAACTTGTTGCATTGTCAACCAACTCAAAACTGATTGTTTGCGGATTTCCATCATTTACAAAAAACTCCAATTCTGCGTTTACTGGTAGAAAGTCAGTAATTACCGCGTCTATGGTGATTTTAGGGTCTGTGAGTCGAATGAAATTCGGTTGGTTGTGAGTGATTACAGGTGCTGTTTGGTCGGGGCTTGAGCTAAAGCTAAAGAACCTATCTGTAACGAGTAGGCTAGGGTAAGTAAAGACTCTGTTTTTCACATCCTCTACTTCGAAATAGTATGTGTAAACTTGGTCTTCTACCTTTTCTGAGGGAATCTCAGCAGTGAACTCATCTGCGTTTGCCGTGGTAGTCATTGGTAAAACATTACTATCAGATGTAAAGCCGTCTAAGCTATAATAGAGCTTTATGCTTTCTGGTTTATACCCAATGTCGGATCTTATTGAAGCAGTTATGGTATAACTATCTGCTTGAATATCTTCTGTATTAGGCCTATTAGTGTGATCGATATAGGTGAATTCCCAACCCATATCACCAAACATATCCATGGTGAGTTGCCCCGGATCATGAATAACTTCATTTGGAGCTATTTGAGGGGTCATTAATGAGTTGGGGTTGCCAGAAGGATACGTGGATTCATTTAGGTGAGCTATGCTTGAACCAGCATTATAGCTTGTAGGAGCATAAAGTCTTGGTCTGGAACCACTATTGGTAACAGCTGTGGGAGCATTGAAAAAAAGGGAATTACTTGTTAGTTCTGTTCCTAGCTCCTGCGGGTTCCCAATCAGGTCTGTCAGGTTATCACCGTCAGTGTTTTCAACACTTAAATCGTAAATAAACGGTTGTGGAAAGTTGGTGCTTCCATTGCCCTCATCATTAACATCAAAGCTATCTACAAAACCTAAACCATGGCCCAATTCATGTAGAACAACGGTAACCAAGTCAAACTCTCCATTATTAGGGTTCCCGTCTAGTCCTAAATACCACGGTGCATCCTTGTTAAAAGTAGCAACTATATCGGGTTCATCAGGAGAGTTTAATTCTTGCCCAGCCATTTTCTCGGCAATAGCCACAGGGTACCAAACATTAAGCTCTTTTGCTCCTTCAAAATTTCTGTAGGCAGTATTCCAAATTGCCCCTCCCAGAACTCCTTCGTCCATATCTTGCCAGGTTGCTTCAACTCTAATAACTACATCTGAAGAAATAAGCTCAGACCAAATATCTATGGCTTGTTGAAATGCCGCTTGAGCTTCCTCACTAAAACCATTATAAGTTACTTCAATGGTGGCGCCAGTTTGGGCTATTGAATTAAACATATTGGCTCCAAAAGGTGATGGGCTTGCATACGGAGCATCGTTTCTCCTGAGAATTTTGGTGAAGGTACTATGGTCACCAGCATAACAGATAATATCTGGCTTGGCATCTAAGCGCTCCATTTTTTGGGCAATTGCCACCTTAACCAAGATTAGGCAAGTGATAGTTAGTAGTAGTTTTTTCATAAGCTTTAATTCAAGGTTAGACTCGGCAAGCCAACATTAATTATTCTAAGCATACTTGTACAAACTGTACATGATATAGCTTATTGTTTATTTTAAACTAACGCAGTTCTCCTAGAATAAGAACTATTTTTGGTTAAGTTAACATGTAAATAGACTCAATATGAAAAAGTTTTCAATGATTCTTCTAGTTTTTATACTCGGTTGTAAGTCTGCTAAAACCATTTCGGAGAGCGAGCCAGTTATTTACATGAATAAAACAGCCTGCTTTGGTACTTGCCCTGATTATGACATTTCAATATTCTCTGATGGTTCGGTTTTATTGAATGCTAGGCAGTTTGTTGAGATGGAAGGTACTTTCGAAGCAAAGCTACCTAAAGAAGAACTGAAGGCATTGGTCAATGATTTTAAGGGGTCTCAATTCGATGATTTTGAGAATGAATACAAGTCTAATAAGACCGACCTACCAACTACTACCATTACCTTCAACCATGAAGAGGTAAATAAGAAAATCATTGACTATGATGGAGCCCCAGAAGAACTAAAGGAGCTAGAGTCTAAGGTTCATAGCCTTATTAAGAAGCTGAACTGGAAAAAGAAGGGGTAATAAAAAACCCTGACTTCGGTAGAAATCAGGGGTTGTTTTATTTTTAGAAGCGAAATTCTTGCGTCCTTTCTGTTGTCGTTCGTCCTCATTAAAGTACATGCCATTCAAGATCTACATTAGTCCTGCACATATCAAAAAAATGCCTTGTGTAGTTGATGATGAAAATATTCACTCCTTCCTTTTGACTTTAAAAGATTAATTTTTCTAATTAAAAGTATAATTTGAGTCCGGGCAGGCGTTTCTGAAGTTTATCCGGATTTGTGCACACGAGCATTAGACAACACTAGCTAGATTAACACAACACGAACTATAAGAGCTAATCCAACCAGTATTGATTCTAAATGTCTTGATCTAGAAAAGGATTGTACTTAGAATAATTTGTCAGACGGAGTATCCTTTTGATGTTAAGTATATTATGATGGTACTTCGAATTGTAGTAAAAGGAAAACGAGAGCGAATGCGATCAAAGAATTCACTGCTCAGCTAAGGCTTATATTCCCTTTTGGGTGGGGTTTTGGGATTGAGTGTAGCTGCGGACAGATTAGTTGAATAAACTTATTTAGTATGAAGGTTGTGAATTTTGTTTCACTGCTACTGATAATCAGTTGCACCAATCAGAATCAATCAAGAATTGATGCAGGTTGGATTCGCACAATTACACCGCTGGATAGTTTGACTTTAGATTTTGTATCAGCAGATACGTTAAATCTTCGTGATTTTGTGCTAGGTGATTATGCTGATTATCAAATAGTTGAAAAAGATGACACTACATTCTTGATAGGAATTAATTCCAGAGATCACGCCTTAGATGTTATCAATCTGACTACGAAAGTTTCAGAAAAACAAATTCAATTTGCGTTAAACGGACCTGATGGAATTAAGGGTATGATAGATGGCTTTTTCTACCATAATGCCGATAGTATTTTTATACTAAGCATTGATGAAAATGCGATTCATTTGTTCAATGATCGAGCTAGAAAGATCAATAAATATGAATTCTCTAACGTTCCTCTACCAGACGGATTTACAGAATATGATGTGTATGCGGATCAAGGCTTAATGAATGGTCCATATTATAACGCCAAAAACAAAACCCTACAATTTTATACTTATCGGTGGGTAGATGCTCGAAATGACAATTTTGATTACAAAGCTTTCGCTAGTTACTCAATTGAAGATAATGAGTTTAAGTCCAATTACGGTGTTTACCCTGATCACTTTAAAAAAGGAGTGAACTTTTCTCTCTACAATGATCCGAGCTTATTAGTCATTGATGATATATCTTACGTGTATTTTAGTACAAGTCCAGATATTCAGGTTTACAACAATCAAACTGGGGATTTACTTTATGTAGTTAATTACCACTCTGATCATTGGTCGGGTTCTCCAGAGAGCCTCCCTTCAAATGTCGATTTTCAACAAGAACAAGATTGGTTGAATAATGTAGCAGCATATATTTTTTTAATACATGATAGTGAAAATGAAGTTATTTATAGACTAATGAAGCATAAACAGCAGGTTGCTGGTGATAATGGCTTATTGAATCCGAGATGGTTGGGTGAATGGAGTGTGGATATTTTCGATTTAGGCTTAAAACCTATTGGCCACTTTCAAATACCTAGTAAAAAGGTACTGCCAGCTATTGCTTTTACTGCAAATGGAAAGCTTTGGTTGAAGAACCCTTTCGAGCCTGCCAATGAAGACCTGTCGCTGTATTATCAATTGGGACTAAGGGAAAGGTCAAATGAATAAATGTAAGATTTTACCTTTTTGAATGATGTTGAGAATGTGGCGTTAATCTGCTGCTTTCTATAGATATCTTTCTCTTAGAGGTTCAACCTTCAGTATAAAATTGAAATAACATGTTGATGTTGTATAGAACGAATATTAGTGACCCCAGTTTGCTAATTGTGCAGGCCTCGACCATCATTAAGTTTACATTAGACTTAACTAATTATGCAAACACTCTGTTAGAACAAACTTCTTTAGAATGATGCACCTAAAAATCATTTATAGTCTTGTTTTAGGCCTGCTTGCCTTATCCAGCGCTGCTCAAGAATTGCCTAGGAACCTAGTTTACGCTAATGAGAACTTGGTTTTTGAAAAGCTTTACATACTGGGGGATCAGAAGCTGCTTCATTTTTCTGATGAAAAGAGACAGAATAGACGTTTTGTTTATTTACTCAATGAACAAAATGTAGTAACCGATACACTTCAAGTAGAGGGAAACGATAACTTTTTACTAACCAGTGATTCAACTTTTAGTATTCGCGGTTTGAGCGAATATGGTAGCTATATTTTAGATGAGCACAAAATCCAGATACGATCTGCTTTCGTAAGTTACGTATCCTTTCATAATGAGATGATTGAGCCTAACTTCATAGTAGGAGGTTACATAATTGGCAGTAAGTATGACCAAAGCCGTGATTGTGTTAGTTATCATTATGTTGATGGAAATAAACTGGAAGCCTTAGCCTCTCTTTCTTCACCGACTTATAAATATGGTTTTGATGAGCTAGATACACTTTACATGTTTAATATGGAAATGTATGAAGATTATAAAGGAAGGGCTTATGATAAAGGCCTGGTTCAATCATTATTCAATAAGAGTAAGAGTTGTTTAAGTCGTATGAGCTATCCTATCTATGGCCGGTTGAGTGCCTCTTTAGATCAAGATACTTATACATTCTATGAACGAAAGGCTGGTAAGATATTCTCTATAGATATTTCAGGGGAGCCTAAGCTGACGAGAGAATTTCAGTTTCCATTGAAAAAGGCAAGAATAGAAGGCTGGAAGTATCTATTCGATTTTAAGTTGAAGAAACATTATGCCGTAAAACGAATAGACATTACTCAAATTCCTGAGGGATTGAATAAGCGTAAGGCTAGAAAAATAGAGAAGGAGTACAGCTATGAATTGTATGAGTTGCTACCCCTAAAGAACACCTTCGAACTAAAGCCATTGTATAAACTGCGTTTCGACCCTGTTTTGGTAGATAATGACTTGGTCTATGAGATCATCCAGGAGAACAAAAAGGGAAGTGCCATCTTTTTTCACCCGCTTGACCCAAACTATCAGTATAAGAAGAGCAATTATTTGGACTACGGCTCAAAATGAAAAAGCGATTGAATATAAGTCCAATCGCTTTCATTATGAGTCTTTAATACTTTAAAGTAAGTCTTAAAGCGTTCTTTTCACTTCTTGAATTTCGAAGCCTTCTATAACGTCTCCAACTTTGATGTCGTTGAAGTTCTTAATGCTTAGACCACATTCGTAGCCAGATTTAACTTCGTTAACATCGTCTTTGAAACGCTTCAATTGGCCAATGTCTCCTGTGTAAACTACAATACCATCTCTAATTAAACGGATTTGGTTTTGTCTCTTCACAAAGCCTTCAGTTACGTAACAACCAGCAACTGTTCCCACTTTAGAGATTTTAAAGGTTTCACGAACCTCAATGTTACCAGTAATAACCTCTTTCTCTGTCGGCTCAAGTAGACCTTCCATCGCATCCTTGATTTCATTAATGGCATCGTAGATGATAGAATATAGTCTAATTTCAATTTCCTCGTTCTCGGCTAGTCGTCTAGCTCCGCCCGATGGTCTTACTTGGAAACCAAGAATTACCGCATCAGAAGCTGTAGCCAAGAGTACATCAGACTCGGAAATTTGACCTACTGCTTTGTGGATAATGTTCACTTGAACCTCCTCAGTAGATAGTTTAAGTAGTGAGTCACTAAGTGCTTCAACTGAACCATCCACGTCACCTTTAACAATAACGTTAAGCTCTTTGAAGTTACCAACGGCAAGTCGTCTACCAATTTCATCAAGTGTAATGTGCTTCTTGGTTCTAACGCTTTGCTCTCTAAGAATTTGCTCTCGTTTGTTAGCAATTTCTCGTGCCTCACGTTCAGATTCCATCACATTGAATCGATCACCTGCCTGTGGTGCTCCGTCTAAACCAAGCATCTGAACAGGAGTTGAAGGACCAACAACTTTTAATCTGTTACCTCTATGGTCGAACATAGCCTTTACCTTACCGTAATGCGATCCAGCAAGTACTACATCTCCCACTTTCATGGTTCCTGATTGAACCATAAGGGTTGCTAGGTAACCTCTACCTTTATCTAATGATGCTTCTACCACAGTACCAACACCAGATTTATCTGGGTTAGCTTTCAGCTCAAGTAGTTCGGCCTCGAGTAATACCTTTTCTAGAAGCTCTTCAATTCCTTGTCCTGTTTTTGCAGAAACTTCCTGACACTGGTATTTACCACCCCAATCTTCTACAAGAATGTTCAGGTTAGCTAACTCTTCTCTAATTTTATCAGGATTAGCAGTTGGCTTATCTACCTTGTTTATGGCAATTACAATTGGTACTTCAGCTACCTGAGCGTGATTGATTGCCTCTTTTGTTTGAGGCATCACGTTATCATCAGCTGCTACCACAATAATGGCAACGTCAGTTATTTTGGCACCCCTTGCACGCATGGCTGTAAAGGCTTCGTGACCAGGAGTATCAAGGAAGGCAATTCTCTTACCGTCTTTAGTTTCTACATCATAAGCACCAATGTGCTGGGTAATTCCACCAGCCTCACCAGCTGTTACATTGGCTTCCCTAATGTAATCTAGCAAGGATGTTTTACCGTGGTCAACGTGACCCATGATGGTTACAATAGGAGCTCTTTCTTGAAGATCTTCCTCTTTATCTTCTTCTTCGACAACGTCTACCTCATCATCTGCCGATGTGAATTGAACATCGTATCCGAATTCATCAGAGATAATAGTGATGGCTTCAGCATCTAGTCTCTGGTTAATAGAGACGAACATACCTAAAGACATACAAGTTGAGATTACTTCGTTTACAGAAACGTTCATTAAGCTTGCTAAATCGCTAGCAGAGATGAACTCTGTAACCTTGAGGATTTTGCTTTCCTCTTGTTGTCTCAACATTTCTTCCTCTGCAGCCTCTGCAGCGGCACTTCTCTTTTCTTTTCTGTATTTGGAACGGTTTTTACCGCCTCCTTTACTACCACCACTTAGGCGAGCAAGTGTCTCCTTAATTTGCTCCTGAATTTCCTTATCAGTAAGCTCTTCCTTAGGAGCAGGTCTTCTGCCTCTGTTTTGGTTTCCGCCTCTGCGGTTATCATTAGAACCTTTGTTAGCTCTTTCAACTTTGGTCTGTTGAATACGCTTTCTTGGTCTTTTACCTCTCTGATCTCCACCTTTTTTGTCCTTGTCATCGTCTTTAGACTTCTTAGGCTTTTCAGTAGGGAGCTCAATCTTACCAAGAACCTTAAGACCACGAAGAGAGTCTGCTTTTGCCTGATATTTCTCTGGCTCGGCTGGTTTGGCTGGCTCTTCTTTCTTAGGAGCTTCAGCTTTTTTCTCTTCCTTCTTAGGTTGTTGTTTAGGCTTTTCTTCTTTCTTCTTGCCTTTATTGAGGTCTATTTTTCCGAGCACTCTGAGGCCAGTTTTCTTATCTTCTTCTGGTTTTTCCTCTTCTTTTTTCTGCTCTACCTCTTTGGCTTTAGGGGCAGCCTCAGGTTTAGATTCAGCTTCAGGAGCAGGCCCCTCTTTCTTTGCTGGTTCTTTTTTAGGCTCTTCTTTTGGAGCTTCTTTAGGCTTTTCGGCTTCTGGCTTAACCTCTGGCTCTGGTTTTTTCTCCTCTACCTTCTTTTCTTCAGGAGTAGGGGGAGGAGTTGGAGCAGGTTTAGGCTCTTCTTTTTTAGCCGGTTCTTTTTTAGGCTCTGTAGTCACACCACTAGAATCAATGACCATGTCTTCTACATGCTTGGTTCCAATGGTTAGATGAGAGGCTTCTTCCTTTTCATGGGCAGACGCAGCAAACTCCTTGGCCAACATATCATACTGTTCTGATGATATTTTGGCGTTGGGGCTACTATCTACGGAAAAGCCTTTTGCCGAAAGAAAATCTACGATGGTATTTCTACCTACGTTCAATTTCCTCGCCACCTGGCTGAGCCTCATCATTTTTTCTTCTGACATACTCAAATATCCCTCTTTTTAAGGTTATATAAAACTCTATTATTGTTCGAACTCTTTCTTTAAAATTTCAAACAGATACTTAATTGTTTCTTCTTCTAGCTCAGTTCTTCTCACAATATCTTCTTGAGCTAGGGCCAGAACACTCTTGGCAGTATCCAAACCAATTCTTTTCAATTCATCGATAATCCAGCTATCGATTTCATCTGCAAATTCATCCAAATCTACATCTTCCTCTTCGTATTCATTCAATTCTCTGAATACATCTATTTCAAGGCCAACTAGTTTTGAGGCTAGTTTAATGTTCTGGCCTCCCTTACCGATGGCAAGAGAAACCTGATCTGGTTTTAGGTAAACTGAGACTCTTCCGTCATCAGTTAGTATTTTCATGCTAGAGATTTTCGCAGGGCTAAGAGCTCTGGAAATATATAGCTCCATGTTATCTGTAAAATTGATAACATCGATGTTTTCGTTTTGTAGCTCTCGAACAATTGAATGAATTCTAGATCCTTTCATACCCACACAGGCACCTACTGGATCAATTCTATCGTCATATGATTCAACAGCAACTTTGGCCCTTTCACCTGGCTCACGAACCACTTTTTTGATGGTAATTAGACCATCGAATACTTCTGGAACTTCGCTTTCGAAAAGTCTTTCTAAGAATTCTCCTGATGTTCTAGAAAGGATGATTTTGGGGTTTCCGTTAATCATTTCAACTCTGTCCACAATGGCGCGAACATTGTCTCCTTTTCTAAATCTGTCTTTAGAGATTTGCTCGAATTTAGGTAGTGACAGCTCATTGCCCTCACCATCTATTAAAAGCACTTCTCTTCCTAGTATTTGGTATACCTCAGCAGAAATAATTTCCCCAACCAAATCTTTGTACTTTTGGTAAAGGATGTCTTTCTCAAGGTCTTTAATTCTTTGGATTAGTGTCTGACGAGCAGTCATAACAGCTCTTCTTCCGAAATCTTCTAATTTGATTTCTTCTGCCACTTCTTCACCGATTTCAAAATCTGGTTCAATTTTTCTGGCGTCAGTCAAGCTAATTTTATCGTAGTCCCAGATGTCTTCAGAGTTATCGTCTACAATTTCTCTGAACCTCCAGATTTCAAGGTCACCTCTATCGGCATTGATGACAATGTCGAAATTATCATCTACTTCGAATTTCTTTCTGATCATCGTTCTGAAAACATCTTCCAGAATTCTGATCATGGTAGGTCTGTCTACGTTTTTCTGCTTTGCAAAATCTGCAAACGACTCAATTAAAATTCCACTGTCCATTTTATTTACTTAAATGACACTAACACATTAGCTTTTTCAATTTCGGAGAAAGGAACTTCTTTCTCTTCAATCAATTTCTTTTTGTTTTCTTTACGCTCAGCGGCCAATGTTATGGCCTCCTCGTTTACGGCATTGAGTGCCCCTTCTAGCATAGCGCCAGAAGTAAGCTTAACCTTTAACCGTCTGCCTACATTCTTTTTGTATTGCCTAACAGAAGAGAGTGGGTGATCTAGCCCAGGAGATGAAACCTCAAGAACATAAGCTACATCTATGAGATCTTCTAACTCAATATCTTCAGCCAGTTTTCTGCTAAGGGTAGCACAGTCATCTATGTTTACTCCTTCATCATTATCTAGCAATACCAGAATCTTAGTTTTTCCGCTTATTCCCTTTGAAATCACATCGACAATGAAGAATGAATCATCCTCTAAATGTGTTTCTGCTAACTCTTTTATCGATTCTGTTAACTCTTTCATTGGTAATAAAGAAAGAGGGGACTTTGTGTCCCCTCTGGAAAATAACCATTAAGTGGTGCAAAAGTAGTAGATTTTTATTTCAAATCAAAAAGCTGATTCATTCGTAGTTTATAAGAAATGCCTCTATTTTTAGGCTTCAAAGCAGATTTATGAAAAATTTATTCTTGTTTCTTCTGGCGTCATTGACTTTTGCCACCCTTTCTTGTGGAAGTCAGGAGGGTAGCTCTCGTTCTTCTAGCAAGCAAACAGTGCTTAAAGAGGCTCCAAAACCCAATGCCGATTCGCTCTACATGTTTACGCAAAAACAAGTAGACTTTGGCCCTAGAGTGCCTAACACAGAGGCACACCGAGAGGCGGCAAACTGGTTTGTAGATAAGTTTGAAGCCTATGGGGCAAAGGTGACCGTTCAAGAATTTACTGATAGGGTTTATGATGGAACAGAGGTAGAGCTAAAGAATATAGTGGCTTCGTTTAACCCAGAAAGTAAAAAGAGAATATTGCTAGCAGCTCATTGGGACACTCGACCTTTCGGAGATAAAGATTCGGATAACAATATGGTAGAAATTGACGGGGCGAATGATGGGGCCAGTGGTGTTTCTGTTCTTTTAGAAATTGCGAGAATCATGAGCGGGCCAAACCCACCCTCTGTTGGTGTAGATATGATCCTTTTTGATGGAGAAGACTGGGGGGAGCATGAAGTAAATGGTATGGGCGTTGACCCTGAGGAATTTGGTAAGCAAAGCTGGTACTGCTTAGGCTCTCAGTATTGGAGTAAGAACAAGCACCAAGCAAATTATAGTGCTTACTATGGTATACTTTTAGATATGGTGGGTGCTGAAGGAGCAACCTTTTACTACGATGGAGCTTCGAAACAATACGCCAGCAGAACCTTGGA
>Ga0310345_10004051_pt1 | contig 13504 bp, 16 predicted proteins | sample HC15DNA20500_MG_FD_204667 | JGI IMG/M metagenome (GOLD analysis project Ga0310345, IMG submission 204667) | Marine microbial communities from station ALOHA, North Pacific Subtropical Gyre - HC15-DNA-20-500_MG | ecosystem: Environmental > Aquatic > Marine > Oceanic | place: Pacific Ocean: North... | reverse complement strand
ATGGACCTGTATCACCTGCAGGAAGAAGCGCCTGGCATGGTGTTCTGGCACCCGAACGGCTGGACCGTCTACCGCGCGCTCGAAGACTACATGCGCCGCCGTCAGAACGCCGCCGGCTACCGCGAGATCCGCACCCCGCAGGTCGTCGACCGCGTGCTGTGGGAGCGTTCGGGCCACTGGGAGGCGTATCGCGAGAACATGTTCATCGTCGAGGTGGACGAGGAAGGCGCGAAGGAAAAGCGCACCAACGCGCTGAAGCCGATGAACTGCCCCTGCCACGTGCAGGTGTATAACCAAGGCCTCAAATCCTACCGCGATCTGCCGCTCAGGCTCGCGGAGTTCGGCTCCTGCCACCGCTACGAATCCTCGGGCTCCATGCACGGGCTGATGCGGGTGCGCGGCTTCGTGCAGGACGACGCGCATATCTTCTGCACCGAGGACCAGCTCGAGCAGGAATGCGCGGACTTCATCGCGCTCCTCGCCTCGGTCTACCACGACCTCGGCTTCGAGAAGTTCGACATCAAGCTTTCGACCCGGCCCGAGACCCGCGTGGGCAGCGACGAGATCTGGGACAAGGCCGAGACCGCTCTGGAAAAGGCGATCCAGAAGGCCGGGGCGGAGTACACCGTCGATCCGGGCGAAGGCGCCTTCTACGGGCCCAAGCTCGACTTCAAGCTCACCGACGCGATCGGGCGCGAATGGCAGTGCGGCACCTTCCAGGCCGATTTCAACCTGCCCGACCGGCTGGATGCGGAGTTCGTCAACGAAAAGGGCGACAAGGCGCGGCCCGTGATGCTGCACCGCGCGATCCTCGGCTCGTTCGAGCGGTTCTTGGGGATTCTCATCGAGAACCACGCCGGCCGCCTGCCACTCTGGCTCGCGCCGCGCCAGGTCGTAGTGGCCTCGATCGTCTCGGATGCCGACGACTACGTGCACGAGGTGGTCGCCGCGCTGAAGAAGGCGGGCATCCGCGCCGAGGCCGACACCCGCAACGAGAAGATCAACTACAAGGTGCGCGAGCACTCGGTCGGCAAGGTGCCGGTGATCCTCGCCATCGGCGGCCGCGAGGTCGAGGAGCGCACCGTCAGCCTGCGACGTCTGGGCGAGAACCGCTCCGAGGTGCTGGCCCTCGACGAGGTGCTGGCGCGGCTCCGCGACGAGACGACGCCGCCGGACCTGCGCCGGGGCTAGAGCCCCTGGCGGTAGCTGCCGCCCTCTTCGATCACCGGGCGCTTCATGAGCGCCGGGTGATCCTCCAGAAGCCCGGCCACAGGCCGGGCTTTTTCGTCCTCGGACAGCCCGCGCCACGTGGTCGAGGAGCGGTTGATCACCTTGTCGCCGAAGGTGGCGACGATCGCCGCGCGTTCTTCCGCGGCCAGCGGTTCGGCGCGCACATCGACCAGAACCGGCTCATGCCCCTGCTCTTTCAGCGCCTTCATCGCGGCGCGCGTACGATCGCAGTTCTTCAGCCCGAGAACCCGCATCTTTCCCTCCACTTGTGATTTGCCTTTCCTGCACGCGACCTACTGTCCTTGGCAACCGCAAGGCGTGCGGTCGGACTTCAAGTGACGGGAGTAAGTGCCATGCCGAAGGGCACCGTGAAATGGTTCAACACCACCAAGGGTTATGGGTTCATCGCGCCGGAGGATGGCGGCAAGGACATCTTCGTGCACATCTCGGCGGTCGAGCGCTCCGGCCTCACCGGTCTCGCCGATGACGAGCCGGTGGAGTTCGATCTGATCGAAGGGCGGGATGGCAGGGAAATGGCAGGGAATTTGAAGAAGGTCTAACGAGGCTTATTCAACGAAAGCAGCAGCTCTTTTGAACCGGAGGCAGCAGCGCGGCTTTGCTTAAAAAGAGTCTCATTGACTTTTCTCACGAGTCGGGTCGGTAAAATAATAGCACCGCCTGGAATGTGCGGCCTTATTAAACCAACAAGAATTTTAGGAGCGATTACCGCCCATATCTCAACATCGCCAGTCTTAAGGTTTGTATCGCCATCATTTGTAGCCCGGATTACCGGATTGCTTGCCGCAATAAAAGACTGCTTGTTGCCCTCTGGCATTGCCAAAACAAGGTTCATAGCGTTCACTAGGTCAAGGACGCTCTTAGATTGGCGCGCCATGCCATGAACTTTCGCTCTTTTTATAGCAGATGCTCTTTGCTTCTCATTCAAAGTCGATCGAACATCATTTTCGCTAGGATTTGGAACTCCGGTGGCTTTCAGCACCCTTCGTATTGTTCCATCCAGCATTCCCTCAACCTCAAACTGATCGAGAAACTCAGGCGTACGGCGCTGGTGGTTGTAAATAAACTGCACCAAAAATCTTCGATTTTCGGAAAGGACATCCTGTAAATCAAAAAGACCCTTTGGCTTCGAAATGCGGCTTACAATTCCACCTATTCTATCGTCAAAATTTTCTGCAAAGAAAGTCTCGAGGCTAACGTCCCTTTCACCATTTAAATGCTCATATGTATTTAAATGTCTCTTGCACAGAATGCTGTTTATATTCCTTCTTTCTGGCCCCTTATTGCCGCCTCGGATCATGTAATATGTGGACTCTCCCTCGAAACAAAAACCACGAAGGAGAGCCTTAGGAAAATAGTGATGCCGTTCAGGATTACTCACTCGGTACCTTGATTTTGGAAACGAACTCCCGCCACTCCCGGGCGCTCATCCCGGACGTCTCCTGAGTCACCTCCTCCCCAGCGAGCATCCGACGCAGGCACTCTACACCGGAAGCTGAAAGCGTCACCCCCCCGAGGCGATACTCCTCGAAGGCGCGGTAGGCGGCGGGCACCCAGTCCTTGACCATCTCGCAGATCGCATTCGCATAGACCCGGATCTCGTATTGCGCGTGGGGGTCGGCGCGCAGGCGCAGGAAGTGGAACAGGTTGTGCAGGTCCACCTTCCAGTACCACTGCGTGTAGATGTTGGCGGGCAGGTTCATCCGCGCCAGTTCGCGTGCAAGGCCCTGCTGGCCGTCATCCGAGATCATCGCCTCGTAGTGGTCATAGGCGCGGTGCGCGTCCTCGCGCAGCCAGTCGAGCACGCGGGCCGATTCCTCCTCGCCTAACACGTCGCCCCGGCCCTGGTTGTTCTGCGCCGACTGCGCGGCGAGGTCTTCGGCGCGGGGAATGTAGAACTCCCGGTCGAGGATCGAGTAGCGGGCGGAGTATTCGTTGACGTTGGCGGTGCGGTGGCGGATCCACTGGCGCGCGACGAACACGGGCAGCTTCACGTGCAGCTTCAGCTCGCACATCTCGAACGGCGTCGAGTGCCAGTGCCGCATCAGGTAGCGGATCAGCCCTTCGTCGTTCTGCACACTCTTGGTGCCGCGCCCGTAGCTGACCCTAGCGGCCTGGCAGATCGCGGCGTCGTCGCCCATGTAATCGATCATCCGCACGAAGCCGTGGTCGAGCACCGGGTGGGCCTTGTAGAGATGCTTTTCGGCGCCTTCGGAGACGGCGCGCAGCGTCTGTCGGGGGGTGGCGCGGAGATCCTCGATCTCGGCGCTCTGCTCGGGCGTCAGCGGCATTGTCGTCTCCTGTAACTCGTGGCTTGCGCCTGCATAGCCCCGTGGCCGGATTGGAACAATCGCCGAGCCGCCTGCCCGCGCCGCCGGCCCATGCGTTGACAGCCCCCACCCGGCCCCGGATGGTCGGGGTCAAAGAGCCTCAGGCCGAAGGGCAGCCCCGATGATCCGACCACTTTCCATTGCCGCATTGCTGCTGCTGACCGCCTGTGGCGACGGCCAGCCCTTCGAGTTCTCCGAAGAGGAAGTGACGGAGGAAGACGAGGAAGACGAAGAGGAGGAGACCGGCGGCTTCGACGGCGACGGCACGCCGCCCGAGGGCACCGAAGGTCCCACGGCCGGGCCCGACGAGTCGATCTTCCGCACCGAGGCCGAGGACGGCGAGGGCGGCGGCTTCGTCACCGAGGTGATCTACAACGCCGCGAGCGACAGCTTCACCGTCGACAACATCGCCTTCGACGGCGATCGACCCTATCAGCGGCAGGACGGTTTCGACAGCCTCGCGGGCTATGCGCTCTATGCCAGCGTCGGCACCCCCGACGACGATCTCGTCGTGCGCGACCCGGTGATCGACCCGCGCACCGGCGAGACGGTCGATCAGTTCGACTACCGCGCGATCTACGGCGTCAGCCGCGACCAGGTCCGGGTCGACGGCAAGCTGGAGCCGCGCTCGCGCTTTGCCATCGTGCGCACCGGCAGCTATCGGAACTACGGCTTCGGCGGCTTTCTCTACGAGCGCAATGGCGGCGTCGAGCTGCCGCAGAACGGCCAGGCGGTGTTCGCGGGCGACTATGCGGGGATGCGCGTCTTCTCCGGCGCCGGCGGCCTCGAATACACCACCGGCGACATCGAGATCGCGGTGGATTTCGAGGATTTCAATTCGGGCGAAGGGGTGCGCGGCGTGATCGACAACCGCCAGGTCTTCGATTCGAACGGCAACCCTCTGACGCTGGGCGGCGGCGACGAGGCGCTGGTCGCGCCGACGCTGATCTTCGATGTCGGCCCCGGCGCGCTGCGCGACAACGGCGAGATCGGCGGCACGCTGTCGAGTCGGCGGGTGCTCGAGGACGGCAAGGTCGAGACCTATGAATCCGGCACCTATCTGGGGATCATCGGCGGTGAGGCCGAAGAGATCGTCGGCATCGTGGTGATCGACTCGGACGACCCGCGCTTCGACGACGTCACCGCGCGCGAGACCGGCGGCTTCATCGTCTACCGCTGATGCGCCTCGGGTCGCTCTGCCTCGCGGCCGCGCTCTGGCTCGGCGCCTCGGCCATGGCCGCGCCGGTGGAGATCGGCCCGGACGCGATGCGCCGCCTCGCGGCCGAGGCGCTGGCGACGGGTCAGGTCGAGACCGCGCAGGCGCTGACGCGGGCGCTGCTGACGCGCGATCCCGAAGACGCCACGGCGCTGATCCTCGCGGCGGAAGCGGCGGTGCGGGCCAAGGATTGGGCTGGCGCGGCGCGGCTCGCCGCCGCAGCGCATGGTCGGGTCGAGGGGCCGGCGCGGTTCCGCGCAGCGCGTCTCGCGGCCTTCGCGCTGACGCAGCAGGGCCGCTTCACCCGCGCCCAGATCTGGCTGCGTCGCGCCAGCCCGGACGCGCCCGACCCTGCCGCCCGCGCCGGGCTGGCTGCGGATTACCGCGCCGTGGCGGCGCGCAACCCGCTGGCGCTGCGGCTCGGCTTCGGCGTGGCGCCCTCCTCGAACGTCAATGGCGGCAGCCGTTCCGAAACGCTGAGCCTGCCGGGCGTGCCGGTGGAGCTGGAGCTGTCCGGCGCGGCGCGGGCGCTGTCGGGCACGGCGATGACTGGGTCGGCCGGGGCGCGCTACGGGATCGCCGCCCCCGCCCTGCCCGGCCCGGCCTGGATCGACCTGCAAGCGGAAGGGCGCGGCTACCGGCTCAGCGACGGCGCACGGCGGCAGGCTCCGGAGGCGCGCGGCGCGGATTTCGCCCAGGCTGCGTTGCTGCTCGGGCTGACGCAGCGGTTCGAGCGCCCAGAGATGCCGATCGATCTTTCGGTCGAGGTCGCGCGCCACTGGTACGGCGGTGACCCCTATGTCGACACGCTGCGCTTCGGGCTGGCCCGGCCGTTGCTGCGCCAGCCACGCGCGCGGCTCGATCTGGCGCTCGCCGCGCAATACAGCAACCGGCTAGACACCGGGACCGATTGGTGGACGCCCACCCTGAGGCTGGCCTGGTCGCAACGCCTCGACAATGCCGACGGCCTCGGGCTAAGCGCGCGGCTGCGCCGCCAGACCGGCGATGCGCCCGATCTGGCGCATGACGGGCTGACACTCGGGATCGATTACGACGTCGCCAAACCGCTGGGTCCCGCACGGCTCGGCTTCGGCATCGAGGCCGAATGGCGCGATTATCCCGAAAGCCGCTACAGCTTGGACGGCCGCCAAGACGCGGAGTTGCGGCTCGAGGGCCGGGTCGCCCTGCCCGGCCAGGAGCGCTATGGCTTCTACCCCGAGATCGGGATCGAGATGCGGCGCAGCTGGTCGGATGTCGATCTCTTCGACGAAGAGGCAGCGACCCTCAGCCTCGGGCTGCGCTCCGCCTTCTGAGCCTGCCGCACTGGCAGCGCACGTGTCGCGTGCTAGGCTCCGCCGCGTCGCGCAAGACCGCGCATGAGAGGGAGACCGCCGCGATGGCATTGAAATATCTGCACACCATGGTCCGGGTGAAGGATCTCGAGAAGAGCATGGCCTTCTACGAGCTTCTCGGGCTCAGGGAGACCAGCCGCAAGGAGAGCGAGGGCGGTCGCTTCACCCTCGTCTTCATGGCGCCCCCCGGACAGGAGGAATGCCCCGTCGAGCTGACCTGGAACTGGGACGGCGATGACGGGCTGCCTTCCGACAGCCGTCATTTCGGGCATCTCGCCTATCGCGTGGACGACATCTACGAGACCTGCCGCCACCTGCAAGAGAACGGGGTGACCATCAACCGCCCCCCGCGCGATGGGCACATGGCCTTCGTCCGTTCGCCCGATAACATTTCGATCGAGCTTCTGCAGGCCGGCGACGCGCTGGCGCCGCAGGAGCCATGGGCGAGCATGGAGAACACGGGCCACTGGTAGACCCGTTCCCCTCGCGCCGGATTGGCGCGGGGGTCAGTAGATATAGCGGATCTGTTCGGTCCAGTAGCGTTCGATCCGCCGCAGCGACATGGTAATGTCGTCGATACCGGACTGGTCGAGCACGCCGCGAGTCAGCATGCCCGCCGCGTGGCTCGCAAAGAGCTTGTCGACGATGTCGCGGATGCGCCGCCCCTGTTCGGTCAGCCGCACGCGGACCGAGCGCCGGTCGATCTGGCATCGCTGGTGATGCATGTAACCCGCCTCGACCAGCTTCTTGAGGTTGTAGCTGACATTGCTGCCTTGATAGTAGCCGCGCGATTTCAACTCGCCCGCCGTGACCTCGTTATCGCCCACATTGAAGAGCAGCAGCGCCTGCACGGCGTTGATCTCGATCACGCCTATGCGTTCGAATTCATCCTTGATGACGTCGAGCAGCAGCCGGTGCAGCCGCTCCACCAATGTCAGGCTATCGAGATAGCTCGCCATGAAGGCCGTGTCGCGCGCCCCGCGCAGCGCCGGTTCCAGGGAGGAATGCACGCTCATCGTCAACTCTCCGTTCTGCCCGCCCGAAGGCAGGAATGTCGGAGAATGACGAAGAAACGGTTAAATTGCGCGACCTTGCACCTGCTCGGCCCTGCCTCAGCGCGGCCGGGTCACTCCGCGCGCGCCATCTGCGATCTCGGCCACGAGCGCCGCGTAGCGCTCGGGCACCGGCAGTGAACCGGCGATCCAGCCATAGATGTCGTGATCGTTTTCCGAAAGCAGCCGGTCGTAGAGCGCAAGCCCCTCATCCGACATCCCCGAGAGGCGACGCGTGGCGAAATCCTGAAGGATCAGGTCCATTTCCTTGATTCCGCGCCGCATCGAGCGCATCCGCAGCCGCCGTTCGCGGGTCTCGCGCGGCTCGTCCAACGGTGCGGCGGGTTCGATCGGCAACCCGGTCACGAGGTTGCCTCGCCCACGCGCTTCAAACGCTTCTCCAGCGTCGCCATGCGCTCGGCCGCCCGCATCATTTCGGCGCGCAGCACCCGCATTTCCGAGAGAATCTCCGACACCGCCGGCGGCGTGGCTTCGGTCGCGGCCGGCGCCTCGGGCCCGTCACCGCGCCCAGTCAGCAGCCAACTCAGCGACACGTTGAGCATCCCTGCCAGCATCTGCAGCCGGTTGGCGCGTGGCTCGTCCATGTCGTCTTCCCAGGCCTGCAGAGTCCCGACCTCGACGCCGAGCTGCGTCGCCAGCGCCTCCTGGCTAAGCCCGGCCCCCTCGCGCGCGCCTGCCAGCCGGTCGCCGAAGGTGGCGGCCGTCTCGCTGTAATAGCCCTCTTCCTGCATCGCGCATCCTCCTGCCCAGCGACCGCTTGATGGCGGCCCGCCCCCGCCATATGACACTCGCGGGGCGCGGTTTCCAGTCACGGGCGCGACCTGTCACACCCGACCAGCGACATCGGAGCCGCCATGCCCTTCCTGTCCGACACCCTCGCGCGGGTGAAGCCTTCGCCCACCATCGCCATGACCAACAAGGCGGCCGAACTGAAGGCGCAGGGGCGCGACATCATCGGCCTCTCGGCCGGCGAGCCCGATTTCGACACCCCGGCCAACATCGCCGAGGCCGGGCGCCGCGCTATCGCCGAGGGCAAGACCCGCTATACCGCCGTCGACGGCATCCCCGAGCTAAAACGCGCGATCTGCGCCAAGTTCAAGCGCGACAACGATCTCGATTACACGCCGAGCGAGGTCAGCGTCGGCACGGGCGGCAAGCAGGTACTCTACAACGCGCTGATGGCGACGCTGAACCCGGGCGACGAGGTGATCATCCCCGCCCCCTACTGGGTCAGCTATCCCGACATGGTGCTGCTCGCCGGCGGCACGCCGGTCACCGTGGCCTGCGGGATCGAGACCGGTTACAAGCTGACGGCCGAGACCCTCGAGGCGGCGATCACGCCGAACACCAAGTGGTTGCTGTTCAACTCGCCCTCGAACCCGACCGGCGCAGGCTACAGCCATGACGAGCTGAAGGCGCTCACCGACGTGTTGCTGCGCCACGGCCATGTCTGGGTGATGACCGACGACATGTACGAACACCTCGCCTTCGGTGATTTCCGTTTCACGACGCCGGCGCAGGTCGAGCCCGGCCTCAAGGATCGCACGCTCACCGTCAACGGCGTCTCCAAGGCCTATGCGATGACCGGCTGGCGCATCGGCTATGCGGCGGGCCCCGAACCGCTGATCCGCGCCATGGCCAAGCTGCAGTCGCAATCCACCTCGAACCCCTGCTCGGTAAGCCAGTGGGCCGCCGTGGAGGCGCTCGAGGGGCCGCAGGACTTCATCGCCCCGAACAATGCGGTGTTCCAGAGGCGGCGCGATCTGGTGGTGGCGGGGCTGAACGCCGCGCCCGGCGTGACCTGCCCGGTGCCGGACGGGGCCTTCTACGTCTATCCCGACATCTCGGGCTGCATCGGCAAAATCAGCACCGGCGGCACTGTGATCGCCGATGACGAGGCCTTCGCCACGGCGCTGCTGGAGGAGGAAGGCGTGGCCGTCGTGTTCGGCGCGGCCTTCGGCCTTTCGCCGAATTTCCGGGTCAGCTACGCTACTTCGGACGCGGCGCTGGAGGAGGCCTGTGGCCGCATCCGCCGCTTCTGCGAGGGGCTGCGATAACCCGAAGGGGGCGCCATGACGGACCTGTCCGGCTATTATTTCCGGGTCAAGGACTCGGGCGGCATCATGTTCCGCATCGGCGACGAGACGCGGCATCGTCGGGTCGAGCTCGAACAGTTGGCCACGATCAACACGCGCAATGGCGAAATCCGCTCCCAAGGCAATCGCGAGCTTGCACCGGAAGATCGGGCCGCCGCCGAGGCTTGGCTCGAACAGCGTCGGGAGATCCTCGCGGCGCGGCAGATCGACGATATCCGCCGCGCCATCGATCACCTGAACCTCACTGCGCATTGGGCCCAGAGCCAGGCCAGCGAGGCAGAACTGGAGGCAGTTACGGAGCCGCTGCTCTTGGCCATGCACGATCTACGCATGATCCTCGTGCGCAAGAAGGCCGAACGGGTCGAGGCAGCGCGGACGCGGCCCACGGAGACCGGTTGAGCCTCAGTCGCGCTGCCTGCGGCCCTTGCCACGGAACACGCGCCACAGATAGAGCGCGACGATCACCGCGATGACGCCATTGGTCACCGGGTTCAGCCATACCTGCACGCGCTCGTATTGCGCCTCGAGCAGGTATCCCGCACCGAACAGCCCGCCGACCCAGATCAGCGACCCGGCGGTGGTATAGGCCAGGAACTTGATCAGCCCCATGTGCTGGAGCCCGGCGGGCACCGAGATTAGCGTCCGTACCGTCGGGATCATCCGCCCGAAGAAGATCGCCGCCGCGCCGTGACGCTCGAACCAGCCCAGCGCCCGTTCAACGTCGTCGCAGGACAAGGTCAGCCAGCGGCCATAACGGTCGACGAGGCGCATCAACCGGTCGCGGCCGAGCCTGCGGCCGATCTCGTACCAGATCCATGCTCCGGCCACCGAGCCGATCAGCCCGGCGATGAGGGTGAGCACCGGCCGCGCCTCACCGGTTGCGGCGTTGTAACCCGCGAGCGGCATTACCAGCTCGGAAGGGATCGGCGGGAACACGTTTTCGAGGAACATGAGCGCGGCAACGGCGAAAGCGCCTCCGGCGGCGATCCAACTGGTAATGAAATCGAACATGTCCCGCCAACCAGCGGGCCCGCCGAGTGGTTCCTAGGCGGGCCCGATCCGTACCGACCGCGACCAGAACCGCCACAGCAGCGTCGATGCTGCCAGACCCAGCCCGACCACCAGACCGAGCCAGACCCCGGCCGCGCCAAGACCGAGCGGAAAGCCCAGCAGATAGCCAGCCGGCATGCCGATGAGCCAATAGCTGATCGCGGCGAACACCATCGGCACGCCGGTGTCCTGCACCCCGCGCAACAGGCCCAGCGCCATCACCTGCAACGCATCGACGATCTGGAACAGTGCCGCCAGCGACAAGAGCGTGATGCCTGTCGCCACGACCGCGTCACGCGCCGGATCGCCCGGATCGACGAAGGCCGCGACGAAAGGCTCCGGCATCGTCACGAAGATCAGACCGACGAGACCGGCAGAGACCACCGATAGCGCCACGCCCGACTGGCCGATCATCCGGAGCGCCGCCTCGTCGCGCCGTCCCAGTGCCCGGCCGGCCCGCACCGTGGCGGCTTGGCTCAGCCCGACCTGTATCATGAAGGCGACCGAGGTGATCTGCAGCGCGATGCCATGCGCCGCCAGCGGCACCTCACCGATCCAGCCGACCATCACGCCGGTGGCGACGAAGAGACCGCCCTCGGCAAGGCTGGTCAGGCCGATCGGCACGCCCAGCCGTACCACCTGCCCCAGCACGTCTAGATCGGGCCGCCACAGGCGCCGCACGAGGTCATATTCCGGCAGGCGCCGCAGCGCGTAGGCCAGGAGCACCAGCGCCTGCAGCATCGCCATCGACAGCGAGGCGATGGCCGCACCGCGGATGCCCAGCTCGGGGGCGCCCCAATTGCCGAAGATCAGCGCGTAGTTGAGAAGCGCGTTGCAGACCGCCATTCCCAACGTGCTCCACAACAGCACCGCCGTGTGCTCAAGCGCCGAAAGGAAGGAGCGCATCACCATCGCCACCAACCCCGGCACCATGGCCCAGGCGGCGATCCGCAGGTAGGCCTCGCCCGCCGCCGCAACCTCGGGCTCCTGTCCCAGCGCCAGGAACAGGTCCTCGGCCCACATCAATGGCGGCACGAAGACGGCGGCATAGATCATGCCGACCCAGATCCCCATGCGCGTCACCCGCCGCACCCGCACCGGGTCGCCGGCCTCCGCGGCGGTCGCCACCACCGGCATCACCGCCCAGGCAAAGCCCGCACCGACGATGAAGATCAGGAAATAGAGCGAGGTCGCCAGCGTCGCCGCCGCCAGCGCGGTGACATCGTACCAGCCGAGCATCACCGTGTCGGTGACGTTCATCGCCATCTGCGCGAGGTTCGAGCCGATCAACGGCAGCGCCAGCACGAGCAGGCGACGCCCGTGCTGAACGCGAGTGAGCGCCTCGAAAGGCCTGTCGGTCGAAGCGGTGAGGTCAGCTTGGGTCATGCATGTTCCCTACGTCGCCACCACCGTTCGCGTCCAGTTCGGGATTGTACCGGTGACGCCTCGGGGCGGGTTCAACCCCCGAGCACCTCGCGCCAAGAATGGGCAGGCGCGAAGCCCAGCATCCGCTTGGCCTTGTCGTTTGCGTAGAAGGTCTCGCTCTCGCCCATGTCGCGTCGAACCTCCACGCCCTCGTAGAATTGCGCCCGCACCCCGGCATTGCTCAAGCCCACCGACAGATCGTCGTTCGAGACATTGAACACCTCGAAGCCGAGCCCATCGGTCCGCAGGCAGCGCTCGACCATCTGGCCGAGATCGCGAGCGTCGATATAGGCGAAGATATTGCGCCGACGGATTGCGGGCTCCTGCATGTAGGCCGGGAACTTCTCTGCATATTCATGCGGCTCGATCACGTTGTTGATCCGCAGCCCATAGATGTCGAAACCGGTGCGGGCCTGAAAGCTCCTTGCCGTCGCCTCGTTCACCACCTTCGACATGGCGTAGCTGTCCTGCGGCACGGTCGGATGGTCCTCGTCCACCGGCAGATAGGCGGGCTTCACCTCGCCGTCGTGGAAGCAGACGCCGTAGGTCGTCTCGGACGAGGCAAAGACCACTTTGCGGATGCCGAGCTTCGCCGCCGCATCCAGCACGTTGTAGGTGCTCATCACGTTGATGCGGTAGGTCTCGTTGTCGGGTCTGAGCAGGATCCGCGGCACGGCGGCGAAATGCACGATCGCGTCGTAGCGCGGCACGCCCGTCCCCGGCTCGAGCTCGTCGAAGCCGGCATAGGCATGGGCCGCGTTGAAGACCTGCCCGGCATCGGTAAGGTCGCAGATCAGGTTGTCGACGCCCGGATGATCGAGCGGCACGAGATCGAGATTGGTGACGCGGTGGCCGCGCTCCAGCAGATAGGGAATGGCGTGGCGGCCGGCCTTGCCGGCGCCGCCGGTGAACAGGATGCGCATGGTGTCCTCCCTCGCGTCTTGCTCCTCTGTTCATAGTGTGGCCCCATTCCGGCGCAACCCGGAGGAGAGAGAATGACCAAGTTCCTGCTGGCCGCCTCGGCGGCGCTGCTGGCTGTGCCCGCGACGGCGCAGAACCGCATCGACCTCGTGCGACCCGATGCGCCCGAACTCGCCGCCCATGGCGATCATGTCGTCGGCGTCACCACGATGAGGTTCACGAGAGAGGGCGTGCCTGACGGTGCGGATGAACAACGTGACCCAGCATTTCGTGACCGCCTTCCTCGACCTGCACCTCAAGGGCGAGGCGGAAAAGGCTCGGTATCTCGACCTCGTGCCCGACAGCGCCGACGCGGTCTGGGATCGGGCCGAAGACGGCACGCCGAACGAGGCCGACAGCTACTGGGCGGGCTTCCCCGAGCGCACGGCCAAGGGCCTGCGCTTTGAAACCCTCGCCCACGGCGAATGAGCGACGGCCGCGCGCCCCTGGCGCGCGGCCTCCCAGCGGGCAACGCGTATTCGATGGGCAAAGCCGCCGCAGGCGTGGCTTCGTCGCGCCACGGGACAAAATGTGAACCTGCCGGCTGCGCCGTACCGTTGCCCCCGGCCCCGCCTCCGGGTTATATGGCCGGCACCCCAGAACAAGAGCAGTGCCCATGCCCGACGATCTCCTCTCCGGCGCCGAGCCCGCCTACGACGCCTCCTCCATCGAAGTCCTCGAGGGGCTGGAGCCGGTCCGCAAGCGGCCCGGCATGTATATCGGCGGCACGGATGAGCGCGCGCTGCACCACCTC
>Ga0310345_10004050_pt1 | contig 13507 bp, 15 predicted proteins | sample HC15DNA20500_MG_FD_204667 | JGI IMG/M metagenome (GOLD analysis project Ga0310345, IMG submission 204667) | Marine microbial communities from station ALOHA, North Pacific Subtropical Gyre - HC15-DNA-20-500_MG | ecosystem: Environmental > Aquatic > Marine > Oceanic | place: Pacific Ocean: North... | reverse complement strand
CGAAGTACTGGCCATATTCAGGGAATGTGACGCGATCCTGGAAGGCCACTTCATTTTGACCTCCGGCCTGCGAAGCCCGGTGTTCCTGCAAAAGGCACGCGTGTTCATGTATCCGGACAAGACCGGACGGTTGTGCAAGGCGCTTGCGGAAAAGATCAGGCATAACGTCGGGGAATCGATCGATTATGTGGTGGGGCCTGCGGTGGGAGGCATTATTCCTGCCTACGAGACCTCACGGCATCTGGGTGTCCCCAACATATGGGTTGAGCGTCAGGACAGTGTGTTTGCGCTACGCCGGTTCGAAATTGAGCCGGGCAGCCGCGTGGTCATCGTCGAGGACATTGTCACGACTGGTCTGTCGATCACCGAAACCGTAACCTGCATGCGCGGACTGGGCGCGGAAGTAGCTGCTGCTGCATGCATCGTCGACCGTTCAGCAGGTAAGGCGGATGTCGGTGTGCCGCTTATCGCCCTCGCCGAGTACGAGGTTCCCGCTTACTCCCCTGACAAGCTTCCGCCGGAATTAGCCGCTATCCCCGCGGTCAAGCCCGGCAGCCGCAATCTCTAGGTTTCGCCCTGTGATAGCAGCTCGCCGGATTCTTCCTTTCGAGACACTGTGTTAAAGCTATTGTCGTATTGCTGACATGAAAGCTCTGTCACTAAAAATAGCTGTGGCTGGATTGATCGCGGATCAAACGCGCGATCCGGATGGGAATGACAAGTAAGAGCCGATGCTGTTCAGACGCAAAAACCCGGCGGATTGGCGCGAGAAACTCAGAATTGCCGTGTGGCCGCGGCGAAGTTGGTCGCGCTCGAGCAAATACATCGCCAAACGGGTGCTGCGGTTGACCGCTTCTCCCCATGCCATTGCCGCGGGCGTTGCTGCCGGTGTCTTCGCTTCGTTCACGCCCTATCTCGGATTTCATTTCGTCATCGCCTTCTGCGTGGCCTACCTCATAGCAGGCAACTTCATTGCCGCGGCGGCAGGCACTTTTTTTGGCAATCCCTTCTCCTTTCCATTCATCTGGGCGTCTACCTATGCCACCGGCCGGTTCATCTTGTCGGGTGGATCCCATGTTAACGGAGCAGATCATGCCGGACGCCTCAAGGAACTCGCCAATACCGACATGTTCTCCCACGGCATCTCCGGGGTGCTGGAGAAGATCGCCAGCATTTGGGAACCGGTCGTCCTGCCAATGACGGTTGGCGCTGTGCCGCTCGGTGTTTTCTTCGCAATACTGGCCTATGTGGCGACCCGCTGGGTCGCGATCATCTTCCGCGCCCAGCGCCGCCAGGTATTGGCCGAGAAAGCGGCCGCGTTCAGGAAGGCGCTTTCGGAACGTCGCAAGCCGGAGAACGCTGCGCCTGCCAGCACTGCGGACAAGACGCGGCCTCTCGCTTCGCTCACCGCTGGCGAAGATCTTGAAAAGCAGGCGGAACCCAAGAAGATCATGGCCGACGCCTCCGGACAGGCCTGAACCGGAGGCGTAAGGGACCATGTGCGCCAGATGATTATCGGCCTTGGAAGCGATCTGATCGACATTCGCCGCATCGAAAAATCAATCGACCGGTTCGGAATGCGCTTCATCTCGCGCATTTATACCGATGTGGAGCAGCGCAAGTCCGACGGTCGGCGCGCACGCGCCGCTTCCTATGCGAAACGGTTTGCTGCCAAGGAAGCTTGCTGCAAGGCGCTGGGCACCGGCATCAGCCGCGGCGTCTACTGGCGCGACATGGGCGTGGTCAATCTTCCGGGTGGCAAGCCGACCATGGAACTGACCAATGGCGCAGCGAAAAGACTTGCTGAAATGCTTCCCGATGGCTACCAAGCGCTCATTCACCTGACGATCACGGATGATTTTCCGCTCGCGCAGGCTTTCGTGATCATCGAGGCAATCCCGACAAGCGACGCACAGGCCGGCTGAGGCAGACAAGCGCAACAGCAAACCAATGGCCGTCACGGCTTCACAGTCACGGATACCGGGATCGGCGATAGCTGCGAGCAACAACGGACGATATGAAGTTGGCAGAAGACACCAAGAGCGAAAACGCGCAAAGCGGTTTGTGGGAAACCGCCAAGGTCATCTTCCAGGCGCTTATCCTTGCGCTGGTTGTCCGGACCTTCCTGTTCCAGCCCTTTACCATTCCCTCCGGCTCGATGATGCCGAACCTGTTGGTGGGCGATTATCTGTTCGTCTCGAAATACACCTATGGCTATTCACGTTATTCGCTGCCATACGCGCCGGACCTGTTCGACGGGCGGATTTGGGAGGGCAGACCGGAACGCGGCGACATCGTGGTGTTCAAACTGCCCAGCGATCCCCGTGTCGACTACATCAAGCGTATCGTCGGCATGCCGGGCGACAGGATACAGGTGCTTGACGGCCTTTTGCACATCAATGGAGAGCCGGTGAAGCGCGAGGCAACCGGCACATGGACGCCGGAAGGTGGCGGCCCCGAGATACCGGTGTTCCGCGAGACACTCCCCAATGGCGTCAGCTATGACACGCTCGACATTTTCTCGCGCGGTGAGGGCGACAATACCGAAGTCTTCGAAGTTCCGGCGGATAGTTACTTCTTCATGGGCGACAACCGGGACAATTCGCTGGATAGCCGCTTCGACGTGGGCTACGTGCCGTTGGAAAACCTTGTCGGCCCGGCCCGCGTGATCTTCTTCTCGGTTCGCAACGATGCCCACCCGCTGGCAATCTGGCGCTGGCCCGCAGACATGCGCACTTCGCGCCTGTTCAAGGGTCTGTAAGGGAGTCCTTCTTGGCCGGGTCCTCCGCCAATCGCGGCGAGCGCAGCAAGAAGCGTTTCGGCAGGCTGGAAAAGCGCCTCGGATACACATTCAACGACCATTCCGATCTCGAACGGGCGTTGACTCACACCAGTGTGCGGCGCGGCACCGACAGCAGCTTCCACTACGAAAGGCTGGAGTTTCTGGGCGACCGCGTGCTCGGACTGGCGATTGCAGACATGCTGCACCGTAAATACCCGTCCGCCAGCGAGGGTGAGTTGTCGCTGCGGCTCAACGCGCTGGTGAAGGGCGAAACGCTTGCGCGCATCGCCGACACGCTGAGCCTGCACGAATTCATCCGCACGGGAGGCGATCTCAAGGAGATCACCGGCAAGCGAATGCAGTCGGTGCGCGCCGACGTGCTGGAAGCGCTCATTGCCTCGATCTATCTCGATGGCGGGATCGATGCCGCCAAGACCTTCGTGCACCGCTTCTGGGAAAGCCGCCTTAACGACAAGGCGCTTGCCAAGCGCGACTCCAAGACCGAACTGCAGGAATGGGCGCACGCAAGACGCCTCGGCACACCGCGCTACGCCGAGCAAGCGCGTGAAGGTCCCGACCATGACCCCAAGTTCACTGTGGTAGTAAAGATCAAGGACATGAAAGAGGCGTGCGGGGAAGGTCGCTCCAAACGTGCCGCCGAGCAGGCTGCCGCCCGCAGTTTCCTGGAGCGCGAGGGCGTGAAGGAGGATAGCGCGTGAGCAGCACTGCCACAGATCGGCCGGAAGGCGGAACCAGCGCCGGTTTCGTCGCCCTGATCGGTGCGCCCAATGCCGGCAAGTCGACATTGATGAACCGGCTGGTCGGCGCCAAGGTCTCCATCGTCACCCACAAGGTCCAGACCACCCGTTCGGTCATCCGGGGTATTGCCACCCGCGATGCAGCGCAGATCATCTTTGTCGATACGCCCGGCATCTTCGCACCGAAACGCCGGCTCGACGAGGCCATGGTGGCGTCGGCCTGGGAGGGCGCGCGCGAGGCTGACATCGTCTTGTGCCTGATCGATGCCGAGCGCGGCATTGGCGAGCATGAAGAGGCAATGCTGAAGGCAGCCGGGCAGTTGCCCCACAAGAAGGCGCTGGTACTCAACAAGATCGATACGGTTGAGCGTTCCTCCCTGCTTGCGCTTTCGCAGAAGGCAAACGAACTGGCAGGGTTCGAGCAGACCTTCATGATATCGGCGCTGAAGGGGGATGGTTGCGAGGATCTGCTGGACTGGCTCGCGGGGAAGATGCCGCAAGGCCCGTGGCTTTACCCCGAAGACGAGATTTCCGACGTGCCGATGCGCCAGCTTGCCGCCGAGATCACGCGCGAGAAGCTGTATCTGCGGCTGCATGAGGAAATCCCGTATGCCAGCCATGTCGAGACCGAGGCATGGACCGAGCAAAAGGACGGATCGGTGCGCATCGAGCAGGCAATCTATGTCGAACGCGCCAGCCAGAAGAAGATCGTAATCGGCAAGAACGGTTCGGCGATCAAGGCTGTGTCTATGGCGGCGCGCAAGGAACTGGCCGAGATCCTTGAACGCCCGGTTCATCTGTTCCTGTTCGTCAAGGTGCGCGAGAACTGGGGGGACGACCCGGCGCGATACCGCGAAATGGGGTTGGAGTTCCCCCGCCGCTAGAGCGTTTCAATCTGTCAGGAAACCATCTATCCATCTGGCATGGAATGGACCGATGAGGGCGTGATACTGGGCGTGCGCCGCCATGGCGAGAACTCGGTCATCGTCGAGGCGATGACTGCCGCTCATGGCCGGCATCTGGGTCTTGTGCGCTCCGGGCGTTCCGCAAGGATGCGCCCTGTCCTGCAGCCCGGCAATTCCGTCACGCTTGTCTGGCGTGCGCGACTGGAAGATCATCTCGGTCAGTTCACGCTGGAAGCTGCGAATTTGCGGGCCGCGTCCCTGATGGAGCAACCCGTGGGTCTCTACGGATTGCAGGTTCTCGCCGCGCATTTGCGTCTGCTGCCCGAACGCGACCCGCATGCCTCGCTTTACCGCGCAGCCCTCGTCATTCTCGACCATCTCGACGAGCCGGAGAAAGCGGCGCGCCTCGTCATCCGTTTCGAGCTTGCACTGCTGGACGAACTGGGCTTTGGCCTCGATCTCGACCGTTGCGCCGCCACCGGCGTAACCACCGATCTGGTTTGGGTCTCTCCACGCTCCGGCAAGGCAGTGAGCCGCGAGGCGGGAAAGCCTTGGGAAGCGCAGTTGCTGGCGCTGCCTTCCTTCCTGTCGCCCGGATCTGGCGCGCAGGTTGCGCAGGCCGGCCACGCCGGGCAGATCGCGCAGGGGTTCGCCCTTGCGGGTTACTTCCTGGACCGCCATGTCTGGCACGCCCGTGGGCTCAAGCCACCCGACGTGCGTGACGGGTTTGTCAGGACAGTGTCGGCAGCGCTTGCCAAGGCTGGCATCGAGGCTTGAATGACGGCGCAATAATCCCGAAAGTCGGCACTGACCTCGGGCGCAACAAATGGGGCTGGAATGAAATTTGACAGGGAATTGATCTCCAACGGCAATCCGATGGAGGCCATAGTGGGTTTCAGCCGAGCCGTGAGGGTAGGGCCCTTCATCTCCATAGGCGGAACCGCGCCCGTGGGTGCCGACGGCAAGACGGTCGGCGTCGGCGATGTGGCGGCGCAGACCCGCCAATGTATCGAGATCATCAAGGCTGCACTGGAACAGGCGGGCTCGGGGCTTCACGATGTCGTTCGCACGCGCGTCATCCTCACCAATATCGACGACTGGAAGACGGCCATCGATGTCCGGAAAGAATATTTCAGTGACGTTCGCCCCGTCGACACGATCATGGCGGTGGACCGCTTTGTGAACCCCGAATGGCTGGTCGAACTCGAAGCTGACGCCGTAATTGCCGGCTGGGGTGAATAGCCCCGTCCTTACCCGATTTCAGGAGTACGTTCATGAACCCCGGCGACCACTACTTCGAACCCGGTTACCAGGCCGGTTGCATTCCGGTGGAACTGGCGATGAAGCATCCCGGCATCGAATTGTTCCGCATGATGATTGCCGGCGAATTGCCCGCTCCGCCGATTGCCAAGACACTCAATTTCACCCTCACAGAGGCAGAGGAGGGCAGGGCTGTGTTCCGCGGCGTGCCTCTGTTGGATCACTACAATCCGCTCGGCACGGTGCATGGCGGCTGGCCCGCCACGCTGCTTGATTCCGCGTTGGGTTGTTGCGTCCAGACCGTATTGCCCGCCGGCACCGGTTACACCACCATCGAGTTCAAGGTGAATTTGGTCCGGCCGCTGTCAAAGGACACTGGCGAAGTGATCTGCGAGGGCAAGCTTATCCATCGCGGTCGCACCACGGCGACGTCCGAAGCGACGATCAAGACTGTGGAGGGCAAGCTAATCGCGCATGGCACGGAGACATGCGCGATCTTTCCGCTCGCCGGGCGTGGCCAGTAGGTTTGCTGCCTACTGTAAATGCTCCTTGAAGAACGCGATGGTGCGTTCCTCGGCCAGCTTGGCGGCTGCCTCGTCATAGCGTGGCGTCGTGTCGTTGTGGAAACCGTGATTGACGCCCGGATACATATGCGCGGTGTAGTCTTTGCCCGCCGCCTGCAGCGCCTTCTCGTATTCCGGCCAGCCCGCATTGATGCGTTCGTCGAGTTCGGCATATTGCAGCAATAGCGGCGCCTGGATGTCCGCGGCGCTTTCGGCGGGCGCCTGTCGCCCGTAAAAGGGCACGCCCGCAGCCAGGTCGGGATAGGCCACCGCAAGCGCGTTTACCACTCCGCCGCCATAGCAAAATCCTACAGCGCCGACCTTGCCGGTGGAATCATCCCGGTCGCGCAGATATTCGAACGCGGCAAAGAAATCGTTCATCAGCTTTTCACCATCGACCGTGCGCTGCAATTCGCGGCCTTCGTCGTCATTGCCGGGATAGCCGCCGACGGAAGTCAGGCCGTCCGGTGCCATCGCCATGAAACCTGCCTTGCCCATGCGTCGCGCCACATCCTCGATATAGGGATTGAGGCCCCGGTTCTCGTGGATGACCAGAACGGCGGGAAGTTCGCCTTCTGCGCCGGCCGGGCGCACCAGATACGCGTTTACTTCACCATGCCCGTTCGGCGAGGGATAGGTGATGCGGCTCGTCTCGATATCCGGGTCATCGGCGGCGACCTGCTGGGCCAGCGCATAATCCGGCGATAGCTGCTTGAGCAGGATCGCAGCCGTGATGCCGCCGACGGCAAATTTCGATGCCTTGTCCATGAACTCGCGCTTGGTGATCTTGCCATGCGCGTAAAAGTCGTAGAGGTCGAGCAGTTCCTGCGGGAAGTCTTTTGCGGTCCTGCGCCGTATGGGGGTGATCTCGTTCATTGTCTTCCTCCTTTGCCGGTCGCCTGGCGGGGAGGTTATATGCGCGGATTGTCTGCGGTAAGACGACCGGAGCCCGGTCGTCTTCACTTTTGCGGGAGTTACTCGGCGGCCGCCAGTTGCGGGCGATCTACAGCCTGCTCCCGGATGGGCAAATGGACAATCGCCGCGAACAGGCCGAGCGCCACGCCGAACCACCAGACCGGCTCGAAACTGCCATAGATGTCGTAGAGGAACCCGCCCATCCACACGCCGAGGAACGAGCCGACCTGGTGCGACAGGAAGACGATACCGCCCAGCATGCCAAGATAGCGCGTGCCAAACATGGTCGCGACCAGCGCATTGGTTGGCGGAACGGTGGAAAGCCACAGTACGCCCATGACGGAAGCAAAGATCAGAACGCTGGCGGGCGTCTGCGGCAGCAGCAGGAAGGCTGTCACCGCGATGGACCGGCCGATATAGATCAATGCCAGAAAGATCGGCTTGGAATAGCGCTGCCCGATAATTCCCGACCCGAGAGAGCCGACAATGTTGAGCGCGCCGATGAGCATCATGGCGATGCCCGCATAGCGCGCATCGATGCCGATATCGTTGATATAGGCCGGAAAATGCGCGGTGATGAACGCTACCTGGAAACCGCAGACGAAAAAGCCTGCCGTCAGTAGCAGGTAACTTTGATGCCCGAACGCTTCACGCAGCGCCTGACCGATCGTCTGGTCCATCTCGGCCTGGGTAAGGTTCGATGCTCCGGAGTTGCCGGTGAGCGGGATCGCCAGCAGCGGGATGATGAGCATTGCCGCACCCATCCACACCAGCGAATCCTGCCAGCCAAGCGCGCCGATCAGACCAACCGAGATGGGCGAGAATGCCGCCATCCCGGCTGAGCCCGCCGCCGTGCCGATGCCGAAAACCAGCATCCTGCGCTCCGCCGAAACCCGCCTGGCGAAAGCTGCCATGACGATGGCGAAGGAGCCCGCGGCGATGCCAAGCCCGATCATCACCCCGGCCGTCACATGCAGCATGAGCGAGGATTCGGCATAGGCCATGCCGATCATGCCGGCTGCGTAGACGATGCCGCCGAATGCCAGTACCCGCCAGGTACCAAACTTGTCGGAAATCGCGCCGAAAACCGGCTGGCCCAGTCCCCAGACGAGGTTCTGGATGGCGATTGCCAATCCGAACGTGCTGCGGTCCCAGCCGCGTTCCTCGATCATCGGAATCTGGAAAAAGCCCATGGTCGAGCGCCCGCCGAAGGTGAACAGCGCGATCAGGCATCCGCAGATGATGATTGCCCAAGGTATGGAAGGCCCGGTTCTGGCGGCAGTCTGGGTCATGGTTCATCCGCTGATTGGCTATGGAAGGAACCCGATAGCAGGTTTGCACCCGCGCCGGGCGTCAATTATTTTCAACTCTTACCCCAATTTTTGCGAAACATGGGATGGCACAATCGCCCGGTCTGCCCTGCATTCGCTGCAAACCTGACGTGCCGTCCCAACATTCGGCTTGAAAGCACGTTTGTTCGGGCATAGATTGAGCGTGTCCGAGGTTCTCGGACACATTTTTTGCATACCCTTATACTCAAATTGAGTATATATAGGGAGTTGCGGCACCCTTGGTGCGGGAAAGGGCAGGAGATGACACACGCAAACATCCGGACCGGCGCGAAAGCCACCGCCAATCTGTCACGCGTCAAGACGGCGGCGGACCGTTTCGGCGTGCTGCCCATGCCGGATCTCACCTATACCGACGAGATCGCCAAGGCGACCGCGCCGCTCTACCAGAAGGTCAAACACCATATCCCGGCCATCGAGTGGCCGGCCCATGCGCCCTATGTCTACTGGATCAACAAGATCAAGAAGCAGCGCAATGCGGTGATCCTGGCGCATAACTACCAGACGCCGGAAATCTATCACTGCGTGTCCGATTTCCGCGGTGATTCACTGCAGCTTGCCCGTGAAGCCTCGATGGTGGACGAGGAAATCATCGTCCAGTGCGGTGTCCACTTCATGGCCGAGACGTCGAAACTGCTCAATCCCGAAAAGACGGTGCTCATCCCTGACATGCGCGCCGGGTGCAGCCTTGCCGAATCCATCACCGGTGCTGATGTGCGGCTGCTGCGCGAGCGCTATCCAGGCGTCCCCATCGTCACCTATGTGAATACCTCCGCCGATGTTAAGGCCGAAAGCGATATCTGCTGCACCTCTTCCAACGCCGCGCGCATCGTCGAGAGCTTCGATTCCGACCGCGTACTGCTTATCCCCGACGAGTTTCTGGCGCAGAACGTCGCCCGCCAAACGTCGAAGAAAATTCTCACATGGAAGGGCCATTGCGAGGTGCATGAGCGCTTCACGGCGGAGGAACTGCTGGCCTACAAGGATGCCGATCCGGCCATCGAGATCATCGCGCATCCAGAGTGCCCGCCTTCGGTCGTCGATGTTGCCGACTATACGGGCTCGACCGCCGGCATGATCGAATACGCCAAGGGCCGCAAGAAGGGCGCCAAGGTGCTGCTGGTCACCGAATGCTCGATGGCGTCGAACATCGAGAAGGAGGCCAAGGGCGTCGAGTTCATCAAACCCTGCAATTTGTGCCCGCACATGAAGCGCATCACGCTGCCCAAGATTCTCGACAGCCTGCTGGAGATGAAGGAAGAGGTCCTTGTCGATCCCGCCGTCGCGGCAAAGGCCCGCGAAGCGGTTGAACGCATGGTCAACATGAAGAGCAACTGAGTTGGCCACCAACCAGCCTGATCTGTTTCCCCCGGTTTCATGGACCGGCGTTGACGATGTGGTCATTGTCGGCGGTGGTTTGGCCGGGCTGTTCTGCGCGCTGAAGCTTCGACCACGCCCGGTCACCGTCCTTGCCGCAGCACCCATCGGCAGAGGAGCGTCGTCGGCCTGGGCGCAGGCGGGCATCGCCGCCGCAGTCTCACCGGGCGATACGATTGAAAAACATCTGGCCGACACGCTCGCCGCAGGCGACGGCATCGTTGACGAGAAGATCGCCCGGCTGATGGTCGCCGAGGCAGCAGACCGCATACACGATCTGCTGGAGTTCGGTGTGCCCTTTGACCGGGATTTGGAAGGTCGCCTGCAGACATCCCGCGAGGCGGCGCACTCGGAAAATCGTGTTGTCCGCGTCGCCGGCGACCGCGCCGGCCGGGCGATCATGGAGGCACTGGTCGCGGCGGTCAAAGAGTCGCCGTCCATTCGTTTGATGGAAGGCTATGTTGCCGAGGAACTCGTCACCGAAGGCCGTTTCGTCAAGGGCATGATCGCGCGGCCCGAGGGCGGCAAATCGCCCAGACGCATCCAGTTTCCCGCCCGTGCGGTGATTATGGCGACGGGCGGCATCGGCCATTGCTACGCGGTCACCACCAATCCCGAGGAAGCACGCGGCGGCGGTTGCGGCATGGCGGCGCGCGCCGGTGCGATCATCGCCGATCCCGAATTTGTGCAGTTCCATCCCACCGCGATCAACGTCGGCAAGGACCCCGCACCACTGGCGACCGAGGCGCTGCGCGGCGAGGGCTGCACGCTGATAAACGATGCCGGCCACCGCTTCATGCTGGATATCGACCCGGCCGGCGAACTGGCACCGCGTGACGTGGTCGCGCGGGGCATCTTCGCCGAGGTGCAGGCCGGACGCGGCGCATGGCTCGATTGCCGCACGGCGGTCGGCAAGCATTTCGCCGAGGAGTTCCCGACTGTCTATCAATATTGCCGCGAGGCCGGCATTGATCCGGTTACCGAGTTGATCCCGGTGATCCCCGCCGCGCATTATCACATGGGCGGCATCCTTACCGATGCAGAGGGCCGCTCCTCGCTCGACGGGTTGTGGGCCTGCGGCGAGGTCACCGCCACCGGCGCGCATGGGGCGAACCGGCTTGCGTCGAACTCGCTGCTCGAGGCGGTGGTGTTTGCCGCGCGCATCGCCGAAGACATTTCCGGCCTTTTGCCGACGCCCAAGACCAATCCCTGGATCGACCGTTCCGGCGAGAACGAGGAAGTCGAGTTCTCCGGTGACAGTCCGGCCATGAGCGAGTTGCGCCGCCTGATGAGCGCCCATGTCGGCGTCATCCGCAATGCGGACGGGTTGAAGACGGCGCTGCGCGGCATCGTCAGGCTGGAACGCGCCAATCGCTCGCCGCGCTTTGCCAATGTGCTCGCCACCGCCAAGCTGGTCGCCGCCTCGGCGCTGGCGCGCGAGGAAAGCCGCGGCGGCCATTTCCGCGATGACATTCCGCTGGAGAAGGCTGAGTGGAAGCGCCGCACCTTCACCACGCTGGAGCAGGCCAGTGCGATTGCCGATGAGGCCTGTGCGGAGGAGGCCGCGGCGTGATGAGGAAACAAGCCGAATCCCTGCTTCCCAAACTGCCCAACCTGCTCGTCGAAGACGCGGTTCGTGCGGCTTTGCTGGAGGATCTGGGTCGCGCAGGCGACCTCACCTCTGACGCCACCATATCCCCGGATGCGACGGCTCAGGCGGTGCTGGCTACGCGCGAGGATGGCATTCTCTGCGGCATGGATCTGGCGCTCGCCGCGTTCCGCGCCATCGACCCTGATATCGATATCGCGCTGATGGCCAATGATGGCGACCGCATCAAGGCGAAGCAGAAGGTTGCGGGAATTTCCGGCAATGCCCGCGCCGTGCTGGGCGCGGAGCGCGTGGCGCTCAACTATCTGATGCGCATGTCCGGCATCGCCACCTATACCGCGCAATTCCAGGAACTCATTGCGCATACGAGTGCAAAGGTCACCTGTACCCGCAAGACCGTGCCGGGTCACCGCGCCTTCGACAAATATGCGGTCAAATGCGGCGGCGGCTCCAATCACCGCTTCGGACTCGACGATGCCATACTCATCAAGGACAACCACATCGCCGTTTGTGGTGGCGTCGCAACGGCGGTCGAACGGGCCCGCGCCTTTGCCGGGCATCTGGTCAAGATCGAGATCGAAGTCGATACGCTGGAGCAGTTCGAAGAGGCGCTGAAAGCCGGTCCCGATGTCGTGCTTCTCGACAACATGAACCCCGCGACGCTCGCCGAGGCGGTGGCAATGAACCGCGAGGCGGGCACGCGCGCCGTTGTGCTGGAAGCTTCCGGCAATGTCTCCATCGATACGGTGAAGGCGATTGCCGAAACCGGTATCAACTACATCTCGACCTCCAAGATTACCATGGCCGCGCCGACACTCGATCTCGGCCTCGATATCGAAATCAGCTAGATTTGTGCCGCTTTCCGCCGGCCGCCAGGTAACGCCATCTTACCTTTGGTGAACCAAATGTGATTTGCGCAGAGCCGCGTTGGTGAAACCAATTTCAGCCGGGGGGCTTTTGTCTCTGTGTGCCGCTGATGATCCGGCGGCCCCAACGGAAGCGGGAACTGGCCTGATGGAGATATTCAGATACACTGCCATGCTTGCCATCGGACGCGCCGTATTCTTTGGCGGCTTTGCGATATCGATGGTGATGCTCTCATTTGCATATGATTATTCCATGTCTTTGCGAGCCGGCGCGGTCATGACGCTTGGCATGTCGGCAATCCTCCTGTGGTTCGGCCAGACCGCCTTCTCCCGCAAACCGGAGCGTTCGGAAGTCTGGCTCCTGCTGAAAGATGATGCCCGGCCGAAATGCGAGGCATCGCGCAAGGTATTTCATCAGGCGATGCAGGAGACCTATTATTTCTTCAGCTATCGCGCCTGCGCCATCTCCATCGTCATGCTCTCGGCTTCGTTGTTCATGACATTGCTGGGTATCAACGCCGGCTTGATGTAACTCAGGGCTAACGGCGGCCAATCCTTAGGCCCGGGGAGGGCCGCTCTTCCACCACTTCACGCCTGAACTGGAACAGCGCCGCAGGCCGCCCGCCCGTGCGTGTCGAGGTTGCGCCGGTCGCTTCGACCAGGCCGGTATTCTCCACCAGCCGCCGGAAATTCTGCTTGTGAACGCCACGCCCCGAAATGCTTTCTGCGACATTCTGCAATTCGGTGAGCGTGAATTCCTGTGGCAGCAATTCGAAGACCACCGGCCGATATTTCAGCTTGGCGCGCAGCCGCGAGATCGCCGTTGCCAGAATACGGCGGTGGTCGTGATCCATCGGAGCGCCGGTGTGCGTTTCCAGCGCCTGCCGCTCGTAGCGCCCATCGCGCACGCTTTCTGCCAACAATCCTGCCGAATACATCAGTTCGTAGCGGTCGAGTATGCGTTCCTCGTCCCAGTCTATCCCGTCGATACCGAAGGCAAGCCGTACCCGCGCCGATGGGATCATGCCGCGGCTCACATCGGAGCGCCGGTCGGCTTCCCTGGCCCATCGCCGCAAGGCCGGAATGATCGTCTCGTCCAGCATGGCTGGCCTTCCCTGCCGCC
>Ga0310345_10004049_pt1 | contig 13510 bp, 9 predicted proteins | sample HC15DNA20500_MG_FD_204667 | JGI IMG/M metagenome (GOLD analysis project Ga0310345, IMG submission 204667) | Marine microbial communities from station ALOHA, North Pacific Subtropical Gyre - HC15-DNA-20-500_MG | ecosystem: Environmental > Aquatic > Marine > Oceanic | place: Pacific Ocean: North... | reverse complement strand
TGGCCACTCATGGTGGTTTCGCGATGCTTTTGTGCAGTGTCTTCCAAGTCTGCGGTCCCCGCCTTGTTCATCATGTTCATACCCCGGTTTCCTTCCACGGTCCAAAACAGCCGCTTACCAGCGCCGTTCAAACCTGTTTCGTAACAAGATAGCTGCTGTGTTCATGAGAACGAGGAAGCCCAGCAGCACCAAAATCGCGGCGGAAGTTCTCGCCACAAATCCGCGCTCCGGGCTGTCTGCCCAGATATAGATCTGTGTGGGCAGCGCTGTGGATGCCTCCATTACCCCGCCTGGATCGCTGGTAATGAACGCGTTCATGCCAATCAGCAGCAGCGGCGCGGTTTCCCCCAGTGCCTGCGCCAGTCCGATGATTGTGCCTGTGAGAATTGTCGGCATCGCCAGCGGCAGGTTGTGATGGAGTATGGCCTCGTGTTTCGACGCGCCAATTCCCAGCGCCGCCTCACGAATGGCGGATGGCACGGACTTCAGGGCCGCGCGGGTGACAATTATGATTGTTGGCAGGGTCATCAGCGAGAGCACCATGCCACCGACCAGCGGCGCAGACCGCGGCAGCCCGAACCAGCCAAGGAACACCGCGAGACCAAGCAGTCCGAACACGACCGAGGGCACCGCGGCAAGGTTGTTGATGTTTATCTCGATGACGTCGGTCAAGCGGTTCTTTGGTGCAAACTCCTCAAGATAGATCGCGGCGGCGATGCCAACCGGAAAGCTGATGAGAAAGCAGACCAGCAAAGCCCAGAAGGACCCCGAAATCGCGCCTTTCAGGCCGGCGAGTTCAGGGAACCGGCTGTCGGCGTTCGTGAACAGTCCCCAGTTGAATGGCTGGCTGATGATCCCTCGTTCATCCAGGCGGTCGTAGAACCCGATCTGAACGTCCGATACCCGCCGCCGGCTTTCAGGAAGGTCGCGATCAATCTCACCCTTTGCAAGCTGGTCCAGAGGATCGGAGAGGGGAATGTCGTAAACGGCCTCGCCCTCAAGCAACGCCGGATTCCTGATCACCATGTCGCGAACGATGTAGGGAGCAGAAGAGGTGAAAAGGTTGAAATACTCGCGTTGATCCTGCCGGGATAGTTCGGCGGCGCCATCAAGTTGCCCGAGCAGACCATTTCGGACGATCCCTCGCCAATTTGCGTCCATGAGGTTGTCCGCATCGATATCGGCACCGCTGAGATCGAGTTGGACCGATGCCTTGGTCTGCACAAACGCCTTGTAGCCGGACGCCGTAAGCGTACCCACCAAGATCGCCAGAAAGCCCAGGGCGAAGAAGATCGCAATCATACCGTATGCCTGCAGTCTTCTGTCGGCTGCATAGCGGGCCTTCCTGCGGGCCTTCATGGCGTCGGACTGCCAGTTTACAGGTTCCGGCAAAGTGGCGGCGACACTCATCAGTATTTCTCCCGGTATTTTCGAACCGTTCTCAATGCGACCAGATTGAGACCGAGCGTGATCAGGAAGAGGAGCAATCCGAGAGCAAACGCCGCCAGTGTTTTGGGATTGTCGAACTCGGAGTCCCCGATGAGCAGCGTGACGATCTGAACAGTAACCGTCGTAACCGACTCGAACGGATTGAGGGTCATCTTGGCGATCAGGCCTGCCGCCATGACAACGATCATCGTTTCGCCAATGGCCCGGCTCAAGGAAAGCAGAACGCCGCCTACGATGCCGGGCAATGCGGCCGGCAGGAGAACCTTGCGAATGGTCTCTCCCTTTGTGGCGCCAAGCGCATAGGAACCTTCGCGCATTGCCCTGGGAACCGCCGCAAACGCATCGTCGGAAAGCGAAGAAACGAACGGGATGAGCATAACGCCCATCACGCCACCCGCAGCAATGGCACTGTTGGGCGCTGCATCGATGCCGATACTCTGGGCCAGACTGCGAACCAGTGGTGCTACGGTCAACACCGCAAAGAAGCCGTAAACGACTGTGGGTATGCCCGCGAGAATCTCCAGCAGCGGCTTGACGACGGCTCGAAACCGCTCGTCGGCGTATTCCGTTAGATAGATGGCTGACATGATGCCTACCGGCACAGCCACGATCATCGCGCAGGCGGCAACCACCGCCGTGCCCCACAACACTGGCACCGCGCCAAAGGCACCTTGTCCCGCAACCTGGTCGGCACGAATGGCAATCTGGGGCTCCCACCGCAACCCGAAAAGGAACTCATGAACAGGCACGAGCTTGAAGAATTGCCAAGACTCATAAAGGAGAGACAACACGATCCCGAGCGTCGTCAGAATTGCGATTGTCGAAGACACGAGCATGAAGATGGTCATTGACCGCTCCACGCTATGCCTGGCCCGGTACTCGGGCCTGATCACGCGCATTCCCAAAGCTGCGCCCACTACCGCAAGGGCGGCAACAACCGCAATCATCGCGTAGGCGCCCAGGGAATGCAGCGATTTGAGATGCTCGGCTGCTGCAAGCAACTGGGGTGTGGGATCGGTGAAGAAGTTGCCCCTCGCCGCTTGCCGAACCTCGCTCAGAAGCAGGCTGCGTTCGGAGTCTGAAAGGGCTTCGGCTCCCGGGTAGGAAGCGATGACGAAGTAGTCATTGATGGCGCCTTGGGTAAGTATCCAGAGCAACAGGAATATAAATGCCGGGACACCCGTCCATACGGCAATGTTCAGTCCGTGGTAGATCGGCCTTGAATGAAACTGTTTTCCGGCTGACACCTGATGGGCCTTTGCCCGGAACAATCCCGCAAAGGCTGCGGCAATCGACACAAGAAAGAGTACGAGAAGCGTCCAACCAGCCATTACGAACCCCCAAAACCCACAGTGTTTCCAGCCGCCCGATGATAAGAGGCGGCCGGAAGTACTTGATCAGTCTTGCTTAGCTGCCAAGTTTTTTGGCGTTGAGGACGGCGTCCTGAACTTCCTTGCGTTTATCATCGCCAAGCGGGGTAAGGCCACGCTCTGCGAGATATCCGTCAGGGCCAAGTGCCGTTTCAGACATATACTCCTCTATGAACTCCTTCATGCCGGGAATGACGCCGCGGTGCGCATTCTTCACGTAGAAGAAGAGCGGACGGGCAACCGGATATGAACCATCGGCGATGGTGTCGAAGTTCGGCTCGATGCCATTGACGTTAACCGGCTTCAGCTTGTCGTTGTTCTCGTAGAGGAACGAGTAACCAAAAATACCAACGGCATTGGGATCAGATTCGAGGCGCTGAACGATCAGGTTGTCGTTTTCACCGGCTTCGACGAAGGGACCATCCTGACGCATGCGGGAGCAAACTTCCTCCCACTTGTCCTCGTCGGCCTCTTCGAGTTCAGCCATACCCGGAAGATCGCTGCAGCCATCATGCATGACCAGCTCTACGAACGCGTCACGCGTGCCCGAGGTCGGGGGAGGTCCGAAAACGGTGATCTCTGTGTCAGGCAGGGAGGAGTCAATGTCCGACCATTTCATGTTCGGGTTTGCTACAAAGCCGCCATTCCCATCGGGAAGCTCTGCGGCCAGCGCCTTGAAGATCTGCTCTTCTGTCAGATCCATGTCAGGAGCGCTGCGCGAATGGGCGATGGACAAGCCGTCATAGCCGATGAGTGCTTCGGAAATGTCGGTTACGCCATTGCTCGCACACAGTTCGACTTCGGAATCCTTGATTGCGCGGGAAGCGCCGGTCAGATCGGGATGTTCTTCGCCGATACCCTGGCAGAAGACCTTGAAGCCGCCGCCAGTGCCGGTGGATTCAACGACAGGGGCAGGCTTGCCCGATTTGGTCGAGAATTCCTCAGATACCGCCTGGGTGTAAGGGAACACGGTCGAGGACCCAACAATCTTGAGCTGATCACGAGCCTGGGCCTGACCGGCCGCGGCAAGTACGAGCGCGCCAACGGCCACGCCTGTGAGTTTGGTGAATTTCACGGGGTTTCTCCGGTTTTCGTGTGAATGAATTTTCACTCGGTTCACGCCGGCGGTGTCTGGGTACGCCCCTTAACACTGCTCTCCGGCTGGCGGCAGACTATTGCTTGTGTGTCTTGGTTTTATGACAGGGATGCATAGGTTTTGTGACAGCCTAAGTGGCTGTCAAACATCGATATTCTGTTTCTCTTCCACATTGTCGATGGCCGGAATGGCATCGAAAATGACACTGAACTCGGCACCTTTGCCGACTTCAGAGGAAACATGCAGCCGGGTGCCGTGGCGCATCAGGATATGCTTGACGATGGCAAGGCCGAGACCCGTTCCCTGTTTCTCGCGGCTGGTTTCAATATCGACGCGGTAGAACCTTTCCGTCAGGCGCGGAAGGTGCTCAGCGGGAATACCCGGACCGTAATCGCGAATCCGTGCCTCAATACTGGCAGGACCTTCGGCATGGGTGCGCGGCAAACATCTTGCAGAAACCTCCACTCGCCCGCCCGAGCGGCCATACTTGCAGGCATTTTCGACCAGATTGTCGAAAACCTGAACCAGTTCGTCCTGATCGCCCTTCACCAGTAGGTCCGATGAAGGAAAATCACGCTCCAGTTCAACCTCTTGCGCCTCGGCGAGTGGCGCCAGCGAGTCGCAGACATGGCCAAGCACGGACGATAGATCGACATTCGACTGCGGGCGCAAATGCGCTTTCATCTCAATGCGGCTCAGTGACAGCAGATCATCGATCAGCCGCGACATGCGCTCGGCCTGCTCGAGCATGACTTCGAGGAATTGGTTGACCGCCTTGCGGTCGGTTGCCGCCGGGCCGCGGATGGTTTCGATGAAGCCGCGTAGCGAGGCCAGCGGCGTGCGCAGTTCGTGGCTGGCATTGGCGATGAAATCCGACCGCATCTGCTCGGAACGCTTCATCTCGGAAAAATCCACGAAGGTCAGCAGGTGGAACTCGGTACGGCCCGGACTGGCCATGTTGGGTATCGGCGTTATGTGCATCGAGAACCAACGCTGCTGGGGAACGTGGTCCTGATACTCGATACTGGTGGAACTCCCGCTCGACACTGCGGCGCTGATCGCGCGCGATATGTCGGGATGGCGGAATTTGTAACCGATCGGATCCCCCACGGTCGCCGGGCCGAAAGCTTCCACCGCGTTGCGGTTAGCGTATCGCAGCACCGCGTTGCTATCGAGCAGATACACAGGATAGGTAAGCGCGTCAGCGAAGGATTTCAGCGAATTGTCCGGCCAGATATGTAACCGTTCACGCACCGCGTTGCGGTCGACAGGTGCCGCTGCGTCAGCGCGCAATACCAGCAGATAGACACAGGCAAGCGCAAATCCGGCGAGGGCATAGACAGCGCGCTCCGGTTCGAGCCATGCGAACACCGCGCATAGCGCCGCCACCGCCAAGAGCGCCGGACGGCGCTGTCGCAAGCGGCGGCGCAGGCCCGATTCAGCGGATGTGACGTGGCTAGCCTTCATGGCTTCCCGATACCCCAAAGGCGATTAGCTTGCCAGTTGCAACGATGCTGATCTTCGGCACAAATTCGGGTTATAACCGTTTGGAATACAGTTTAGTGCTCGAGAAGGACCGTTCGCACATGAAGATTCCAGAGGCGCCGGAAATTACCCTCGATATCGACGGAAGCGAAGTCCGGTTTGATCTCGACGAGGCGGAACTGCCTGCGGCGATCGAAAGCCGCGCCTTTTCCAGCGGCAACTATCCTCACAAGAAGCGGCTAAAGCGTTCCGTTTATGAGAAGGAACTGGAGGCGCTGCAAGAGGAACTGGTCAAGCTGCAATACTGGCTGCAGGAAACGGGCGAGCGCGTCATGATCGTTTTCGAGGGACGGGACTCGGCCGGCAAAGGCGGCACGATCAGCCGGTTCAGGCAGTTTCTGAACCCGCGTCACGTCCGCGTTGCCGCTTTGCCCAAGCCGTCCGATGTCGAACAGGGGCAGTGGTACTTCCAGCGCTATGTGGCACATTTTCCCACGGCAGGCGAAATGGTGCTGTTCGACCGGTCCTGGTATAACCGGGCCGGCGTCGAGCCGGTGATGGGCTTTTGTACCCCCGAGCAGCACGAGAAGTTTCTCGAGGACGTGCCGGAGTTCGAGCACATGATTGTCCGCGAGGGCATTCATTTCTTCAAGTTCTGGCTCAATATCGGTCGGGAAATGCAGATCAAGCGTTTCCACGACCGCCGCCACGATCCGCTGAAGATATGGAAACTGTCTCCCATCGACATCAAGGCACTAAGCAAATGGGATGACTATACGCGCGCCCGCGACCTGATGCTGGCCAAGACCTCGACCGATCACGCACCGTGGACGGTATTGCGCGCCAACGACAAGCGTCGGGCCAGGATCAACGCGATCCGCAAGGTGCTGCTGGCGCTCGACTATGACGGCAAAGACGCAGACAGAATCGGCGAGATTGACCGGCAAGTCGTTCGCGATGCCGATCAGTTTGCCGACTGACGGGCATCGAATTCACTTGGGCGAATGGCCTATTGCTCCTGAGGTAGTCTCAGGCGGGCGTAGAGAATGTCGACCGCAGAACCTTCACCTGACTGCAAGGCCGTGTTCGTCACATCGGTGCTGATGGTGAGATAAGCCCTTGCGTCTGAAGGAATGTTTGAACTGACCGCCATGGGGAACACCGTCGCCTCCGGCTGAAGCCCGATTCGGAACCTGCGCCTGCCGCAGATATCGTCGCCATTGACCTCGCAGCCCACAGCGAAATTGGCAGGCCCGCTGTCGCCGGACTTGGCCTGTATCTCCACGGTTACCCGTTTGCCTGCAATCTGCTGCAATACACCCGGTTCGATCTCAAGAAGAATGGGGTTGGCGGTTTCGTCCAGCCTTGAATCCGGCCTCAGCGATATGAGCCGCACATAGTCGGTGTTCGACTGGTTCACGATCTCAGCCTTTCCGCGCCCGGCGGTCACGAGTGCCCCGGTGTCCACCGGCGAAAGCACGGTGATGTAGTCGGCATTGGCAACGGGGTCTCCGGGCTCGGCCTCCTGCTGGCCGGATGGCTGGTTCGTCGCCTGATTTTCCGGCGCACTACTGCCCGACACAACCTCGAAGAGGAAGTAGACCAATCCGCCGACGACGAGCAGCAGCACGATGAAGGCCGCAATGGTGAAACCGCGCCTGCTGTTGCGCCGGGGCCGCGCATGGGCAGGAACATCATCGGCATCGACAGCAAATTCCTGGATTCCGCCTTCGCCCTCATAGCCGGGATATGGGGCACGCTGCATGCCTCGCGGAACCGGGACAGCGCGCACATCCGCCCGGGCCCCGGCGGGTGATGATCCCGTTCTTGGGCTGTCCAGCCGGGCTTCAGGCATCGGCGCGTCATATTCCCTGTCGAACTGTGGCTGCGTTTCATGGTACTCGGCCTGAGCTGCGTTTTCGGCCGGTGGCGGCGGCGGCGTCCATCCGTGGTGCGCAGGCGGTTCGTGGCGAGGCGGGGGCTGGGATGGCTCCTCCGGTTGCGCATTCTGATGGGTCGCGTAACCCGCCTCGATACGGCGGATCGAGTTTTCCAATGCCTCGCGCTGACGGTTGATGATTTCCGGCGATTGCGCCTTGCCGGACGCAATCATTCGCGCAAGCGCGTTGCGCGAGGACTGATAGATTTTCTCGCGAATGGCGGGGTCGTCCGCATTCTGTCTCGCCAGCGCCTGGCGAATGAGCCCCTCGAAGTCCGCCAATTTACCTGCTTTCCGATACTGGACGCATATCCGGCCGGAATCTACGTCAATGGTCCTGCCCGCGCCAGCCCTTAGTCACTCCTGCTCATCTTGTCACGTCCCAACACAATGCGGGAAGATCGAAGCATCGTGTGCCGCAGTATCCTGCGTGGAGGCTGAAGAATTTTCCAGCCGCTCCCAGTGGGCAATTGAACCTCAACACCGATGCGGTTATAGCACTGACGTTTGCGTAAACGTCAATCAATTGCCGGAGTTTGCCTTGGCCCTTCCAGAAATACTGAACGACCGGTTGTCCGTGCCGGTGGTCGCCGCGCCAATGTTCATCCTGTCGCATCCGCCGCTGGTGCTGGCGCAGTGCAAGGCAGGTGTCGTGGGTTCATTTCCGGCACTCAATGCGCGCCCGGCAGAGCAGCTTGACGAATGGTTGGCAGAAATTAGCGAGGAACTGGAAAGTTTCGCCGCTGCCAACCCGGACCGCAAGGTCGCACCCTTCGCCGTCAACCAGATCGTACACAAATCCAACAACCGGCTGGAAGCCGACCTGGCGCTTTGCGTGAAGCACAAGGTGCCGGTCGTGATCACCTCCCTTGGCGCGGTGGAGGAGGTCAACCAGGCGATCCACTCCTATGGTGGCATCGTGCTACACGACATCATCCATGACCGGCATGCGCGCAATGCAATCAAGAGAGGTGCCGACGGCCTGATCGCGGTTGCGGCCGGCGCGGGCGGTCATGCCGGAACGCTTTCACCCTTCGCGCTAATCCAGGAGTTGCGGCAATGGTTTGACGGGCCGCTGCTGTTGTCAGGCTCGATTGCCAATGGCGGAGCGGTACTCGGCGCGCAGGCAATGGGCGCCGACCTCGCCTATATCGGTTCACCATTCATTGCCACCGAAGAAGCACGGGCCACCGATGGCTACAAGGAAGCGATCGTCGAAGGACGCGCGGCCGACATCGTTTACACGAGTCTGTTCACCGGCGTGCATGGCAATTATCTCAAGAGTTCCATCGTCAACGCCGGCCTCGATCCGGCAAACCTGCCAGAGAGCGATCCCTCAAAGATGGATTTCGGCTCAGGCGGCAATTCCGCCGCCAAGGCGTGGAAGGATATCTGGGGATCGGGCCAGGGCATTGGCGCAATCGACCATGTCTTCAAGACGCAGGAACTGGTGGACAAGCTGGTTGCCGAGTACGCGGCTGCGCGGGAACGCCTCGCACTCTAGATTCGGGAACTACAACGGCCAGAAAAACAGGATAGCGGGCACGGATATCGCCAACACGACGAGTTCCAGCGGTAAGCCCATACGCCAGTAGTCACCGAAGCTGTAGCCGCCCGGTCCCATGATAATGGTGTTGTTCTTGTGCCCGATGGGGGTGAGGAATGCGCAGGAAGCGGCCACTGCAACCCCCATAAGAAACGGATCAGGTGAAGCGCCCAAGGCACGCGCGACATCGATGCCAATGGGTGCTGCGATCAGCGCGGTCGCGACATTGTTGAGGAAATCCGACAGCGTCATGGTGACGGTCATCAGGACCAGAAGGATGGCCCAGGCCGGCCACCCGCTTGTTTGACCGACTATGGCATCGGCAATCAGCTTGGTGCCGCCTGACTCCTCCAGAGCACCGCTCAGCGGGATGAGGCAGGCGAGCAGAACGATCACCTTCCATTCCACACTGTCATAAACCTCGCGGCCCGAAACGATGCCCAGCGCAACATAGCCGATGACGCAGGCGGCCAGTGTTATCGAGAGGCTGGCCCAGCCCATGACCGAAACAAGAATCGCAAGCGCGAAGAGCCCGGCCGACATCAGCGCCTTGCGCCGCTGCAGCACGGAATGCGCGCGCTCGGCAATCGGATAGACGCCCAGCCATGCGGCGATATCGGCCAGCCGCTCTTGCGGTCCGAGCAGCAGCAGCACGTCACCGGGTTGGATGGTGAGCTGGCGCACGCGATCACGGAACCGCCTGCCTTGTCGCGATACACCGAGAAGGGTGACACCGTGGCGGTATTGCAGCCGCAGGTCTGCTGCCGCACGTCCGGAGATGCGAGCACCATCGGGAACGATCACTTCTTGCAGGACCAGCGAGGCCGCCGCCATGCCGCCGTGATTTTCGGAACCCGAATAGTCCAGTTCCGCGGCGCCAATGAACTCCTCGATGGTCTTGGGATCGCCTTCCAGCACAAGATAGTCGCTCTTGCGGATTTCCTCATCGCGGGCAAAGCCGCGTAGCCGCTTTCCCCTGCGCACAAGCCCCTGAATGCGGATGTCGAAATCGTCGGCAAGGGGGAGCAAGTCCCTCACAGTCTTGCCGATGGATTTGGACTTCTCCCTCGGCCGGGCCTCGGCGACAAAAAGCGACGACGCCGCTTCATTTCCGGCCTTGATCGCGGCGTTTCCGACCGGCACCAGCCGCCAGCCGATGAGCGCCACGAACGCGATGCCGACAATGGCGACCGTCAGGCCAACCGGCGCGAAGTCGAACATGGAGAATGGCTGACCCAGCGCAGTGCCGCGATACTGCGCGATGACGATATTGGGCGGCGTGCCGATTAGCGTGATCATGCCGCCCAGAATGGTGGCGAAGGAAAGCGGCATCAGCGTTTGCGCGGCGCTGCGGCCAGCCTTGCGTGCGGCTTCCAGATCGACCGACATCAGCAAGGCAAGTGCTGCAACATTGTTGATGACCGCCGACAACCCCGCACCGATGGCTGACATCAGGCCGATATGGACAGACAGCGAGCGGCCTGCGCCGATCAGCCTTTGGGCAATCACCTCAACTGCGCCGGAATTCAGCAGGCCGCGCGACACCACGAGCACCAGCGAGATGATGATCACTGCTGGGTGTCCGAAGCCTTCGAACGCCTTGTCAGCTTCGACCTGACCAGCAAAGACGGCGATGACCAGTGCGGCGAAGGCGACAAGATCGTAGCGGACCTTGCCCCATATCAACATCACGAAGAACACGCCGAACAGGCAGAACAGAAAAATCTGGTCAGGGGTCATCAGAGGCGGTCCGTTGGGATCAGATTGCGGCGGGCTATGGCTATCAGTCAGAGAGCCGCTGAGCAACGAAAACGGGCAGCGGAACTGCTTGTTCCACTGCCCGCAGGTATTTCACTACGCTCTTGTGCCGGGTTCAGCTAGCCGCAGCAACCGCCCGCTTGGCCATCACCTTGACGAGATTGGCCCGGTACGCCGCGTCACCATGGATGTCTGAAAGCATCATGCCTACATCGACAGATACGCTCGCAAGCGCATCCGCGTTAAAGTTCGAAGATAGCGCTGACTCCATGCCTTCATGGCGGAATACGCCATCGGAACCCGCACCGATGACACCAACCTTCACGCCGCCGCCTGACTGCGCGACGAAGACGCCAGCCATGGCGTATCGCGAAGCCGGATTGGGGAACTTGGAGTAGGCGCATTTGTCCGGAGCGGCGAATGTGACGGCGGTGATCACCTCGTCATCCTCCAGCGCTGTTTCGAACATGCCAGTGAAGAAATCGTCCGCAGCGATGGTACGCTTTGTGGTCATGATGTCGGCGCCAAGGGCAACCATGGCAGCAGGGTAATCCGCCGCGGGATCATTGTTGGCAATCGAGCCGCCAATCGTGCCCATGTGGCGGACTGCCGGGTCGCCAATATGGCTGGCAAGGTCGCAAATGCCCGGACAGACCTTGGCAAGTTCCGCCGATGCCGCGACCTCGGCATGGGTGGTTCCCGCGCCGATAGTGACCTGTTTTCCGTCAACTGTGATGCCCTTCATCGCGTCGATATTGCGCAGATCGATCAGATCCGAAGGCGCGGCGAGCCGCTGCTTCATGGTGGGGATCAACGTCTGGCCGCCGGAAACGAACTTGCCGTCCTCGGCCTTGCCGATCAGCGCGACGGCCTCCTCGGTGGATGAGGCCCGGTGATAGTTGGTGTTATACATGATTGTCTCCCTTGATCCTGGCCTCAGGCGTTCAGCGCAGCCCACACGCGCGAGGGCGTGGCGGGCATTGCCAGATCGTTGTTTCCGATAGCGTCCGTGATCGCGTTGATGAGCGCCGGCGGCGAACCGATGGCGCCGGCTTCTCCGCAACCCTTCATGCCGAGCGGGTTATTCGGGCACAGCGTCTCGTGGTGCGAAACCACAAAGTTCGGCAAGTCGTGCGCACGGGGCATCTGGTAGTCCATGTATGACGCCGTGATAAGCTGACCACTATCATCATAGATGGCGTGTTCCATGAGCGCTTGGCCCAGACCTTGCGCGATGCCGCCATGGACCTGGCCCTCGACGATCATCGGATTGATGATGCGGCCGAAATCATCCGCCGCGACAAACTGGACGACCTGGGTCACGCCGGTGTCGGGATCAACCTCGACCTCACAGATATAAGTGCCTGCGGGGAACGTGAAGTTGGCGGGATCGTAGAATGCGCCTTCTTTCAGTCCTGGCTCCATGCTCTCTGGAAGGTTGTGGCCGGTATAGGCTGCGAGGCAGACTTCGTGCCAGCCCAGCTTCTTGTCGGTACCGGCGACCTTGACCTCGCCACCGTCGATCTCGATGTCGCTTTCGTCGGCTTCCATCAGATGCGCGGCGATCTTCTTCGCCTTGGCTTCGACCTTGTCGAGCGCCTTGGCGATTGCCGACATGCCCACGGCGCCGGAACGCGAACCATAGGTGCCCATGCCAAACTGCACCTTGTCAGTGTCCCCATGGATGACCTGCACATTGTCGACCGGCAGCCCGAACCGGTCGGAGATCAGCTGCGCGAAGGTAGTTTCGTGGCCCTGTCCGTGACTATGCGAGCCGGTCAGGATTTCGATCGTTCCGACCGGGTTCACCCTGACTTCAGCCGATTCCCACAGGCCGACGCCGGCTCCGAGCGAGCCGACCGCCGCCGAGGGCGCAATGCCACAGGCCTCGATATAGCAGCTCATGCCGATGCCGCGCTTCTTGCCGCGAGATGCGGCTTCCTCCTTGCGCTTGGTAAAGCCTGCCCAGTCGGCAGCCTTCATCGCCGCGTCAAGGGTCGCGCCATAGTCACCGGCATCGTAGTTCATGATGACAGGTGTTTGGTGCGGGAACTCGGTGACGAAGTTCTTCCGGCGCAGTTCAGCAGGGTCCATCTTCAGTTCGCGCGCGGCTGTCTCCATCATGCGCTCGACCAGATAGGTTGCTTCGGGCCGGCCGGCGCCGCGATAAGCGTCAACCGGTACGGTGTTGGTGTAGACGGCGCGCACATTGGCGTGGATGTTGGCGATATTGTACTGGCCCGACAGCAGCGTGGCGTAGAGATAGGTCGGCACGCAGGACGAGAACAGCGACATGTAGGCGCCGAGATTGGCGATGGTGTCGACCTTGAAGCCGACGATCTTCCCATCCTTGTCGAAGCCCATTTTTGCAGTGGATACATGGTCGCGGCCATGTGCGTCGGTAAGAAATGCCTCTGTGCGGTCGCCGGTCCATTTCACCGGTACTCCGGTGCGCTTGGAGGCCCACAGGCAGACAATTTCCTCCGGGTAAATGTAGATCTTGGAGCCAAAGCCGCCGCCAACATCGGGTGCGATGACCCTCAGCTTGTGCTCGGGGGCTACCTGGTAGAAGGCCGACAGCACCAGGCGCGCAACATGCGGGTTCTGGCTGGTCGTATAGAGCGTGAAGTGGTCGTCTGCCGCCTCGTAGCTTGCCAGCGCGGCGCGCGGCTCCATGGCGTTTGGCGCCAGACGGTTGTTGGTGATGGTCATCTCGGTGACATGGGCAGCACCGGCGAGCGCCTTGTCGGTAGCGTCCGCCTCACCGATCTCCCAATCGAATATGAGATTGTTCTTTGCCTCGTTGTGAAGCTGCGGCGCGCCATCCTTAAGCGCATCCGGCGCATGAATAACGGCAGCCAGTTCCT
>Ga0310345_10004048_pt1 | contig 13511 bp, 10 predicted proteins | sample HC15DNA20500_MG_FD_204667 | JGI IMG/M metagenome (GOLD analysis project Ga0310345, IMG submission 204667) | Marine microbial communities from station ALOHA, North Pacific Subtropical Gyre - HC15-DNA-20-500_MG | ecosystem: Environmental > Aquatic > Marine > Oceanic | place: Pacific Ocean: North... | reverse complement strand
CCCAGTGGTGGGAGTTTCTGCCCAAGGGCGTCGACGGGTTCCGCCAAGCGTTCGGCGACACCGCCGAGGCCGAGATCGCCAAGCGCAGCGACGCCGCGCGCGAGGGGATGCCGGTGACGCTCGCTGCGATCAAGAAGACCGCGGAAAACAGCTGACGCGGCCTGGTTGCCGCGGGTACCGGCATCGGCGGGAGGAACATCTCACCGCACGCGCTCAGCTCGTCGCGCTGCGTTTGACACAGCGAAAGCCGAGGTGGCTCATCCCGGTGTCGACCTGCTGCGGGCGGCGGGCCGCCGGCCGGTACCGCATGCAGTAGCTGTCCGCGCACAGGAACGAGCCGCCTTTGATGACGCGGCGGGCGACCTGCACCGGTTGGTCGGGGTCATAGGTGTCCTCGGCGCAGCAGGGCTGGTCGTCGCGGGCCGGGCCGTACCAGTCGGTGGTCCATTCCCACACGTTGCCGGCCATGTCGAACAGGCCGTACCCGTTGGGCGGGAAGCTGCCTACGGCTGCCGTCTGGCCGTACCCGGTGTCGGGAAGGTAGGGGAACTCGCCGTGCCAGTAGTTGGCCAGTCGCTGACCGGGCTTCTCCGGCTCGTCGCCCCAGGTGTAGGTCGCATGCGGCAGGCCGCCCCGGGCCGCGACCTCCCATTCTGACTCGGTGGGCAATGCCAGCCCGGCCCAGTCGGCATAAGCCTGCGCATCGTCGAACGCGACGTGCACGACGGGGTGGTCGTCGCGGTTACGTAGTCCGGACCGCGGACCGCGGGGGTGGTTCCAGCACGCCCCCGGTGTCCAGGTCCACCACTGGCTGAGGTGCTTCAAATCGACCGGTCCTGCCGCGCGATGGAACACCATGGAGCCAGGGTGCAGGTTCTCCGGCGGCGCACCCGGATAGTCGGCAGGATTAAGCGGTCGCTCGGCCACGGTGAGATAGCCCGTGGCCGTGACGAATTCGGCGAACTGCGCGTTGGTCACCTCGTGTGCCAGGATCGCGAAGCCGTCGACGGTGACCTCGCGCGCCGGCGCCTCCTCCGGGTAGTGGTGGTCGGATCCGAGAATTGTTGTCTGGGTGGGAACCCAGACCAGCTCGTCAGACACGTTGAGACCGCGCTGGTGGCGGGAAAGTGCGAGTAGATGCCACCGTGGACGCAGTCTCAACGAAATCTGGCATCGACGTCACCTGGCTAGCGCCCGTCGAATACGGTCGTCCAGTCGTTGCGCATGCTCGCGACGGTCCAGCCGTTCGCTTCGGCGAGTTGCAGCGATTTCTCCGCCCCGGCAACGTAATCGAACTCGCGCTCGCCGTCGTCGTGACGCACCAGCAGCGCCAGCGAGGGGTTCGGTGCGGCGGTGGCGTACTCCATCATCGCGATGTCACCGTTGGAGTTGCCCGCCGCGAAGATCGGCCGCCGTCCCACCCGGCCCCAGATGCGCACCGCCTTGACGGGTCCGTCGTTGAGGAACTCCGGGGTCGAGGTGGTCTTGAGGTTGCCGTCGACGAAATCGAGCCCGACCGAACTTCCGATCACCCGCTCGGGCGGGACGCCGTACATCTGCGTGGTGATCGGACGCATGAAGTCGCGGCCGCCGCCGGAGGCGATGTAATTGGTGAACCCGTGGGCCTCGAGATACTGCAGCAACTCGACCATCGGCCGGTAACCGCATGCGGTGTAGGGGACCCCGAGCGTCGGGTGTGTCGCATCGGCGAAGAATGCGTCGACCCGTTCGGCGTGCTCCTCGACGGTGAGGCCGGCGTAGGCCGACAACACCGCGCCGGCAAGCACTTTCAACGCTGAGTCATCACCGTTGTAATGCTGGGTGACCGCGTCGCCGAACCACGCGAGATCGCCCGCGGCGGCTGCGCGGTAGGCCGGGTTGTCGGTCAGGGACGGGTCCGCCGCGACCTGTTCGGCCAGCCGGCGGACCAGGAAGTCCAGCTGGATGTAGGCCGGCTTCTCACACCACAGCGTGCCGTCGTTGTCGAACACCGCCACGCGCTCCTGCGGTGCGACGTCGCGCACGGCACGGCCGACGAAGTCGACGATCGCCGCTTTTGTGGGCCCGTCGCGCCAGGAACCGAGATCCCCCAACGTCAACCTCCCACGGATTGCAGAGCTTCGTTGAGCTTCTCCACTGCGTTGGTGATGGTGAAAGACGCCGGTTCACGTCGCGGCGGGAACTCCTTGAAAGTTTCCAGGAATTCGAGCACTACCGCGTTGGCCATGAAAGCGATGTAGTCGTGGTCGAGGAACCAATCCCAGTACGTGTTCGACGTGACGTCGGCGTGTTCGAACGGATCGGTGCGCAGGTTGAACACCTTCGGTGCCCGAAGCTCGGTGAACGGCTCGAACCAGATCTGCAGCGTGCCCTGACAACGCTGCTCCATGAACACGACCTTCCAGTTCTCGATCCGGATGCCCAGCACGTCGCAATCGTCGGAGAAATAGATCAGACCCCGGCGCGGGCTCTTGTCCACCTCACCGGTCAGGTAGGGAAGGAGGTCATAGCCGTCGATGTGCACGTGGTAGGTCTTGTCGTCGATCGTGTGGCCCTGCTTGAGCTTGTCCACAATCGAGGATTCGCCCGCGGCGGCGAGGATGGTCGGCAGCCAGTCGTGGTGCTGAATGATCTCGTTGGACACCACCCCGGCTTCGATCTTCCCGGGCCAGCGCACCATCTCCGGCACTCGGAAGGCGCCCTCCCACCCGGTGTTCTTCTCACTGCGGAACGGTGTCGTCGCGCCGTCCGGCCAGGTGTTGGCGTGCGGGCCGTTGTCGGTGGAGTACACGACGATGGTGTCCTCGGCGATGCCGAGCTCGTCGAGGCAGTCGAGCAGCAGGCCGACATGCTTGTCGTGGTCGACCATCGTGTCGTGGTACGGCGACTGCCACCGGCCGGCCTGGCCGAGACTTTCCGGCTTGGTGTGGGTCCGGAAGTGCATGTGGGTCATGTTCATCCAGACGAAGAACGGGGTGTCGGCCGCGGTCTGGCGCTTGATGAAGTCGATGGCCGCACCGGTGGTCTCGTCGTCGACCGTCTCCATCCGCTTCTTGGTCAGTGGCCCAGTGTCCTCGATGCGCTGTCTGCCCAGCGGGCCGAACCGCTCGTCGACCTCGTCGGAGGCCTCGTCGGTGGCCCACGACTTGATGACGCCCCGCGGCAGCATCGCCTTGCGCAGCCGCGGAGCCTCCTCCTCGGTGGGGTAATCCGGGTGCTCAGGTTCCTCCTCGGCGTTGAGGTGGTACAGGTTGCCGAAGAATTCGTCGAAACCGTGCGCAGTCGGCAGATACTTGTTGAGGTCGCCGAGGTGGTTCTTGCCGAACTGTCCGGTGGCGTACCCCAACGGCTTGAGCAGCGTCGCGATCGTCGGGTCCTCGGGTGACATGCCCACGTCGACGCCCGGCATCCCGACCTTGGACAGACCGGTGCGGTACACGCTCTGGCCGGTGATGAACGACGAGCGGCCGGCCGTGCAGCTCTGTTCGCCGTACGAGTCGGTGAACCGCATGCCCTCGGCGGCGATGCGGTCGATGTTGGGGGTGCGATAGCCCATCAGCCCGTCGCTGTAGCAGCTGAGGTTGGTGATCCCGATGTCGTCGCCCCAGATCACCAGGATGTTGGGTTTCCCGTTCGGCATGAGTGTGCCTCGCTTCCGGCCTCGGTGTCTGAAGTCGTGATCGCCTGGAAGCCTAGCCATCGGGGCTCGGCGCGGCAGCGGATCGACGTGCATAGTCGACTGTGGTTTTCTGCGCTGTTCGTGCCTGCACTTCCGGTAGAGAATCAGCTATTACGCTGCGCATTGCTGACGTGAGCCGGGCCGCCTGCCCCGGGAGCTGTTCAACCGTACGGTTTTTGACCAGTCCCCGACGAACGTCATCGATTGTTCATGCAAGCCACACCGCACGCGCAGACGCTGTGGAAGGCTTGCGCCCACACGGGTACGCGAGACGGGGTGTCGACGTGAACGAGGACTTTGCCGGAAAGATCGAGTTGGATGTCCGCGACTCGGTGGCCGACTGGTCCCCGTACGTGCTGAAACGAGCGCCCGACGGCGCGCCCAACATTCTCGTGGTGCTCTACGACGACACCGGGCTGGCGGCCTGGTCGCCGTACGGCGGTCGCATCGAGATGCCGGTGATGCAACGGCTGGCCGACAACGGTCTGACGTACTCGCAGTGGCACACCACCGCACTGTGCTCGCCGACCAGGTCCTGCTTCCTGACCGGTCGCAATCACCACGTCAACCGCTCCTCGGCGATCACCGAAGCTTCCAACGGCTTCCCCGGCGCGGCTGCCCGGCTGCCCGCCGAGTGCGCCACCATCGGACAGGTGCTGCAGGACAACGGCTACAGCACCTTCTGGGTCGGCAAGAATCACAACGTGCCCGAAGAGGATGTGGCCAGCGGTGGCAGCCGCTCGGAGTGGCCGCTGCAGAAGGGCTTCGACCGGTTCTATGGTTTTCTGGGCGGCGAGACGAACCAGTGGTATCCGGACCTGGTGGAGGACAACCGGTTCATCGAGCAGCCTTACGGCCCCGAGGATGGCTACCACCTGTCGAAGGACATGGCGGACCAGGCGCTGAGGATGCTGCGTGACCAGCAGGCCACCAACCCGTCCAAACCCTGGTACATGTGGTTCTGCCCGGGCGCCAACCATGCGCCCCACCATTCCCCGGCCGAATACGCCGACAAGTACAGGGGCATGTTCGACGACGGATACGAGGCCTATCGCGAGTGGGTGCTCGCCCGCATGATCGATAAGGGCATCCTGCCGGAGGGCACGCAGATGACTCCGCTGAACCCTATGCCCGACGACATCGCCGTGGACGCCGACCAGGTCCGGCCGTGGGATTCGCTCAACGACGACGAGAAAAGGCTCTTCGCACGGATGGCAGAGGTGTTCGCGGGCTTCTCCGAATACACCGACGCGCAGGTGGGTCGGGTCGTCGACTACCTCGAGCGGACCGGCCAACTGGACAACACGCTGATCTTCTACTGCGCCGACAACGGGGCCTCGGGCGAGGGCTCACCGAACGGGTCGGTCAACGAGAACAAGTTCTTCAACGGCTATCCCGACGAGCTGGCCGAGAACATGAAGTATCTGGAAACCCTCGGCGGCCCGGACACCTACAACCACTATCCGACCGGGTGGGCAGTCGCCTTCTCGACACCGTTCCAGATGTTCAAGCGCTACTCGCAGTTCTCCGGGGGCACCTGCGACCCGATGGTGATCCACTGGCCGGCCGGCATCAAGGCCAAGGGCGAGGTGCGGCACCAGTACCACCACGCCACCGACGTGGTCGCCACCATCCTCGACGCCGTCGGTCTGGAGATGCCGACCACCTACCGTGGGGTCGACCAGTACCCGCTGAACGGGGTGTCGATGCGGTACAGCTTCGACGACGCCGACGCACCGACCACCAAGAAGCGCCAGTACTACACGATGCTGGGGACCCGAGGGATCTGGGAGAACGGCTGGAAGGCCTCGGCGATCCACGCCCCGCTGAGCGGGGCGGGCCACTTCGACGAGGACCGTTGGGAGCTCTACCACGTCGACGAAGACCGTTCGGAATCGAAGAACCTCGCCGACGAACACCCCGACAAGCTGCAGGAGCTGATCACGACCTGGTTCGCCGAAGCCGACGCCAACTTCGTGCTGCCCCTCGACGACCGCTCGGCCACCGAACTGCTCACCACCGAACGGCCCCAGTCCGAGCCGACCCGCAACCGCTACGTCTACTACCCGGGCACTGCGCCGGTGCCCGAGGGCGTCGCGGTCAACATCCGCGGCCGGTCGTACAAGATCATCGCCGACATTGACATCACTGACATCACTGACGGTGCGGAAGGCGTGATCTTCGCGCACGGTTCACGTTTCGGCGGCCACGCGTTGTTCATCAAAGATCGCAAACTGCATTATGTGTACAACTTCCTGGGCATCAAGCCCGAGCAGGAGTTCGTCTCCGAGGAGCTCCCTCCCGGCAAGCACGCCCTCGGAATGGAGTTCATTCGGGAAAGTACCGGTGAGTACGGCGAATCGCACGGCACCACAACGCTGTACGTCGACGACAAGGTCGCGGCCAAGGGGCCGATGCGTGCGCAGGTCGGGAAGTTCACCCTCTCCGGTGACGGGCTGTGCGTCGGCTACGACAGCGGTGACAACGTCTCCAGCCTGTACCGATCACCCGGAACCTTCACCGGGGGAACGATTCTGGGAGTGGGTATCGACGTCAGCGATGAGGCGTACCTCGACCTCGAAAAGGAAGCAGCCGCAGCGTTCGCCCGGGACTGATGGTGCCCCCAGCGGGCACGTCACCGACCTGTGGAGCCGAAGGGAGCACAAGATGTCCGATTCAACCCACGCACACCCGCATCTCGCCCGCGAGCACCTGCCGATACCCGACCCCAAGCATGTCGGGCTGACCACCTATGACGCCAAGGACCCCAACACCACGTACCCGCCGATCACCGAGCTGCGACCGCCGAAGGGTGCGCCCAACGTGTTGATCGTGCTGATCGACGACGTCGGATTCGGTGCGTCGTCGGCGTTCGGCGGCCCCTGCGACACCCCGGTGGCCGAGAGGCTGGCCGCCAATGGTGTGAAGCTGAACCGGTTCCACACCACCGCGCTGTGCTCGCCGACCCGGCAGGCAATGCTGACCGGCCGCAACCACCACTCGGTGGGCATGGGCGCGATCACCGAGATGGCCACCTCGGCGCCGGGCAACAACAGCATCCGGCCCAAGGACAAGGCACCGGTGGCCGAGACGCTGAAGCTCAACGGCTACTCCACCGCCCAGTTCGGCAAGTGTCACGAAGTGCCCGGCTGGGAGGTCACTCCCGTCGGCCCCTTCCACCAGTGGCCGACCGGCTCTGGCTTCGAGTACTTCTACGGCTTCGTCGGCGGCGAGGCCAACCAGTACTACCCGGGTCTCTACGAGGGCACCACCGCTGTCGAACCGCCGCGCACACCGGAGCAGGGTTACACCCTCACCGATGACCTTGCCGACCACGCGATCACCTGGGTGCGCCAGCAGAAGGCGCTGATGCCGGACAAGCCGTTCTTCATGTACTTCGCACCGGGCGCCACGCACGCCCCGCACCACGTGCCCAAGCAGTGGTCGGACAAGTACCGCGGCAGGTTCGACGACGGGTGGGATGCGCTGCGCGAGCGAATTCTCGCTCGGCAGAAAGAACTCGGCGTGGTGCCGCCGGATGCGGAGCTGACCGCCCGGCACGACGAGATCCCGGCGTGGGAGCACATGCCCGACGATCTCAAACCGGTGCTGGCCAAGCAGATGGAGATCTACGCCGGATTCCTGGAGCAGACCGACCACGCGGTGGGACGGGTCGTCGACGCCATCTCCGATCTCGGCGTGCTCGACGACACGTTGATCTACTACATCATCGGCGACAACGGTGCCTCCGCGGAGGGCACCGTCAATGGTTGCTACAACGAGATGACCACGCTCAACGGCCTTCCCGGCATCGAGACCACCGAGTTCCTGTTGTCCAAGATCGACGCATTCGGCACTCCGGAGGCGTACAACCACTACGCGGTCGGGTGGGCGCACGCGCTGTGCGCGCCCTATCAGTGGACCAAGCAGGTCGCTTCGCACTGGGGCGGCACCCGCAACGGCACGATCGTCTCGTGGCCGAACGGGTTGCCCGACAAGGGCGCCACGCGCGACCAGTTCCACCACGTCATCGACATCGTGCCCACGATCCTGGAGGCCGCCGGCCTGCCCGCGCCCCACTCGGTCAACGGCACCACGCAGGCGCCCCTGGAAGGTGTCAGCATGATGGCAACCCTGCGCGATGCCGCGGCCCCCGAAACGCACCAGGTGCAGTACTTCGAGATGATGGGCAATCGGGGCATCTACTTCCAGGGCTGGACGGCCGTCACCAAGCATCGGACCCCGTGGAAGGCCGATGTTCCACCCCCGTTCGACGATGACGTCTGGGAGCTCTACGAGCCCGGGGACTGGACCCAGGCCCACGATGTAGCCTCCGAGAACCCGGCGAAACTCGCGGAACTGCAGCGGCTCTGGCTGATCGAAGCGACCAAGTACAACGTCGTCCCGCTCGACGACCGCGGCTTCGAACGCATCAACCCGGATATCGCCGGACGCCCCCAGCTCATCCGTGGAAAAAGCCAGCTGCTGTTCGACGGCATGCGGGTCAGCGAGTGGTGCGTGCTGAACTTGAAGAACCAGTCACACTCGGTGACGGCGAACCTCGACGTACCCGAGGCCGGCGCCGCCGGGGTCATCGTCACCCAAGGCGGCAGCGTCGGCGGGTGGACGCTGTATGCGCACGAGAACACACTGAAGTATTGCTACAACTACTTCGGGATCGACTACTTCGTCACTGCAGCAATCGAAGAGATTCCGGCGGGAAAACACCAGGTGCGCATGGAGTTCGGCTACGACGGTGACGGCTTGGGCAAGGGTGGTGACGTGACCCTGTATTACGACGGCCGCGAGGTGGGCCGAGGGCGGGTGGAGCGGACCCAGCCGATGGCGTTCTCCGCCGACGAGGCCTGCGACGTCGGGTGCGACACCGGTTCACCGGCCTCTCCGGACTACGGACCCACCGGCAACCGGTTCACCGGCACCATCGAATGGGTACAGATCGACCTCGGTGGCGACGGCCAGAACCATCTCATCAAGCCGGAAGACCGGTTCAACATCGCGATGGCCAAGCAGTAGATCAGCCCTTCGGCGGTGTCGGCGCGGCGGCGTGCACGACGGGTTCGCCCGCCGCGGCCTTCATCTGCTCGAACAGCTCGACGTAATAGGGCAGGCAGTGCTCGAGCGCCTGCTCGGTGGTGTACAGCGGTTGGTAACCCAGGTCGCGCTGCGCCTTCGCGATCGAGAAGTAGTTGTCCAGGTAGATCCGCTCCACCGCAAGCGGTTCCAGCAGTGGTTTGGGCAGCCCCACCTTGAAGTGCAGGAACTGCCATACCCGCATGGCCATCCACACCAGCCGGCCGGGAACCCGGAATGTGGGCAGCCGCTCGCCGCACGCCTCGACCACCGGCCGGGAGAACTCGAACATGTTGATCGGCTCGCCGTCGTTGATGAAGTAGGCCTGCCCGGGCGCGGTGCCGCCGGGCACCAGATGCTGCGCAGCGAGGATGAATCCGTGAACGAGGTTGTGCACGTAGGAGTTGTCGAGCTTGACCTCCTTGCTGCCGACCAGGACCTTGACGTGGCCGGCGAGAACGCTTTCGAACACCTTGCGGAACATGGTCTGATCACCGCGGCCCCAGATGCCGCTGGGCCGGATCGAACAGGTCAGAATGCCCTGCTCCCCGTTCTGGCCCAGCACGAACTTCTCGGCCACCACCTTCGTCTCGGTGTACAGGTCGGCGAATCGGTCGGTGTAGGGCAGGGTTTCGTCACCGCCGGAGATCTCCTGGCCACCCATGACCACGCTGTTGGAGGCGGTGTAGACGAAGCGCTGCACACCGGCTTTCTGGGCGGCGCGCACGAGGTTCTCGGTGCCGGTGACATTGACCGCGAAGCTGCGTTTGCGTGCCTCCCCGGAGGGGGAGCCGCCGCCCATCAGATCGATGATCGCGGCGGTGTGGAATACCGTGTTGATGCCGTCGACCGCGGCGGCGACGTCGTCGGTGTCGGTGATGTCGCCCTCGAGCACCTCGAGGCGAGGATGCTCGGGCAACCGGGACGCGACCCGGTCGAAGGCGCGGACCTCCAGTCCCCGCTCCAGCAGCTCGGTGACCAGGTTGGCACCGACGAAACCCGAACCGCCGGTGACCAGAACCCGGCCCAGATCAGTCTGCAGCGTCGCATCAGCCATGCCGGGCAGCCTAACTGAAACGTGTTCCAATTTGCCAGACCGAGGCAGCTGGGTGCTTCCGCTGTCAACCTTCGTCGTCGTCTTTGGCGGCCAGTGCCTGCTCGACCCGTTTGCGCGCTCCGGCCAGGTGCTCTTCGCAGCATTTGGCCAGCTCTTCGCCTCTTTCCCAAAGCGCCAGAGAAGCGTCGAGGTCGAGCCCGCCATGCTCGAGGCGCTGCACGACGTCGATCAGCTCATCGCGGGCTTCTTCGTATCCGAGTTCACTAATGGGCTTCATCGGCGCCTCCCTGCTCGTCGTCGACTGCGCCTTCACTGAGCGCCGTGAGCGCCCCGTCGGCCACCCGGATGCGCAACCGGGCGCCCGCGGGGGCGTCGTTCACCGAGTGCAGCACATGCGGCGGCCCGACGGTGGGCAGTCCCTGCACCACCGCGTAGCCGCGGGCCAGCGTGGCCGCCGGGCCGAGCGTGGCCAGCCGCGCAGCCAGATGCCCGACCCGATCCGACTCGGCTGCCAGCAGCCGGGTGATGTCGCGGCGGGCGGTGCGGCGGGCGCGGTGGATCTCCTCGCCGCGGGCGTCGATCGCCTCGAGTGGACGGGCCAGCACGGGTCTGCTGCGCAGCTGCGTCACGGCGTGCTGTTCCCGGTTGACCCAGTTGCGCAGCGCCCGTGCGCTACGTGAGCGCAGATCCTTGACCAGTGCCTGCTCGGCGCCGGTGTCCGGGACGATCCGCTTGGCCGCGTCGGTGGGCGTCGCCGCCCGCACATCGGCGACCAGATCGCACAGCGGGTTGTCCGGTTCGTGGCCGATCGCGCTGACCACCGGCGTCGTGCAGCGCGCGATCTCGCGACACAACGTCTCATCGGAGAACGGCAGCAGATCTTCGACGCTGCCGCCGCCACGGGCCAGGACGATGACGTCAACGGCAGGGTCGGCGTCGAGGCCCCGGTGCGCCTCGACGATCTGCGGCACCGCATTGGGTCCCTGCACCACCGTGTGGCGCACCGAAAAGCGCACCGCCGGCCAGCGCCCGGTGGTGACCGCCATGATGTCGTGCTCGGCCGCCGACGCGCGGCCGGTGATCAGGCCGATGGTGTCGGGCAGGAACGGCAGCGAGCGCTTGAGCCGCGGATCGAACAGGCCCTCGGCATCGAGCAGCCGGCGCAGCCGTTCGATGCGCGCGAGCAGTTCACCGATCCCGACGGCCCGGATCTCGCTGACCCGCAGGGAGAACGTGCCGCGTCCGGTGTAGAAATTCGGTTTGCCGAACACGATCACCTGGGTGCCGTCGGTCATCCGCACCGGGGCGTTGACGACCAGATCCCGCGGGCAGGTCAACGACAGCGACATGTCCGCAGCCGGGTCACGCAACGTGATGAACGCCGTGTTGGAGTTCGGCCGCAGCGTCAGCTGGGCGATCTGGCCTTCGACCCACACCGCGCCGAGCTTGTCGATCCAGCCCGCGACCCGGATGGCCACGCCACGGACCGGGAACGGATTGTCTGCCGACTGCCCCTGAGGCGGCTCCGTCATCGGGCCGAGCCCGCCGGCGCGCTCACTTCGCGGAGGCGCGGGTGATCCTGTTGGCCAGCAGCGTCTGGAACGGCGCCCGAGCCTTGGTGGCCTCCTCGTAGGACAGCAGGGCCTCCAAATCGCCGATGCGCAGCGACGTCAACCGGGCCCGCAACTGCGCCAGGGTCAGCGATTCGTACTCGAGCTCAGTGACGATCTCGGGCACATCCGCAGGGGCGGGCTGCTCGGTCGTGGTCTCGCTCGGGGTCTCCGGCTCGCTGCTGAACAGCGCATACCGGCCCTCGGTCATGCGGGCGCCCTCGCGCACCGGCAGATCCACCACGTCGCCCCCGCCGGCCGAACCGCCGGGCAGATCGTCGTCGAACGTGGCCCACTCCGGTTGCTCGTCCTTGGGTGGGAAGAACGTCTCCAGCGTCTCGTCACCCTTGATCACCAGGACGGCGACATCCTGCTGCACCTTCATCACCAGCGATGCCACCTGGCTGGCCAGAGTCATCGGATACATCAAGATGGTCTGGGGGAGCTTGCGGGTTTCCTCGATGGCGGTCGCCGCCGCCCCGACGAGCAGCCGGACCCCATACGGTGCAGTTGCCATGGCCACAGCCTACGGCTGGGCGGCGACCGGGGACGATCAGTACCCTGGAACCCATGCCACCGACTGTCAACATGGGGATCCCCGGCTCCAGCCAGAGTGCGCTGGGCTCGGTCGCCGGTGGCGTCACGGGCAAGCGGGTGCTGCTGGCCGAACCTCGCGGATACTGCGCCGGTGTGGACCGGGCCGTGGAGACCGTCGAGCGGGCGCTGGAGAAGCACGGCGCGCCGGTGTACGTCCGCCACGAGATCGTGCACAACCGCCACGTCGTCGAGACCCTGGCCGCGGCCGGTGCGGTGTTCGTCGACGAGACCGACGAGGTGCCCGAGGGGGCGATCGTGGTGTTCTCGGCGCACGGCGTCGCGCCGACGGTGCACGTCAACGCCAAGGAACGCGACCTGCAGGTCATCGACGCCACCTGCCCGCTGGTCACCAAGGTTCACAACGAGGCCAAGCGATTCGCCCGCGACGACTACGACATCCTGCTCATCGGCCATGAGGGCCACGAGGAAGTGGTCGGGACCGCCGGTGAAGCCCCCGACCATGTGCAGGTGGTCGACAACCCCGACGCCGTCGACGGCGTCACCGTGCGTGATCCGGACAAGGTGATCTGGCTGTCGCAGACCACGCTGTCGGTCGACGAGACGATGGAGACCGTGCGCCGGCTGCGGGAGAAGTTCCCGACGCTGCAGGATCCGCCCAGCGACGACATCTGCTACGCCACCCAGAACCGTCAGGTGGCGGTCAAGGCGATGGCCCCGGAATGTGAGCTGGTCATCGTGGTCGGCTCACGCAATTCGTCGAACTCGGTGCGGCTGGTCGAGGTGGCCCTCGGTGCCGGCGCGGACGCCTCCTACCTGGTGGATTACGCCGACGACGTCGACCCGGGCTGGTTCGACGGCGTGACCACCGTCGGCGTCACCTCGGGTGCCTCGGTGCCCGAGATCCTGGTCCGCGGTGTTCTCGAGCGTCTCGCCGAACACGGCTACGACGTCGTGCAGCCGGTGACCACCGCCAACGAGACGCTGGTGTTCGCTCTGCCCCGCGAGATCCGGCCGGCGCGCAGTAACTAGTCAGTGAGCGCGGGTACGTTCGTCGAACGTGAGATCCGCCCACCGAACACATCCGAGAAGAGCGCGCCTGCGACACGTCGGGGCGGCTGCGCGCTGGCCGATGTCGTTGCTCCTCGCGGTCACCATGGTGCTCGCGGGCTGCAGCGACGCCGAGGACCGGCTCGACGCGACGGTGCGTTCCTTCGCCGAGGCCCTCAGCCGCGGTGACGCCGACGCCGCCGCCGACCTGACGTCCGACCCGGCCACCGCGTCGGCCACGCTGGGCGAGTTGTTCGCCAGTCTCGGCAGCGACGTCACCTTCCGGCCCGATCGGGTGCGCGCGGTGGACTCCGAAGGCGGGTTCGCGCTCGGCGCGACCTGGACGTTCGGGCCCGACGACGCCCACGAGTGGACCTACACCACCGATGGCGAGGCAACCGCCGGCGGACAGGACTGGAAGATCCGCTGGGATCCGGCGGTCGTCGCGCCCGGGTTGGACGCCGGGCCG
>Ga0310345_10004046_pt1 | contig 13515 bp, 13 predicted proteins | sample HC15DNA20500_MG_FD_204667 | JGI IMG/M metagenome (GOLD analysis project Ga0310345, IMG submission 204667) | Marine microbial communities from station ALOHA, North Pacific Subtropical Gyre - HC15-DNA-20-500_MG | ecosystem: Environmental > Aquatic > Marine > Oceanic | place: Pacific Ocean: North... | reverse complement strand
TATCGAGCCAGTCCCTTGCCTTTCCGCCTAAGGTAACAATATGGTTTTCGAGCGCTACCGCTATGCGAGAACGCAGTGTCCCATCAACGGAGACAGGCGCAAAGAAGACACGCAGCTGATGTAGTTCTGCAAATAAATTCGAAACCTCCGCACGATAAGCTTCAACCCCATCTTGCGGCTGGTATACATAACGCAATGTCCCCTCTTCTCTCTCGGCAGCGCTATGGAAGCCGTACTCGCCTCGTAAGAATGCCGCCACGTGGTCGGCATGTGCTAGCGCGACGCTAGTTTCCGCACTTCCTACCTTATTAATGCGGTCACAGTGGTTGTGTAAAAACGTCCACAGGTAAATACCCGGCCTTGAGGCATCCGGGTGGGCAAAGAGATTCCCTCGTTCGCCATCATCCAACAAGGACATGGGGCCGCGAAGACGGAGCTTCAATAATTGCATAAGTTGGTCATGTGAAGAGGCGGTGTCGCAGCAAACAGATTTGGATGTCTACTTAGAGAATCTTTGTGCGTAACGTAGCATCTTGAACCCTATTGCTCCCACGGGTACACCTATCTTTACAATCGGGGCCGCATACAGCAACTTCTGGAAACCGACGCCGAAGAACAGGGCCTGGAGCGGAACGAAATCGAACGTGCCTGTTGTCCAATTAAACTCGACCATCCCGAAGCCTAACAAGATGAGCGCCGCCAAAAACCATCGATGTTCTACATCGGAATCACGCAGGCATTGCCAGAGGGAATGGAGCACAAACAGAAATGTCGCTGACACGCCGATGAGTACACCGTAATGCTGCCACGTCTTGCCCAGCAAGCTAAATCGATGCTTATTCTCAACCGAATCCAAGGCCTGTTCTACATTCACACCATCAATGAGAAGCTTTGTGTCACTTCGGTGCATAGCAACGCCCGCTAGCAACCAGTATTCGGGATATTCGTACTGAAAAGTGAATTGCCCTTGCCAAAATCCTTCTCTAGCAACCGTGTGTGACCCGATCAGCGTGACACTCTTGGGACTGGTTTTCGGAAAACTCTCTGCTAAGACTGCCAACTCTGAACGGATCCTGGTAGTCATAAGGCGAGGGTCTAGGTCGGCTTCGGCAGCATCTAGGTTCCCCGCCGCCAATTGTTGAAGATAATGTTCCGCAAACGCTGCTTCCTCCTTCGGAACCAATTTGTCGAATTCCGCTTTCTGGTCACAGCCTGAGACGAAAGGCATAAAACTTAATACGAGGATTGCTGTATAACGAAGTTGGACTCGGCCCACTATATAACCCTCGCGCCTTTCTCCACTAAGAGAAGACGAAGAATGGAGCGGTGACATCGAGATTCATCTTCGCAATAGCACCCAACCGAAAAATCCGTTTGATGTGAAAGCGCAGCAAGCAATTCGAGCGTTCGTGATTTATCAGCTACACGCATCTCCGATCTGTATTTTTTGACAAAGGCCATCCATTCCTGATCGCTTTTAGCCGACCGCGCACGTTTTACGGTGCTCGCCTCAGGAGCCAAGACAGGAAACCACACATCAAACCAGTTATCGATAGCAAATTTGCCTTTCGGCACGCCTCGTGGTGGGCGCCTGACGGTGCCCATCCGCAGGCCCTCACCTAGGATCCTGTCGCTACCCAATCTGACGATTCGGATCGCCATAAACCCGTTGCCTTATTCTCAGATATAGGAATAAGCATAAAAGCTATCAAGAGACATTAAAACCAAGAACACCAAATGCGGCCTTTTGATACGGAAAACTAGAATCCCGGTCACACTTCACCGATACTTACCGAACAAACATTTTCGCTGTACACCGTGCAACAAAATACTCCTCCAACAGCGCGTTACGCACTCGATGTGCTCATGGATCCCCACGACCAATTGTTGCTACTTAAACGCAGCCCGAATGCGCAACTGGGACCCGGGTTATGGGGCCTGCCTGCGGGGAAAATTGAAAACAATGAGACCCCAAAGGCTGCCGCATACAGAGAAATGAAGGAGGAGATTGGTTCTGGACATGAGGTTGATTTCGTTCGCTACGTTGGCCCATTCCGCGACACCTATTATGGCGGACAATATGAAATCCACCTGTTCCAATTTCGCTGGCTGAGCGGCAAAGTAGTCCTTAACGACGAACATACAGACCACGCTTGGGTCGGCCGTGAAGACTTCGGCAATTACCAAGTCATGGATGGAATAGATGAAGACATCGCCATCCTAGGTGTCTGGCCATTACGGTTTTTAAACGCTGAGCGAGTGCCGACACACCTCCGACGGGAATAACTATGGCGGTCAAACTCCATTTCAGAACCATTGGAGAGGGCCCCCCGTAGTCGTGATGCACGGACTCTTGCCCCGGGCGCAATTGGGCGTCTGTGGCCAGGCGTTTGTCAAAGCACTACACGTTTTATCTGGTTGACATGCGCAGCCACGGTCGTTCGGAGCATGCCAATCACATGACGTATGGCGAGCTGGCCAGTGACGTACGCACCCTCACCGATACTCTCGCACTCAAACGGTTCAGCTTAGTCGGCCATAGCCTGGGCGGAAAAACCGCTATGACGATGGCGCTAAACGACCCACGCGATATAAGGCGCCTTGTAGTCATCGATACCGCCCCTGTCGGCGACACAGACCGTTACGCCGGACATTTTAACAATCTGTTAGACGCCATGCTTGATCTTGATTTAAAAACAATCAAACGACGGGTGGACGCCGACCAGCTACTCGCCGCGACAATTCCGGACGATACCGTGAGACACTGGTTTCTACAGAATCTCGTTTTCTCAAACGGTCACCCGCATTGGTGAGCCAACCTCACGAGTTTGCGCGATCAAATGGCTAATATCCTGGATCCGCTGCCGGTGCCCGACCGGGCACGTTTTGCTGGCGAAACATGGTTCATTCGTGGTGGACTTTCTGATCGGATCACACGAAACACCGAGGTGGTCATCAACACGTTATTTGCGAACTATCGTATCGAAACCGTTGATGGTGGCGGGCATTGGCCACACAGCGAGACCCTTGATAACTTCGTGGCAATTTTTGAACGTTCGCTCGCAGCGAAAGCCAGTTGCGTTATGGATACCGAATCCCCATGCTAGACCTAACCTCAATGGCTAGGCACAATGCGCCTCCCTAAACCTAATACCCTAGGTAGTTCGATGGCAAAAGCGCAAGTCAAAAAAGTTGTCCTCGCTTACTCGGGCGGTTTGGATACGTCCGTGATCCTAAAATGGCTCCAGGAAGAATACGGCTGCGAAGTGGTCACCTTTACCGCTGATATTGGCCAGGGGGAAGAACTCGCGGTGGCGCGAACCAAAGCGACGGACATGGGCGTGAAGGGTATCTACGTCGACGATCTTAGGGAAGAATTCGTGCGTGACTTCGTATATCCGATGTTCCGTGCCAACGCCGTATATGAAGGCGAGTACCTACTTGGGACGTCCATCGCTAGACCCTTAATCGCCAAACGCCTGATTGAGATCGCCCATGAAACGGGTGCTGACGCCGTCGCACATGGCGCTACAGGAAAAGGCAACGACCAAGTGCGTTTTGAGTTGGGCGCCTACGCGCTCGACCCGGACATCAAAATCATCGCGCCGTGGCGTGAATGGTCACTCACTTCACGCGAAACTTTGATCGAGTACGCGGAACAGCACAACATCCCAGTCGAACACAAAACAGATTCCGGTTCTCCGTATTCTATGGACGCAAATTACCTACACATTTCCTACGAAGGTGGTGTGCTAGAGGACCCTTGGGCGAGTCCTGAAGAAAGTATGTGGCGCTGGACTGTCTCCCCGGAAGAAGCCCCGGGTGCACCCCACGTTATGGAACTCGAATATAAAGGTGGCGATATTGTCGCCATTGACGGTCAACCCATGACCCCCGCAGATGTTCTAAGCAGTCTAAATGATGTCGGTGGCGCGAATGGTATCGGTCGACTCGACATAGTCGAAAATCGATACGTTGGAATGAAATCCAGGGGTTGTTACGAAACGCCTGGCGGCACCATCATGTTAAGGGCGCACCGCGCGATAGAGTCACTAACCCTAGATCGAGAGGTGACTCATCTCAAAGATGAAATCATGCCTCGTTACGCGGCAATGGTTTATAACGGGTACTGGTGGAGCCCGGAAAGGCAATTGATACAAACAATGATCGATGAGTCACAGGAGCGAGTGAACGGCACCGTACGTCTGAGCTTATATAAAGGCAACGTTGTCGTGTTAGGCCGAAAAGCCCGAGACGACAGCCTGTTCGATACATCGTTGGCTACTTTCGAGGATGACGATGGCGCCTACAATCAAAGCGATGCCGAAGGGTTCATCAAGATCAATGCACTGCGACTCCGTTTGGCTTCAAAGCGGGACCCTTAGCCTTAAATATTCGAAGCGCACCCCGGGTCTGTGAATAAGGACTAACGGGAGCTATCCGATACTTCGGACGCTAATCTGTATTTACGCTCGATCCAGTAATCTACGCTGAAATAACGACCGCCTCCGAAAAAAAATAGCGCGACCAGCATGACGAAGTAGGTCGCGGCCCACTCGATTCCATTATTTAATGAAACAAGCCTGCCGTGGGCTGTCAGCCAAGCATAATCGCCGTGTTCCCTGAGTATCGACTTCGACCGATTCAAACGCTCAAGCGCAACCCCTGCCTCCTCTGACGCATATGGACTCTTTAGGTCGTGTACCGCTTGCCATCCGTTGTCCCAATGCACCGTAGCAGAGGCCACTATCATAATGAACATCAATGCAAGGCAAACCCATCGAACGCCGACTCCGAACAACAGTGCAAGTGCGCCGACGTATTCGGCGAACCATGTCATCGTCGCCATAAGCATCGGGGCCGGCAAGCCTAGCCCCCAGTCGGAATTACCGAACCAATCAGCAATGTCTCCGAGACCCTCGATTGGATTCAAGGTCGCCTCTTCTGCAAAGGGATCCCATTTGTTTCGCCCAGCAAAAAAGAATACCGGTACGAGATAAATCCGGAGTAGTAGAGGGCCCACAAAATCAAAACGCCGGATCAAATCGCGTGACGTTTCGGCCCGAACGGACAACGTGGTCATCACACTCCCATCCTTATACATCGAGGCGAAACAAACTCTACTCGCGTCAACGTCTAAATTCCTTCGGGTATCGGTCCTGGATCAACTGACTGCTGCACTCGGTTGTACCAAATCGCCTAAACGTTTGTTCAATAGCATATTTTCACGGTAATCAACGGGCGCCACAACCAAGCTCGGCCCGGCCTCCGTTAAAGCTTGGGACATAACTTCGGCGAAATCAGCGCTCCGCTCCACGCGGTGCCCACCCCACCCGAACGCTCGTGCAAGCTCCAACCAGTCAGGATTTCCAAATGCCAAATCGGTGTGTCTTCCAAACTGCGTTTCTTGTTTCCACGCTATCAGACCGTAGGCCCCGTCTTCCCAGACCAACATCACAATATTCGAAGCTAGCCGCTTCGCCGTTTCCATTTCTTGCACATTCATCATAAAGCCGGCGTCACCCGCAAGGCCGACAACACGACGATCAGGATGTACGAGACTTGCAGCGATCGCACCGGGCAAAGCGAACCCCATGGAACAAAACCCGTTAGGAATTAGGCAGGTGTTCGGTTCATGACAGTGGTAATGGCGAGCGATCCACATCTTATGTGCACCGACATCAGAGAGCAGAACATCGTCAGGTCCCAAAATCGCACGCAGATCAGAAAGCATCTTTTGAGGACGAATGGATCTTTCCGTATCGTCATTAGCATACTGCGCTAATTCCTCTCCCATTCGCTTACGAATATTCGCTTGGCCGCTCAAGTCATAGTCAGGCAAACCTTCTTGTTGCACTCGCTCATTCAACATCCATAGCGTGTGCGCTAAATCCCCCACCAACTCCACGTCAGGGTTGTAATACTGGTCTATCTCGGCGGGTAGGAAATCGGCATGAATTATCGATTTGTCTGCCTTGGGATTCCACAAATGCGGGTGATATTCCACCATGTCAAAACCGAGGGTTATGACGAGATCCGCACCATCGACTGCAAGTGTCGGCAGATCTTTAGCTCCGAGTCCAATGGTGTAAAGGCAATAAGGCGCATCCACATCAACAGCACCCTTGGCCATGAAAGTCGACAACACGCCGATGCCTGTAGCCTCGCAAAACGCCCGTAACTGCTTCGAGGCCCTTTTTCGAATAGTTCCGTTTCCCGCAATGATCACCGGGTTTCGGGCCGTTCGGAGCATCTCGAAGGCCTGACTGACAACCTTGTCATCCGGCCCCGGACGACGGAACCGTTTTCGCAGCAGCGGCCGTTGTTCAGTCATATGTTTAGCAACATCTTCTGGCAACTCGATGAGAACCGCACCGGGCTTCTCCGTCAATGCCACCCGCACCGCCTTCCGCACGATTTCCGGAATCGTATTGGCATTTGTGATCGTCGCGGCCCATTTGGTGACCGGTTTAAACATCTCAACCACATCCATGATTTGGTGTGATTCTTTGTGGAGGCGCTCCGTCGAACCTTGCCCAGTCAAGACCAACAATGGTGCTCTATCCATATTACCGTCAGCAACGCCCGTAACAAGATTCGTTGCGCCCGGTCCAAGTGTCCCAAGACATCCCGCTACCTTCCCGGTTAGACGGCCATACACTTCGGCCATGAAAGCCGCGCCTTGTTCGTGACGGGTCAGTACAAAACGGATTCGCTCTGAGTCTTGTAGTGACATCATGAAATCCGCGTTTTCCTCTCCAGGAACACCAAAAATATACTCGATGCCTTCCTCCTCAAGGCATCTGACCAACAAATCAGAAGCTTTCACGTTCGCGTCTCCTATAAAGTTCGGGTTCCAAGAACGATATCTTTTTCCAGGAACATTTGAAGTATAGTGTGCCCGCCTTCGATCACGACAGAGTCATCCGAATGTTTTAGCTCTGCAGCAATGGTGGCTAATAATTGGCGGCCAGACGTTTTTTTTTCCTTCAGGATAAGTTCCAAAAGGCGTGCTGATACGGCATTCAGCTCCAAGAAGCCGATCCTGTCCGAGCGATTACGAAACACCACAAGATAGGTTGGTTCCTCAGGTGCAGTAAGCGGCTGGATCGCAGGACCGATTTTGTGCACTGGATAATCATAAACACACGGCCGCATTACTGGATTGGGGACGGGACAGCCGTCGAGTAATTCCGCGTTTGGGTCGACGGTCACGTCGTCGAGTTCACGCGTATCAAGCGAAACCTCCGTTTCTAACCATTCGTAATGGGCTAGCTCGCGAATGAACAGGGGATCTTTTGGATCGTCACGTTCGTCACAAAGATACAGGAGAAATTCCTGAGGCATCCTAGAAAACAATGCGGTCCGCGCCCGATGACGAATAAAATAATCGCGTACCATATCGTGCCAGCGCCCATCGTCCGTAAGACTACGTAGGACAGGAAAACCGTTCGCGATGAACCCCTCAACGTTCCGATAAATCAGATCTCGGTACACATTGAGCCTTCGATCCTCCACATCCACCGGGCCCGGGCTTCTTTCTGGATCCCGCATGTGTGCAGTGAATCGATATTGCAGGTCGATAAATTCCGGTCTAACCATGGAACAATGCCGAGGCCACCGGATCGCCACTGCCCTTATGTAGTTGGCCAACGTGACAGAGCTCTCCAAGCAGTTCGGTCAGCGGGGGAATATTAAAATCCCGTTCCACAAGGGTCGGAATAGAACCGAAATGTTGATACGTTTTCCCCAATAGATCCCAAACCGGCTTAACCACATTCGCGCCATGAGTATCGATGATTAAGTCTTCGGCCTCCGCGTAATGTCCCGCCACATGTGCGTATGCAATACGCGACTTGGGCAAAGCGTGCATGAATGCGATCGGATCGTAACTATGATTAATACTGTTGACATAAATGTTGTTCACGTCGAGCAATAGCTCGCAATCCGCGTGCTCTAACACCGCGTTAATGAATTCGACTTCCGCCATTTTTTTACCCGGGGCGCAATAATACGAAACATTCTCGATTGCCAATCGACGACCGAGGAGTTCCTGTACTCGACGTATCCGATCGGACACATGATAAACAGCTTCCTCCGTAAACGGTATTGGCATCAAATCGTATAGATGGCCATCATCCGCACAGTAGCTTAAATGTTCGCTGTAACAACGAACATTGTGTTCATCGAGGAACTGCCCAACGCGTTTGATGAAAGGTTCGTCGAGCGGTGCGGGGCCTCCGATATTCAACGAAAGCCCGTGGCAAACACACGGCCAGCGCTCCGTAAATTTGCGGAACCGACGGCCGAGATAGCCGCCGACGTCGATCCAGTTCTCTGGGGCGACCTCAAGAAAGTCTATCTCTACACCTTCATACGCCTCGAGCGGGCGCATAAGCGCCCGCCGGAGGCCTAGTCCCTTACCTTCAACGACAAAGGCACGAGACATCTACACTGCTCACATCAAGTTTGACTTATCCGCCACATTTCCCCTCACCTTCCTTGGCCTTGCCTTCGCCACATTTCCCCTCACCTTCCTTGGCCTTGCCTTCCCCACATTTGCCTTCCCCACATTTGCCTTCGCCCTCTTTAACCTTGTCCCCGCCGCATTTGCCTTCGCCGCATTTGCCTTCGCCCTCTTTAGCCTTGTCCCCACCGCAGCCGCCTTCCCCATGCCCCGCAGCAACCATATAACCACTTTTAAATTCAGTGATCGCGAAAGGATTATCGGCGGCATTGACTAATGGTGACACTGCCAGTGTAACGGCGAAGGTCGTACCGAGTGCAGCTGCAATTGGTTTCAACTGAGTCTTCTTGATCATCTCATAATCTCCTAAAACAGTAGTTTTCTGGCGGTCAACTTCGCTTAGCGCAAAGTTGTGATCAGAATTTGCCCAAAGCGATTGCTTTCATAATCGCAGTGTAACCTCAACACTCCCGATGTTCTCCAAGATAGGTCGGGCAAATTCACTTGAGTATCCATTCGAAAATATGATTATTCCCGAGAAAGCAGGTCCTCGGCAACGCCAAACCGAAAAGGATCTCTTGGAAACGACCGGATTAGTCTATTTTGGACTCATATGGCCGCATCTGGGGGAATAAAATAACGTCGCGGATCGACGGCGCGTCTGTCAAAAGCATTACTAACCGGTCGACGCCAATACCTACCCCTGCCGCCGGTGGCATCCCATGCTCTAGAGCTACGATGTAATCGTTATCGAAATGCATCGCCTCAACATCACCACCTTCTCGCTGTGCTACCTGGGCGCGAAACCGCTCAGCCTGATCATCTGGGTCATTCAGCTCGGAAAAACCGTTCGCTATCTCGCGTCCAGCGACAAAAAACTCGAACCTGTCCGTATAAAAAGGGTCCTGATCGCTACGACGTGCCAACGGTGAGACTTCTGCCGGATACTTAGTGATGAAGATCGGATCTTCGAGTTTGGGTTCAACCGTCTTTTCGAAAATTTCGATCTGAAGCTTGCCAAGCCCGAAAGATTTTTCGAATGGAATTTCCAACCGATTAAGCAAAGCTTGGGCTCGAGGAAGCTCCTCTAACTCTTTCTTATCGATCCCTGTGTTGTAGTCTAGTATCGCGTCTTTAACGGTACATACTTGGAATTTCTCTCCGAAATCATAATCTCTACCTTGATATTTAAACCTAGTTTGACCGCCCTTCAATTCCATCACCAAACCGCGGAGCATTGTTTCGGTCAACTTCATTAAATCTTCGTAAGACGCATAAGCCGCATAAAATTCAAGCATTGTAAATTCTGGATTGTGCCTCGTTGATAGCCCTTCGTTACGAAAATTACGGTTCAGCTCGAATACTTTTTCCATACCCCCGACGAGGAGGCGCTTTAAGTAAAGTTCTGGGGCCACCCTTAAGTAAAGCGGCATATTCAGGCTATTATGGTGCGTAATAAACGGTCGTGCTGCAGCCCCTCCGGGCGTAGTTTGCATCATCGGTGTCTCTACTTCGAGATAGCCATCTCGAGTTAGAAAACCTCTCAAGTAGGTCACTACTTCGCTACGAGTTCGGAAATTTTCCCTAACATTTTTGTTCACGATTAAGTCGAGATAACGCTGCCGATATCGGACCTCGAGATCGGTCAAGCCATGCCATTTTTCCGGCAATGGTCGTACAGCCTTGGTGACTAACTCCAAGTTTCCAACGAGAACTGAAAGTTCTCCCTTTTGCGTACGGAAGACGATACCCCGCGCACCCAGTATGTCGCCGAGGTCCCATTTTTTGAATTCGTCGTAGACGCCCTCAGGAAGGGAATCTCTCTTGACATAAAGTTGGATTTGACCACTCATGTCTTGGATATGCGCGAATGACGCCTTACCCATCAACCGCTGGGTCATCATCCGCCCGGCTATGGCGACTTCGACGTGCATAAACTCTAGTTCCTCGGCCGTTTTGTTTCCGTATCGCTCTCGAAGGTCGCCCGTTAGGCTATCCCGACGAAAATCATTAGGGTACGCGCGGCCGCTACGTCGTTGTTCTTCCAGTTTAGCTCGCCGCAGGGCAATGAGTTGCCCTTCGGTCGTCGATTCGCCTTTCTTCGCCATTCTCTGATTAAAACCTATCCTAGTGATACAAACATATTCAACACGTCATCGGCCGATACAAATCCCGAGATTCGTCACGCGTCCCCATGGGCGTGCAAAGTTGTGCGAAATCAAACACGGCAGAATTAGGGCACGATAGCATTTAGAGTCCCTGCTTTAGGCTTGCTTCGATAAACGGGTCCAGTGACCCATCCAGCACGGCCTGCGTATTCCCCGTCTCCACATTGGTGCGTAAATCCTTTATGCGCGATTGATCGAGGACGTAAGAGCGGATCTGGCTGCCCCACCCGATGTCGGCTTTACTCTCTTCCACAGCCTTTTGCTCCTCTTTCCTCTTAATCATCTCTTGTTCATAGAGTCTCGCGCGCAATAGCTTCATGGCTTGGTCCTTATTCTTGTGCTGCGAACGCTCGTTTTGACACTGAACAGCAATGCCTGTCGGTTCGTGGGTAACGCGAACGGCTGAGTCAGTTTTGTTTACGTGCTGACCACCGGCACCACTGGCACGGTAGGTATCAATCCGAAGATCGGACGGGCTGATATCAATCTCTATATCGTCGTCAATCTCCGGAGACACGAACACGGAGGCAAATGAAGTATGGCGGCGGTTGCCTGAATCAAACGGCGATTTACGGACTAGGCGGTGCACGCCGGTTTCGGTGCGAAGCCACCCAAAGGCATGGTCACCGGTGAATTTCACCATCGCGCTCTTGATGCCAGCCACCTCCCCCTCAGATATTTCTATGATTTCTGTATCGAAATGTCGCCTCTCGCCCCAACGCAAATACATCCTTAAGAGCATTTCTGCCCAATCCTGCGCCTCGGTACCCCCCGAACCCGCTTGAATATCCACAAAGGCCCCGGCGGCATCCATCTCGCCGGAAAACATTCGTTGAAATTCAAGTTCGCCAACCCGACGTTGGGCGCCGTCTATGTCAGTCGCAATCTCCGCCGCCGTCTCCGTATCACCCTCCGCCTCAGCCAACTCTAACAACTCATGAGCGTCATCGACACGGACCGAAAGATCCCTCAATGACCGGACAGTGCGTTCTAGTGACGCGCGTTCCCTCCCTAGGGTCTGTGCGCGTTCAGGGTCATTCCAGATGTCTGGGGCTTGTAGCTCGCGTTCAACCACCGTGAGGCGCTGCGACTTGGCCTCGAAGTCAAAGGTACCCCCGTAGTGCATCGAGGCGTCCTTTAAGGTCCTTGATTATCGTATAGGTCGCGCTGAATTCCATCTTATCGTCCATAAACCGAAGTGATCATCGAGGGACGCCAATTTTGACATGCGAACCGCATACTTCAAATGGCCTTGGCGTAATCGATCACGAGTTGCAGTGTTTCGTTGCCCCGGTAATTGTTAATGTCGAGCTTGTACACCGCCATGATCCTTTTTGCCTCCATGGACCAGGGTTCGTCAGCGGCGCCGAATGCAATGCCCTGAATTATATCGCCACCCACGATTGGCGCTAAAGCCAAGCGCACGTGGTTATTGCCTACAATTTGCCGATTTTCAATCTGAAAATGACCGCTGAAACGTGGCTCGGGGAATCCTTGCCCCCACGGCACAATACGGTTAAGTTCGTACGCAAGTTGTAAAGAGAAATCTTGTACCTTTAGTTCTCCGTCGGTCGGGATGACATGCTCGAGTACATGCGACTCGATGCGAGAGGTGACCTCAGCCTCGAACAATCTCGAAAACCGGACAAAAGCGTCTCGTTCCAGCGTCAAGCCCGCCGCCATGGCATGGCCCCCAAAACGCGATAACAACCCAGGGTTGGCTGTCGCAATAGCATCCAGAGTGTCACGCATATGCAGCCCCGATATCGAGCGTGCAGAGCCTTTCATCGTTGTTTCATCGACCGGAGCAAAGGCAATGGCCGGCCTATGAAAACGATCCTTGATGCGTGAGGCGACAATTCCGACAACACCTTGGTGCCAATCTTCCTGAAAGACACAAAAGGCGACAGGAAGTTTGTGGGTGGCTTGAGATTGGACAGTTTGCTCAATCGAGTCAAATGCCTGGTCTCGCATCGTTTCTTCAACTTGTCGTCGCTCCCGATTAAGCCGATCGAGTTCCCTGGCAATCGTGGCACATCTCAGTGGGTCTTCGCTTATCAGACACTCAATCCCAATCGACATATCCGCCATACGGCCTGCCGCGTTTAGACGCGGTCCTAACGCGAAAGCCAGATCGCTCGCAGACACGTGCCCAGGCACACGTCCTGCAGCGTCAATTAACGCCGTAATACCAGGTTGGCAACGTCCGGCTCGTATACGAGCTATGCCTTGGGCGACAAGACGACGGTTATTCTGGTCCAGTGGCACCACGTCCGCGACCGTGCCGAGTGCTACGAGATCTAAATATTCGGCAAGATTAGGTTCGGCCAACGTACGGCTAGTGAACCATCCCGAGTTGCGCAAACGACTTCGCAGTGCGGCCATGACGTAAAAAATCACCCCCACCCCTGCCACGCTTTTACTAACAAAAGAATCACCGGGTAGATTGGGGTTTACTATAACGTCGGCAAGAGGAAGTAAAGCACCAGGGACATGGTGATCAGTGATTAATACGCTGATGCCTTTCTGTTTCGCACTAGCAACACCATCGACGCTTGAAATGCCGTTGTCGACGGTGATGATTAATGCGGGGCTTTGAACCGCAGCAACAGCGACAATTTCTGGGGTCAAACCATAGCCGTACTCAAACCGGTTGGGAACGATATACGAGATCTCAGGGGCACCCATAGCGGCTAAGGCCCTTAGCGCAACGGCAGTACTGGTCGCACCGTCGGCGTCGAAGTCGCCGACAATAAGAATACGCCCGCTCGCCCTCATGGTCGACTCAATCAACTCGGCTGCATCGTGTACTGAACCAAGCCCCTCCCATGTGAGAAGGCCGTCAAGCGAGGTATCAAGGCCCAAATCGTCGATCACGCC
>Ga0310345_10004045_pt1 | contig 13515 bp, 12 predicted proteins | sample HC15DNA20500_MG_FD_204667 | JGI IMG/M metagenome (GOLD analysis project Ga0310345, IMG submission 204667) | Marine microbial communities from station ALOHA, North Pacific Subtropical Gyre - HC15-DNA-20-500_MG | ecosystem: Environmental > Aquatic > Marine > Oceanic | place: Pacific Ocean: North... | reverse complement strand
GAGACGTGGATCAGCTACAAGCGTGAGCACGAGATCGCCCCCGTGCAGCTGCGCCCGCACCCGCACGAGTTCGAGCTCTATTACGACATCTAGTCACTTTTCACGTAGAGCTCGAACTCAGTGTTCCCTACGAGGGCTTCGGCTGATGCCGGAGCCCTCGTAGCGTCCGTGCTTCCCCTCACCTGCTGCCGTATCGGGGACTGTCGGAACCTGCAGTGAAACGTCGTCGCCCATGGTGGACAGATGGAATTGTGGAGTCTGTGCGCGCAATGGAGCAGGGCAGCCGTGAGGAACGGTTCACCGCGCTCGCAACCCTGGTGTCCGAACCTCTGCGACGGTACGTCGGGCGCCGCGTCGATCCGGATACGGCCCAAGACGTCCTCGCTGATGCGCTTGTCGTCCTGTGGCGACGCCTCGAGGACGTGCCCACAGATGACCCTCTCCCGTGGTGCTATGCCGTGACCCGCGGCTGCTTGGCGAACGCGACGCGGGCCGCATACAGGCAGCGGCGCCTTGTTGAGCGCCTCTCCCTCGTCCAGTCTCGGGCATCCGTCGAGCCCGTCCTGGACGACGCAGACTTGTACGACGCGCTCGGCCGCCTCCCCGAGAGGGACCGGGAGTTGGTCCGCCTCTGGGCATGGGAGCAGTTGGCCCCTCACGAGATCGCAGTCGTTCTCGGTGTGACACCGAACGCAGCGCGGATCCGGCTGCATAGGGCCCGCGCCAAGTTGGGCCAGCTTCTCGAGGGCCGAAATGCTTCCGGCGGGGCCGGACAGGAACAGGTGACGGAGAGGAGGCCAGGATGAACGACGAAGACCGCCCCGACGGGGCCGAGGCGCGGCTGCTGCGCCGGATGCAGGCCGCAGATCCCGCGCAAACATTCCAGATGGCCGACTCTTGGACGTCTGACCAAGTGGAGGCGACGATGAGCACGACCCGGGTGGAGCCGAAGTCCCGTCCGCGCCGGTGGGCGCCAGCAATGGCAGCAGCCGCAACACTGGCCGTGATCGGCGGCGGTGCATACACCCTCCTGGGTGGCAATGATCCGGCAAGCACACCCGACCCCACCGCGATCACGCTCAGTGTGCCGACCGGCACCGGGACGAGCATCAGCTCCTGCGTCCCCTTCGACGTGCAGTATCTGCGAGACATGCCCGTCGCGTTCTCCGGTAGCGCGACCGAGGTCGGCGAGGACAGCATCACTCTCGAAGTCGACCGCTGGTACACGGGCGGCGACGCCGATGTCGTGCAGCTGGCGAACTACGAAGCGAGCACGGTGTCACTCGACGGCTTCAAGTTCGAGGAGGGCGACCGCTACCTGGTCACCGCCACCGACGGAACCGTCAACTTCTGCGGCTACTCCGGGCCCTGGAACCAGGAGCGCGCTGACGCTTTCGATCAGGCCTTCGGTTCGTGACAAGCGAGTCCGGCATCCCGTCTGGGCGGCCTGATCGACACCTCATGGTGAGCGCCGCCGCGCGTATGCCCTGTTTCGGCACCTCGCGCGGGCGCGGCTCGCGCACCGCTAGCACGGCGAACTGGCGGATCAGCGTTCCAGGCCACCTGGTCCTGGAGGATGTCCCGAGTTGACTCGAGACGTCCTCGTGACGGCGGACAGGCACGGGATGTCGATTAGTAGTCACCGGGGGTGGGAGGAGCGAGGGGTGGTCCCGATTTGGCGCGCCGCGGCACTCATGTCGGCCGCAACGGCCTCCAGTGGACCGCGGCGGCCAGTGAACTGCCATGCGCTGGCGAGGACGAGCGCGAAGATCGCGTTCACCGCCCAGAATACCGTCGGCGACGACACCTCGGGGTTGGCATCGGCGCTGCGGACCGCGGCAAGCGCGGCCACGTGCAGCGTGTACAACGTCAGTGTCATTGAGCCTGCGGCAGCCACGGGCAGGACCAGCCACCTCCACCGGCCGTGCAGCGCGGCAGCCAGGAGCAGGCAGCCGCCGATCACCGCCAGAGCCGTTCCGGTGGTGTGCAGCAGGTCCAGCGGAGCACCGGAGTGCGGTGCAGACACCGCGAGCCACCACCACGACGTGCTGGGGGTGGTGCCGTACGTGCCGGTCTGCAGCACCGTGGCGAGGTCGCGGCCGGCGAGCACTGAGGAGGGTGGCACGGTGAGCCGCTCGAAGCCACCGGCAGGCCCTAGCAGCAGGGCTGAGAGGAGCTTCGTCCCGCCGGCGAGCAGTGTGCCCCCGGTCAGCAGCCAGATCCCGGTCGCCGTGCGGCGAAGCGGCAACCGCCCCAGGGCCATCCCGACGAGCAGGTACCCGGTCCATTGCAGGACCGGGTAGTAGCCGGTGACCATGACGGTGGTGACGAGCTCGACCGGCTGGGCCAGCGAGACCAGGGACGGGCTCGCCCCCGGCCCCGGGGGCAGAATCGGACGCAGCAAGTGCCCAGCGACCGGGGTGAGCAGCAGCCACGCGGCGCCCGTGACCATCAGCGCTCGAGCCCCCAGCCCCATGAACAGCGTGCCGATCGCGAATAGCACTGCGTAGTGCACCAGGATCACCGCCACACCCGACCCGAGCGTGCCGAGGAATAGGCCGACCCCGGCGAGGAGCGCGGACCGGGCCAGCACCCCACGCCGTGCTCCCGGCTCCAGTCGCTCACCTGCGGGCGCCCGGGTGGCCAGCACCAGCGACAACCCGGCGAGGACGGCGAAGAGGGCGGAGGCGCGCCCCGACGAGATCCGGTACGCCCAGCTCACGCCCCCGTCGGCGTCGAGCGCCGAGATGATGTGCACCGACATCATCCCGATCAGTGCGAACCCCCGGGCGACGTCCACGCCCAGCAACCGCCGGGGCCCCAGCAGCCGGCCCGTTTGCGCCGCTCGGGTAGAGGTCCCGGTCAACCCAGGGCTCGCAACCCGGCCGCGACACGACGCGTCGGCAACCGCATGGCGATGAACGGTACCCACAACCCAGGGCCACGGCCGCCAGGACCCGCGTTCCAGCCGGTCCCGGCCGGAGACGTGGATCCGGCGCAGCGAACGGCGCTCGTCGGCATCCTACGGCTTACCGGAGCAGTGCCCGCATGGAGGTGATCTCGTCGGTCTGCGCGGTTTCGATCTGCTTGGCGAGCGCGATGGCGTCGGGGAACAAGCCGTCGCTCTGCTCGCTCTTCGCCATCTCAATCGCGCCCCGATGGTGCTCGACCATCATCGCAAGGAACATCTGGTCGAACTCGGCGCCCGACGTGTTCTCCAGCGAGGTCATCTCATCCTGGCTCATCATCCCCGGCATCGAGGAGGACATGTCCATGCCGCCCATTTCGTCGGGAACGGGCTCGCCCCACGTGGTGAGCCACCCGGTCATGGACTCGATCTCGGGGTCCTGGGCGTCCATGATCTGCGTCGCGAGGTCCTTGACCTCCGGGCTCTCGGCCCGGGTCTCGGCGAGCTCGGCCATCTCCACCGCCTGGCGGTGGTGCGCAATCATGTCGGTGGCAAAGGTGACGTCGGCATCGTTGAAGTCGGCCGTGCCATCACTGCTCGACGAAGGGGACGAGTCCGACCCCTCCGTCCCGGACATGCTTGACATGTCGTGGCCCCCGCAGGCACCGAGCGTCAATGTTGCGGCGACGACCAGCGTCGCGGCAGTCAGGTACTTCCTACGCAAGATTCAATCTCCGTCTCAGATGGGTGCGCGACGTGGTTCGTCGCTTTGGAAACCAGTCACAAACTTTGGTGCGTGAGGGCCGCCACCCTTCGTCGGCCTTGCCTCGCTGATCGCGATCGGCATGGTTTCACGGTAAGGAGCGCCGCAAGCTCGGGCAGACAAGAGGCTCGGAAGCTAGGTCACGTACGCGACCAGGAGCCCCAGCAGGATCACACCGCACCAGGCCTGGACGACGATCCGGCCCAGGCGGGTGTGGGATTGGGACCGCATCCGGAACAGGATCTGGCGGCCGAAGGTGTACGCCGCGATCCCACCCACGAAGACGGCTCCAGGGAACGGGGCAGGCACGGCCAGCACGAGCAACAAGGTCGCGCCAGCAATTGTTGACGCGAGCGCCGCCTCGTAGAGCTGGGCCGGAAGCCGGCGGATGGCCAGCCTTCGGTCCGAGGACCACAGGCCCCAGCGCGAGGTCGTCGGCCGGCCTGCACAGCAGCCGGAGAGGAAGCAGCCGGGCCTACCGATGGCCAGGCCGAAGAAGATCCCCGGCGCGGTGGCATCGAGAACCCGACCGGCGGACACGTCGAGCATCGCCGTACCGGCGGCGAGCACCGCCAGGGCTACGAGCAGGAAGCCCTGAATACAGGCCCCGCTGGCCAGGAACTCGCGCGGGGGGCGCCGGTTCACCGCGAGGTACCACGCCTTCCCGCCGAAGAACCCGAGCACGCAGCCGAGCAGCGAGACGGCGACAACCGGCGCCACGGGCAGGCCGGTCTGCGCCAGGAGGATCGCCTGGGTGAGGACGGCGACGACCGCCCCCAGCCCGACCAGGATCGGCCACGCCAGCAGGCGGACGCCGGGCCCCTGGGCCAGAATGGCGAACTGGGCCTCGGTCATGATCGCTTTGCGTGGCAGGGGGTGGCCGGCGGGGTTCTCGACCGGCCCCGCCACGACCCGCCACTGACCGGCCGCGACACCCTGCACCCGGGTGGAGATCGAGACCTTGCCAGTGAGCGGGCCGAGCCCGTCGAGCCGCTCGATCCGTTCGAACCGGTCTCCCGACTGCGCGGACCCGTCGAGCCGGGAGCCGACGAACCCGATGGCGACCGGGCCCTCGGCCTCCCAACCACTGGTGTCGAAGCTGTAGGTGGCGACCAGACCCTGCGGCTCTGCCGAGGCCAGCACCCCGCCCGCCCAGCGGTGGCGAGTCTCCACTTCCACGTCGGCCTCGACATCCGCGACCCTCGGTCGGGCTCGCACCGGCGGGCGTCTGGGCTCGACCCGGCCATGGGTCGGGGCGACACTCAAGGTCGGGGATGCGCCTGCTGTCCGGGGTCCGGTCGGTCGGTCGGGTCGCCGGAACGGCGAGTTCGTAACGGCCTGCGTCGCCGCCGCTGGGCGTTCGTCCACCGTAGAGGCCGCCGTGTTCCCCGCCGGGGCCTCCGAGACTGGCGGCACTGGCGGCGCCGTCGGCCGAGGGCGCGCGACCTTCTTCTGTTCGGCGGTCCTCTTCCTGCGGCGCTTCTTGGGCACACCAACTCCTAATATCTACTAGGCTTCCTAGTAGATATTAGAGCGGGACTCAACCCCGGTATCAGTGGCGGGCTCGGTCTGCGGCGCACCGTCCTGATCACCCTGAAGGCGCCCACACGTTCATCCCTGCTCCCTGCCCGCCTGATCCGGGAGCAGCAGGGTCCGGCCGTCGTCGCGCCACGCCTCCATCCCGCCCTCGAGCTCGGTGACGTCGGTGTAGCCCAGGTCGCCCAGTGTCACCGTGGCCTGGGCGCTCATATTGCCCGAGCGGCAGTAGACGGCGATCGGCGTGGACCTGTCGGCCGGCAGTTCGTCGGCCCGTCTGCGCAGCCGGTCGAACGGGATGTTCGCTTCGGTGCCTGGGATGGATCCCTCGTCAGGGGTATGCACGTTGAGGACGAATGTCGCCGGCTTTGCGATGACGTCGGCGAAGGTCGCCGGGGCCACCCTCACCGGGGTCTCGTCAGCGGTCGGGGACGGGTCACTCCCGCAGGCGGAGAGGAGAATCACCGCTGCGAGCGCGGCGATCGTTGTGACGCGCAGGCGCGGTAGTGGGTTCACGAACATCGAGTCTCCTCGGCGGGGTTCAGACCTCGTAGGCGATCGAGGTCATCATGCCCAGCTCCATGTGGTATGCGTTGTGGCAGTGGACCGCCCAGCGTCCGGGGTTGTCCGCCACCAGGTCGATGTCGATCTGCTGCATCGGCAGCACGTTGAGGTTGTCCTTGCGGGCGCCGCGTCCGTCGCGTCGTGCCACCGCGAAGGTGTGCCCGTGCAGGTGGATCGGGTGAAACATCATCGAGTCGTTGACCAGGCGCACCCGCACGCGTTCGCCGGCGGCCACGGCCAGCGGTTCGTGGTCCTCGAAGGTCTGGCCGTTGAACAGCCACCGCCGTCCCTCGTCGCCCATGGTGAGCTTCAAGGTCAACTCCCTGTCGACCTGTCCGGTCCCCAGTTCGACGTTCGGGGCCGCAACGAGGTCGGCGTAGGAAAGCAGTTGGCGAGAGAGCTCGGCCGGCCTTCGACCAAGCGGGGGGACGTCGCCGGTCCCGGTGCGCAGCAGCGCCCGCGCGGCCGGATCCTTCTTTCCCTCGGGGCTGGCCACGATGGGGAAGACCCCGTCGCCGGTGCTCACCACCACGTCGTACCGCTCGCCCATACCGACGATGAGGGCGTCGACCTCCGTCGGGACGACCGGGAAGCCGTCGGTGTGGGTGACGGTGAGCCTGTGGCCGCCGATGGCGAACCGGTAGGCGGTGTCGGAGGCCGCGTTGACAATCCGGAACCTGACCCGACGGTTCGGCGAGCTGGTCACGGTGACCGGCGCGGAGGGAACCCGCCCGTTGATCAGGTGCGCCGGGTAGGACACGTCGCCGGTGTCGGCGCCCAACGGCTCGTCGGCCGAGGGCATGCCCATCTCCATGCCGTCCATGCCGTCCATGCCACCCATCTCGCCCATGCCCATACCGTCGCGGCGGAAGTCGGCGAGCAGTTCGGTGGGCGGCGTGCCCCATCCGTCGGTCCAGTCGTCGAGGACGAGCACCACCTCCTCGTCGTACCTCCCCGGCTCGGACGGGTCAGCGACGATCAGGGGGGCATAGAGGCCGGTGTCGAGCTGCACGCCGACGTGGGGATGGAACCAGTACGTCCCCGGGTCCGGGACGACGAAGTTGTAGTCGAACGTCGCGCCCGGATCGGTGGCACGCTGGGTGAGATCGGGTACGCCGTCCATGTCGTTGCGTAGCGCAACGCCGTGCCAGTGCACGCTGGTCGGCTCGGGAAGCCCGTTGGACAAGCGCACGCTCAGCTCGTCGCCCGCGGTGACCTCGATCGGCTTGCCCGGAACGGAGCCGCCATAGCTCCACGTCTCGACCACCCGACCACCGAGGTCGATGCGGCTCGGCGCCGGTGTCAACGTACGTTCGATCACTCGCCCGGTGCGTCGGCGTGCCTGTTCGGCGGCGGCGACGGCGGGGTCGGTCGATGTCATGTACACGGGTGACGACGCGCCGTCGACCCAGCGAGGAATCACGAGCGCGCCCCCGCCCACCAGGGCGGCGGCACCACCGAGGGCTAGGGCGCCGCGCCGACTGACCCGAGGGAACGAGCGTGCACCCTCGCCCTGGCTCGTTGCCTCTGAGTGCGGCGGGTGCCGAACAGGCTCGTTGGACATGATCAGACTCCTTCGTCAGACAGGTACTGATGGCGCGGAGGTCGGTCGTGAACGTGGGCGACCCATCGCCCCCGCGATCAGGGCCCACGTCGTCGCGAGTGCCGCGATGCTGAGCAGCGCTGCCTCGATCCACGGCATCAGTCGGACAGCAGGGGTCACATCGGTGCTGGTGGCTACGTCCTCCAGCATGATGCTGGTTGTCTGTTCCTCCAGGCGAGCCTGCACCGCGCCGTCGGCGCTGATGATGCCGCTGATGCCGTTGAGAGACGCGACGATCACCGTCCGGCCAGTCTCCAGGGCGCGAGCGCGGGACATCGTGAACTGTTGCGCGCGTTGACTCGTCCCGGTGAACATCGCGTTGCTGGTCTGCACGACGGCCAGTTCCGCGCCCAGTCGGACCTGTTGGGCCAAGGGCTCGGCATAGGCCACGTCGAAACAGATCGCGTCGGCGACGCGAACGACACCTCGAGACGTGCCGATGTCGAGCGGCTCCGCATCAGGTCCCGGCAGCATGTCCCGCGGAATCTCGGCCAGCCTGGGCGACAGTCCGTCGAGAACGGAGCGCAAGGGGATGAACTCTCCGAAGGGCACGGGGTGCTGCTTGGTGTACGCCTGACCGTCCGGTCCCGAGCCAGACCACATGATCCCTTGGTTGAGGGCCGTTCCAGGACGAGGACCGTCGACGATCCCTCCGACGAGCAGCGGGGCCCTGATGGCCGCAGCCGCTCTCCCGATCTCGGCGCTGGCTTCCGGGTCGCGGATCGGGTCGACTGCCGTGGAGTTCTCCGGCCACACCACCAGGTCGGGTCGCCGCGCCGTGCCTGCCGCCACGCGGCGTGCCAGGTCGATCGTCGCGTTCGCATGATCTCGGGTGATCTGGCGGTGGTTGCCGACGACGTCCCTTCCGTTGCCCGGCACATCGCCTTGCACCACCGCGACTGTCACCGACCCGGTCCGGGTGACGCCGTACGGCATCAGCAGCGGGACGCCGATCACTGCGACGGCTCCGGTCAGGTACAGCAGGGACCGGTCGAGGTGCCGGCGCAGGTCGAGGACTGCGTGGGCCACCGCGGCGGCAAGCAACACGATGATGAAACCAGCGCCGGTGACGCCGACGTACGGAAGCGCTGCCGAGACAGGCGTGTCGACTGCAGTGAAGCCGACCTGACCCCATGGGAAGCCGCCGAACGGCCACAGCTGACGGAGCACCTCGACCGCCGACCACGTGGCGGCCAGCAGGATCGGCCACGCTGGCAGACGGCGCAACAGCGGTATGGATGCTGCCACTGCGGCGAACCAGAGGGCCTCGATGAGCGTGACTGCAGCCCACGCGCCCGGACCTATGGAGTCCTCGAGCCACCACACGTGCGCGGCCAGGAAGGCGGAGCCGAACACGTAGCCCAGGACGCCAGCGCCGCGAGCCGTGTCAGCGAAGACGGTCGCAGCGACCGTGAGCGCGGCGATGGCGACCGGCGCCAGGAGACTCGCGCCGACCGGGTCGAAGGCCAGAGCCAGACTGCCCCCCGACGCGGCGGACACGAGCGTGGCCATCGCTCGTCGCGCGTGTGAACGTGGGCGTGGCCCATGGGCTCCCGCGAGGCCTGGCGGCACGGGCCGAACGAGTGTCATGCGAGTCCGAAGGTCACGCATCCGTCGACGTCGCGGACGCCCTCGGACCCCATCTCGCGGCCGGTCCTCGGCGTCACGAACGCGGGCAGCGCTGCCGCATCTGAAGGCACGACTCTGGGCCAGTCCGTACGGCAGGCGTCGTTCGGCAACGCGGCTCCAATCCTCTGTAGTACTAAGCGCGACAGTAGCAAGGAGACTAACTCGGCCCTGCAAGACCCGAACCCACCTGGACACATATACCCCCTAGGGGTATCCTCCCTGACAAACGAGGAGGAGTGATGACCAGCACGCCCTACGGCACCCCGACACGGGATGCCGCCAGCTCTCCCGCCCCACGCCGTGCCACCCTCGCCCAGGACGCAGTCACGGTCGCGATCGGACTGTGGCTGATCGGTGGTCTGTTCAGCGACGGGTGGGCCCACCACAACGTCCCGGAACTCGAAGGGTTCTTCACGCCGTGGCACGGCGTGCTCTACTCCGGCCTCCTGCTCGCTGGGGCCTGGTTCATCTGGCTCGGCCGCGCCGGAGGTCGGCGCTGGTACCGGCACCTCCCGGCCGGTTACGGATGGGGGTGCGTGGGGCTTGGCGTCTTCGGTCTCGGCGGACTCGCTGACATGGCGTGGCACCTGGTCCTCGGAGTCGAGGCCGGGGTCGACGCCCTGCTGAGCCCTTCTCACCTCGTACTGTTCACCGGTGGCCTGCTCATCCTCACCAGCGCGCTCCGGTCACGCTGGGGATCGGGGGACGTCACCTCTCCGGTCGCGATCGGAGGCCTGGCGCTCGTCACGGCGCTGGTGTCCTTCTTCCTCCTCTATGTCTCCGAGTTCACGGCCAGCGCCCCGACCCTTGCGTTCCGTGCGCTACCCGAAGGACACCCCCAGCACACCGCGTCCGAACTCCCTGCCACCGCCGGGCTGGGGGGCTTCCTCATCACCACCGCGCTCCTCGTCGTGCCGTTGATCTGGACCTGGCAGCGAGCACGCGCGCCGCGCGGCCTGCTCACCACGCTGGTGGCGCTCATCTCGTGGCTGAGCGCCGCCGTCGTCGATCTCGACCGAGCCGCCGTCGTCGGGGCCGCGGGGGCCACCCTCGGCGCCGTGGTGGCCGAGTTCGCACTCGACTGGCTCGAGCGCCGCGACCTCAGGGCCAGGCTGCGCATCCCAGTCCTGGCCGCGGCCGCAATCGTCCCGACCTGGACGATTCACATCGCTGCGTTGGCTGCTGGGGTGGGACTCTCCTGGCCGGTCGAGCTCTGGTCGGGCGCCGTCGTCGTCTCCGGGCTCGCGGCTGCAGCTCTCGGCGGCTTGGCCGTGTCCGCACCCGCGGCCGCGGTCACCGCCCCCAGAGCAGCATCGGTGAGCCCGTCCGCCTGATCGAAGGTCAAGGGTGACGACGCCGATGCCAGCTCACGAACCGGCGAGCAGGCTCCAGAGCAGCCCTGCTCCGAGGTCCGTCGCCACGCTGCCCAGGGCGGCGACGACGGCTACCAGCGACGAGACAGGTCGAGGCGACGCGGGTGTGTCTTCCCGCTGAGGCGGCCACGTAGAGCCCGGGCCGAGACGTAGCCGTGAGCGTGGGGTCAGCGCACCGTTAGCCTGGGACACGAGGGCCTCCGGTCGTGTGAAGCGGTTCCTAGACAGCTCCACTTCACAACCGGAGACGTTCACCTGTCAGACAGGCTCACCGACTCCGGCGGGACAACCTCCCTGGACATCAAATCGGGCGCGACCACGATTCTGACTGGGTCAGTCGGTAGAGATAACCCAGCGCAGGGAGCACGATGACCCCAGCCAGGCCTACGGCGACCAGCAACGCCTCCAGGGTCGCCCGGGCTCCGGCAGCGTCGGTGATGGTGACTTGGTCGACGAGGAGCCAGGGATACTGACCTACGCCCCACCCCGTGACCACCGCGGCAACGGCCACCAAGGCAGTCAGTCGGGCGGCCGCGAAACGGCGAACGGCGACCAGTACCAGCGTGGCGATCCCGGCGAGCGCCGACGTCACGACCAGCGGTGCGGCCTGGTTCTCGAGTCCGCTGGCCAGGGTGGGCGCGTCTCGCTGGATCGGGATCAGCGCCGCGAAGACAAAGATCCCGGTGGCGGCCCCGACGGCCAGTGTCCGCCAGCGCAGCTGCTCGGCAAGTCGATGCTTCCCGGAGCGGCGGGCGTCGGCGCACAGGAATGTCCCGGCGAGGAAGGCGCAGGTGCCGACCGCGATGATCCCGCCGAAGACTGAGGTGGAGTTGAGCCAGGAGGTCCACAGGTCACCCCGCCCGGTCGCAGGCACCCGTCCGGAGGCGATCCCACCAGCCACGGCGCCGAGGAAGAACGGGGTGATGACCGAGGAGATCGCGAAGATGGCGCCGAACAGGCGTGCCTGCCCGAGCGTGGCGGCGTACTTGCGGAACGCGAAGCTCGCACCCCGCAGCACGATCCCCAAGAGTGCCAGAAGCATCGGCAGGATAAGCGTCGACATTGCGGCCGCGAAGGTCTCGGGGAACGCGGTCCACCAGGTGACGAGGATGTAGATCAGCCAGACGTGGTTGGCCTCCCAGACCGGTCCGATGCTGTGGTCGACCAGGGCGCGCAGCTCGGCGCCGCGTTTTGTGCCGCCGGCAGTCAGGTCGTAGAAGCCGGAGCCGAAGTCGGCGCCACCAAACAGCGCGTAGGTGAGGACTCCGACGAAGAGGGCGGCTGCGACCACCTCCGCCAGGGTCACCGCTGTACTTCCTCGGGTTCCGGCGCGCCGGTGCCGTGCGGGCGTTGTGCCTCGGGCCCGTACGGGCTGGGGAGGTCGATCTCGCCTGATCGCCAGCGTCGCGCCATCGATCGCAGGACGACGACCGCCCCGGCGGTCATCAGGGTGTAGACCACCGCGGTCGTCCCGAGCAGCCACCACAGACCCGAGTTCTCCCCCGCGGCCTCCGGGGTGCGCATGAACCCGTAGACGATCCACGGCTGTCGGCCGACTTCGGTGGCGATCCACCCGGCCTCCATCGCCACGACCGCGAGCACCCCGGACCCGGCGGCGAACCGGAGGAACCACCGGTGCTCGAGAAGGTCGTGGCGGCGCCAGCGGGCGACCCAGAAGACGACCGCCGCCACCATGAGCAGGGTCCCGATGCCGACCATGCTCTGGAACGCCAAGTGGGTGATGTTGACCGGCGGACGGTCCTGGACCGGGAAGCTTGACAGACCTTCGACCGGCTTGGTGAAGGAGTTGCGGGCGATCAGCGAGCCGAGATACGGGATGTCGATCGACCACCTCACCTCCCCGTCGATGAGGAGGCCGCCCAGCCGCAACGGCGAAGGGCTCTCGGTCTCCATCGCCAGCTCGAACGCGGCAAGCTTCGCCGGCTGCGTCTCCGCCAGCCGGCTACCCAGCAGGTGCCCAATGAGTGGCTGGAGGACCGCCGAGACGCTCGCGAACCCGAAGGCCAGGGTGAACCCGAGCCGATGCGCCCGGTCACGACGACCCCGCAGCAATCCCACTGCGTACACCGACGCGATCGTGAACCCGGCGACCATGTAGGCGGCCACCCACATGTGCAGGAACTGCCAGAACGCATCGGGATTGAGCAGCACCGCCCACGGATCCACGTTCGTGACCTCGCCGTCGACGAGGTCGAAGCCGACCGGGGCATTCATCCAGGCGTTGACCGCGATCACGCAGAACGTGCCGACCACCCCGGTGACGGCCATCGGCAGCACCATCAGCAGGTGCTTCCTGGGCGGCATCCGGTCCCAGCCGTAGAGATAGATGCCGAGGAAGATCGCCTCGACGAAGAAGGCCAGGCCCTCGAATGCGAACGGCAGACCGAGGACGTCGCCGTAGGTGCCCATGAGGCCCGGCCACAACAAGCCCATCTCGAAGCTCAGCACCGTCCCGGACACCGCGCCGATCGCGAACAGGACCGCGGAGACCTTTGCCCACTTCCGCGCCAGCAACAGCGCGTCAGGGTCGTTACGCCGGATGCCGATCAGATGCATCACGAAGATCATCGCCGGGAACGCCACCCCGAAGCACGCCAAGATGATGTGCCACCCCAGCGACAGCGCCATCTGCTGACGCGCCGGCAAAAGACCTGCCGGGTCATCGCCAAGCGCCATCTGGGCCAGGGGCGACACGGAATCGGCAGCGCTCGCGACCAGGAGGAGAGGATCCAGCACCGTTCCAACGTAGGTGTCGACTGGCGCCGAAACCCGAACTTGTGAACGTTTTCACAAGGCACGGGTCGATCGGTGAGTTCTGCACGCTGGCCGACGCCATGCAAGCTACGGCCGCCAGCGGGTGGGGACTGGCACTGTCACCCCCATCCGGTCGCGCCGTGGCACCGAACACCTGACAGTTAGCCATTGTTGCAATTCAATCGCAACAAGGTGCACCCATGTCCCTGATCTCCGACCGCCGGGAGCGGACCGCCCTCGCAGCGATGGCCTGCGTGGTGTTTTTGTTGAACCTCGTTGGCTGGGGCGTGCTCCTGGGCCTGGTCGTGCCCCAGCAGTACGACCTCGGAAGTTCAGGTGTGTTCGGGGTTGGCCTGGGGGTCAC